>Ga0210074_1000279_pt1 | contig 19599 bp, 18 predicted proteins | sample China_Galinas_Co_FD_184860 | JGI IMG/M metagenome (GOLD analysis project Ga0210074, IMG submission 184860) | Wetland microbial communities from San Francisco Bay, California, USA, that impact long-term carbon sequestration -... | ecosystem: Environmental > Aquatic > Marine > Wetlands ... | reverse complement strand
GGCGGGACGCGACCCGCCGGTTTTTGCTTTTGTCTTTAAATTTCTGAGGACAACAAACAAGGGCAACAGATTAACCATCTGTTGCCCTCTTTATCATGAAGTCTGACTGAACTTTGTCAGCAACCTGAAAGCCTCGGGCACTAATGTCCAAGGCTATAAAATGATGTGCAAAAAGCACTCAAAATCAGAACACGGCGAGTTTAGCAAGTTCCATGACATCACCCGGGACAATCCCGAGATAGAACACGCCGATGATCGCAATCACGATCGAAATGGCGACTGTTGCCGGCAGGGAAACCCAGGCAAAATCTTCAGACGGATCGCGGAAATACATGTAAACCATGACCCGCAGGTAGTAATAAAGCGACACGGCCGAGTTGAGCACGCCGATTATGGCCAGCCAGATATAGCCTGCCTTGACAGCGCCGGCGAAGATGTAGAACTTGCCGGCAAAACCGGCTGTCGGCGGCAGCCCCATCAGCGAGAAGAGGAAGATCGCCATGGCAACGCCGAGGAAAGGACGCTTGTAGCCGAAACCGGAGAAACCCTCCAGGGTCAGGTTTTCTTCGCCCTTTTTACCGGCCAGGACCAGAATGGCAAAGGCACCGATGTTCATGAAGGTGTAGGCGAGCATGTAGAAGAGAATGCCCGAGTAGCCGATCTCGTTTGCGGCAACCATGCCGACCAGGGCGTAACCGGCATGCGCTATCGAAGAGTAGGCCAGCATACGCTTGACGTTGGTCTGGCTGATTGCGATCACGTTACCAACGATCATGGTCAGTACCGCGAGGACCCACAACATCGCCGTCCATTCCGGCTTGAGGCTGAAGAAGCAGTATTCCATGATCCGCAGAAAAGCGGCAAAGGCAGCGGCCTTGGGACCGGCACTCATGAACGCGGTGATCGGAGTTGGAGCGCCTTCGTATACATCCGGTGTCCACATATGGAAGGGTGCAGCGGCAATTTTGAAGAGGAAACCGATCGAGAGCAGCACGATCCCGGCTAAAGTCATCGGGTTATCCAGCAGAGACCCGTGGGCGTTGAGATAAATGCCGATTTCCGTGAGCTTGGTGGACCCGGTGACGCCGTAGATCAGAGCCATGCCGTAGAGCAGGAAACCGGTGGAGAATGCCCCGAGCAGGAAGTATTTCAGACCGGCTTCGTTGGACTTAACCTGGCCACGGAAGAAGCCCGCCAGGACGTACAGGCAGATTGACATGACTTCCAGACCGAGGAAGATCGTCATCATGTCGGTGCCGGAGGCCATCCACATGGCACCGGCGGTGGCAAACAAGATCATCGGGTAGTACTCGCTGACGGGGTACCCTTCACGCGTCAGGTAGTCGTCCGACATCAGGATCGTCAATCCCGCCGCAAACAGGAAGATGATACTGAAAAACGCGGCATAATTGTCCATCGCGACAGCATCATTGAACCCATATTGAGGATTCCCCCAACCGGTCATGACAAAGAATCCCGTGACTACCAGGGCGATCATGCTGATCCAGACAGCGTGCCGCGTGGTGCCACGAGGCAGGAATACGTTGATCAGCAGCAGTCCCATGCCGAAGCAGGTCAGTACGAGAGACGGCAATATGGCCGCCATATTGACGTTCTGCAGGGCAATTTGCACCAGGTTGTTATCCATTGAATGGCTCCTCAAACGCTATGGAATCTAATTTATTCGTTAACGATAACTTTTGTCACGGATTGCTCCAGGTTCTCAACCATCATGGCGACATGCTGTTTTTCTTTGACCTGGTTGATCAGGTTGTCAACAGATGGGTTCATCTTCTCCAGGAAGGTGTTCGGGTAAAAACCGATCCAGAAGATGAACAGTACCAGTGGCAGCATAACGGCCAACTCTCGCGCTGACAGGTCTTTCAGGTTCTCGTTCTTCGGATTGGTGACTTTGCCCATCATGACGCGCTGGAACATCCAGAGCATATAGACCGCCGCCAGGATGACACCGGTGGTCGCAAACACGGTAAAGATTCGCAATTCACTTTCAAAAGCACCGACCAGGATCAGGAATTCGCCAACGAAGCCGTTGGTTCCGGGCAGTCCTACAGAAGAGAAGGTCACGATCATGAAGATCGTGGCGAACACCGGCATGACCTTGCTTAGGCCGCCGAAGTCTGCAATCAGACGGGTATGGCGACGCTCGTAAATGAAGCCAACGATGAGGAAGAGCGCGCCGGTCGAGATCCCGTGGTTGATCATCTGCAGTATGCCACCGGACATCCCCTGCAGGTTCATGGCAAAGATCCCCAGCATGACAAAGCCAAGATGGGAGACCGATGAATAGGCGACCAGCTTCTTAACGTCATCCTGCATCATGGCGACCAGCGCCCCGTAAATAATGCCGATCACCGCCAACAGCGCCAGGAACGGAGTGAATTTCATCGTCGCAACCGGGAACAGCGGGATAGCGAAACGGATAAAGCCGTAGGTCCCCATCTTCAGCAGGATGGCAGCAAGGATAACCGAGCCGGCCGTCGGTGCTTCGGTATGTGCATCGGGCAACCAGGTGTGGACCGGGAACATCGGCACCTTGATGGCAAAACTGAAGGCAAACGCGGCGAACAGCCAGGTCTGCAGGTGTGCCGGGATATCCAGTTGGGAGAAATGGGCCACGCTGAAACCATTTTCGAACGGCACGCCGGCTTTGATCGAGAAATAATAAACGTAGATGATCGCGACCAGCATCAGCAGCGAACCAACCGCAGTGAAGAGGAAAAACTTGATCGCTGCATAAACCCGGTTCTTGCCGCCCCAGATACCGATCAGGAAGTACATCGGCACCAGCATCAATTCCCAGAAGACGTAGAAGAGGAACAGGTCCAGTGAGATGAAGGCCCCCAGCATACCGGTTTCCAGCAGTAGCAACAACGCCATGAAGCCTTTTGTGTTGCGCTCCACTGCGTGCCAGGTGGACAGTACGGTGATCGGCATGATGAAGGTCGTCAGAAGGACCAGCCACAGGCTGATGCCGTCAATTCCGACGTAGTAATTCATCTGGAAGTACTTGCCGATGCTGATCCATTTGGCAAATTCAGTGTAATGCATGGCCGACGAGCCGATGAAGGCGTCATCAAAGCCGAGCGGCAGGCTGATCAGGAAGATGATGATCGTAAAGATCAACGTAACTGACTTGATCAGGCGGTCGGCCTCCCGAGGCAGGAAGAGAACTACCAGCATTCCTACCAGCGGGAAAAAGGTCATCAGGCTAAGAAGATGGTCTGTCATGGATCCTTGCTCCTTATATCAACGCTTGAACGTCTGCTTAGTTGAGGATGAAAATGGCCAACATGACCACCGTGCCGAAAACCATTGTCAGGGCGTAATTATGGAATAGACCGGTTTGGGTGTGTCGCAGTGCCGTGGAAATCGCACCGATCAGCTTGGCGAGACCGTTAACAATGCCGTCGATGACCTTCACATCGAAACCTCTCCAGCAGAAGATGCCGAGCTTCTTGGTGCTGTTGACGAACAGGACATCGTAGGCCTCGTCGACATACCACTTGTTGAAAACCCAGCGATGCAGCCTGGTAAATTTTGCCGTAAACTTCGCCGGCATATCCGGATTCTTCAGGTACATCATCGTCGCGACCCCGATCCCGGCCAGAGCGACGACAACCGAGAAGATCATCAACATGATTTCGGTGCTAGCCGTACCGTGGGCTTCGATGTTATGCAGTTGCTGTGAGTGATGGAAGACCGGGGCCAGGAAATGCTCCAGCTTGTTGCCGATGTGAGCAACATCGATCACGTGCGGGATGCCGACGAAACCGCCAACTGTGGCGAGGCCTGCCAGGACAACCAGGGGCAGGGTAATCACCCAGGGCGACTCGTGAACGTGATCTTTTGCTTTCGGATCGGTTTTCTGTTCTCCGTAGAAGGTCATGTAGAGGCAACGGAACATGTAGAATGCGGTCATGAACGCAGCAACAACCACGATCACCCAGACGACTTTGTTGCCGCGGGTCGAGGCAAACGCCCACCAGAGGATTTCGTCCTTGGAAAAGAAGCCGGAGAAGAACGGCAGGCCGGAGATCGCCAGGCAGGAGATGCCGAAGGTGGCCCAGGTAATTGGCATCTTCTTGCGCAGGCCCCCCATGTTGCGCATATCCTGTGCATCGTCATCCAGGTGAGCATGATGCAGGGCATGGTGCATGGCATGGATGACTGAGCCGGAGCCGAGGAACAGACAGGCCTTGAAGAAGGCGTGAGTCATAAGGTGAAAGATGCCTGCGGTAAAGGCGCCGACACCCATGGCGACGAACATGAAGCCAAGCTGGGAGACGGTCGAGTAGGCCAGGACACGCTTGATGTCATTCTGGGCAAAACCGATGGTGGCGGCAAAGATCGCCGTCAGGGCACCGACCAGCGCAACCACCGACATGGTAAGCGGGCTCATCGCGAAGAGCACGTTCATACGACCGATCATGTAGACACCGGCAGTGACCATGGTCGCCGCATGGATCAGAGCCGAGACCGGGGTCGGACCCTCCATGGCGTCAGGCAACCAGGTATAGAGTGGCAACTGGGCGGATTTACCGGTTGCGCCGAGGAAGAAGCAAAGAGTCGCAACCGTCGTCACGCCGAGACCGAGCATCATGTCACCGGAGAGCAGGTGGGCGTTCTCACTGATTTCAACAAAGTTGATCGTCCAGACACCATGCTTGCTGCCAAGAGTCCAGAAGATGGTGAAGAGGCCGAGGAGGAAACCGAAGTCGCCAACACGGTTCATGACGAACGCCTTCTTGGCGGCATCACCAGCACTCTGCTTTTCAAAGTAGTAGCCGATCAGCAGGTAGGAGCAGAGGCCGACACCTTCCCAGCCGACGAACATGACCAGGGCGTTGCTTCCCAACACCAGCATGAGCATCGAGAAAACAAACAGGTTCAGATAGGAGAAGAAGCGATAGAAGCCCTCCTCACCATGCATGTAACCGATGGAGTAGAGATGGATCAGGGAGCCAACCCCGCAGACCACCATGAGCATGATGGCTGAGAGCGGGTCAAGCAGGAACCCCCAGTCGACCTGCAGGTTGCCAACTGACATCCACGACGCCACGACCGTCTCGTGAATCTTTACAGAGTCGTTGACCAGTTGGTAAAAGAACTTGCAGGAGACCAGGAACGAAAGGAACACTGCACCGGTGCCGATGGCACCAATGATCTTTTCGTTCTTGATGAACCGCTTGCCAAGCAACCCGTTGATAATTGAACCGAGCAACGGGAAGAAGGGTATAAGCCACAGTTTATCGTACATCTATCTCTCCTCCGAACGAAGTAAGCTTCTCAAGAAAAGTGGGCGTGAGGCGCTCACCATTTCAGCATATTGATATTTTCAACGTCGATCGAATCCCGGTTCCTGTAAAAAGCAATCATCAGGGCAAGACCAACGGCTGCCTCGGCAGCGGCGACCGCCATTACAAAGAAGACGAAGATCTGGCCGTCCAGGTTTTGTAAGTGACTCGACAGTGAAATAAAGGTCAGGTTGACCGAGTTAAGCATCAGTTCAACGCACATGAAGATGACAATTGCATTCCGTCGGGTCAGAACACCATAGGTGCCCATGGCAAATAGAATCCCGGCAACGCTCATGTAGTGGTAAACGCTAATCATTATTATGTCTCCCGTAGTCCGCTACGCTTAAACTTCTTTTTTGGCGAGTACGACCGCCCCGACAATTGCCACCAGCAGAAGGATGGATGCAATTTCAAAGGGCAGGAGGAACTCGGTGAACATGGCCTTGCCAATCAGCTCTACATGACCGACGCTTTCAACCTGGAAGGCGGTGATATCTCCTTCGGCGCCGGTCACCCGGCCGCGCTTGATGAAGTACATCACGTTGAAGAGCACCAAGAGACTGGCGAGGGCCGACCAAACAATCCCGTTGGTGTAACGCTGTCGCGCTTCCGTACCAAGATTGAGTAGCATGATGACAAACAGGATCAGCACCATAATCGCGCCGGCATAAACCATGATCTGGATCGCTGCCATGAAGGGAGCGTGCAACATGACATAGAATATTGCCAGGCAGAAGAAGGTGTTGACCAGGCCCAGAGCACTGTTGACCGGGCTTTGGCAACGAATCACCAGGAAACCCGAGAATACGGCAACCAGTGCGACCGAATAAAATAACAAAATCTCCATGAGTTCTACGCTCCTCTTGGCTTACTTCAGCAGCCGCTGCTTGGTGAATTCAAAATCTTCACGCTCGTAATTGGCCAGTTCGTAGGCCCCTGTCATTTCAATGGCCTCAACCGGGCAGGCTTCCACGCAATAGCCGCAGAAAATACAGCGCAGCAGATCTATTGTGTAAACTTTCGGGTACTTCTCACCCTGTTCATTTTCGGCCGACTCAACCGTGATGCATTTGGCAGGACAGACAGTCGGACAAAGATAGCAGGCGACGCACTTTTCGCGATCCTGGGCAGGGACCAGGCGATGCAGTCCACGGAAACGGTCGGACGGCGTGAGCTTGACTTTCGGGTACTGCACGGTCGTCGAATGACCCGGCAGCAGGTGTTTGAAGGTGATGCTCAGCCCTTTGGCAAATTCTTTGAACATGATCTAGACCTCTTAAAGACTCAAAGGTAACGGGTTATTGCAGGACCACGACCACAAGGCCGGTAACCACGACATTGGCCAGGGCCAGGGGCAAGAGAACTTTCCACCCCATGCGCATCAGCTGGTCATAGCGGACGCGGGGAAAGGTCGCACGCAGCCACATGAAACAGAACATCAGGAAATAAATCTTCGCCAGCAACCAGACGAATCCGGGGATCATGGTGAGGGGACCCCAATTAAGCGGTGCGCTCCAGCCACCGAGGAACAGCGTCACAGCAATCGCTGAGATGACGATCATGTTGGCGTATTCCGCCATGAAGAAGAGTGCATACTTCATCGAGGAATATTCGGTACAGAAACCGGAGACCAGTTCGCTCTCCGCTTCAGGCATATCGAAGGGCGTCCGGTTGATCTCGGCCAGTCCCGTTATGATGAAGAGCCCGAAAGCCAGCGGCTGGGTGAAAACATACCAGTTCGGGACAAAGGAACAGACACCCCAGAGAGGCTTCTGCTGCAGAGCAACGATTTCACGCAGGCTCAAGGTTTCCGAGAGCATGAATACGGCAATGATCGTCAGGCCGGCGGCCAGTTCGTAAGAGATCATCTGGGCAGAGGCGCGCACGCCGCCTAGCAACGAGTACTTGCTGTTCGATGCCCAGCCGGCCAGAACGATGCCGTAGATGCCGAGACCGGCGAAGGCCAGGATGTAGAGGACGCCGATATTGAGATCGGTGATTTGCTGGGGAATCAGGAAGTTTCCAATATGCAGGTCGGGACCGAACGGAATGACAGCAACCGTAATCAGCGCCGGAACCAGGATCATCGCTGGCGCCAACAGGAACGGCACGATTGTCGACTGAGTCGGGATGATCTCCTCTTTGAAAAACAGCTTGATGCCATCGGCAAACGGCTGCAGGAGACCGTGCCAACCGGTGCGCATCGGTCCAAGGCGAGTCTGCATGTGGCCGATAATCTTACGCTCCCACCAGGTTGCGTAAGCAACTGACAGCATCACGACCGTAAAGACCACCAGGATTTTCACCAACATGATCCCGATAAAAATCCCGGGACTGTTTGAGAGGCTCAACATTTCAGGCATCATGATCTTCCTCTTCCTCTTATCGGATTAATCTTGCTCTTCGAAATTTATGCATGCCGCAAGCACTTATCACCCACGGGATTGCTCAAACACTACTTGGTCAATTTGACCGGAATAACCGCTTCGCCCTTGTAGAGACGATTCACCTGCGCCTCGGCAAAGTGGTAGGGGGCAAAAACGACCCCCTTCGGCAGACGGTTGCCAACCTTCACTTTCAGCTTCAACTCGGCGCCGTTGCCGCTCACCTTGATCAGGTCACCATCTGCAACCTGCAATCCTGCAGCGTCCTCGCGACAGAGTTCAAGATAAGCTTCGGACAGAACCGCCATCGGCCCTTTGGCTCTGGTGGAAACCGTACCGCTGTGGTACAGCGCGCTGCCGGTGACTAGCTTGAAATCGCCATCGACAGCAACACCGCCGGCGACGGCAACCAGTTTACGGCTAACCGGTTGCAGGGTTTCACCTCCCCAGACAACTCCCTGGGGATCGATCTCGTTGTAATTGAATTCAGCGTAAGCCGGGACGGCCTTACCGATTTCGGCAAAGATTGCTGCCGGGCCGGTAAAGGCGAGGCTGCTACCCAACTTGTCTGCCATAGCGGCAAAAATCGCACCGTCACTGCGAGCGTCGCCGGGGCTCTTGATCCCTGGTCGAACCCTCTGGATACGACGCTCGGCATTCGTGAAAGTTCCGTCCTTCTCGGCGAAAGACGCTGCCGGGAGAACCACGTCAGCCTGTTCGGCGGTCGGCGACAGAAACAGGTCCTGTACCACCAGGAATGGGGTTTTTTCAAGCGCTTTGGCGACACTGTCACGGTCCGGGTAACTGCTCAACGGATCTTCAGCAACCACGTACAGGGCGTCCAGCTTGCCATCGGCAGCAGCCGCCAGCATCGCCTGTGCACCCAGGCCACTGCCCTGCGGCAGAACCCCGAGGTCGATAGCGCCCTGGCTGTTGGCCTTCTCACCGCAGAGATACAGGCCGCTGCCTTCTCTACCGGCAATCCCGGTCAGCATCGCCAGGTTGGCAGCTGCTGTTGCCAGCTCCTTGTTCAATCCCTGGTAGGGCAAACCGTACGCCATCAGGATAGCGGCATTACCAGCACCGGCCAGTTGTTTGGCTGCAGCCTGCAGGGCCGCGGCATCGACACCGGTTCTCTTGGCAACCTGGGCAGGATCGAAGTCGGCAAGAGCAGTCTTCAGCTCTTCGACACCGTCAATACCGTCTGTCTTCGCCAGGCCTTCATCAAGCAGGACCTTGCACATCGCGTTGATAACATCCAGTTCCAGGCCGGGTTGGCTCAAGAGGGTTTTCGCCCGTGGCAGCTTGTTGAGCTTGCCTTTCTTGTCGGCGATAACCAGGAGCTGCGCTTCATTCCGGCGAATCGCCTGGTTGACCACCATACCGACCACCGGATGTGTTTCATAGAAATCCGAGCGGATTGCCAGGATCACGTCAGCATGCTCGATCTGCGGGAAGGTGCCCGTGGAGGCAGCTACACCGAGGGTCTCCTTGAGACCTTCAGTGACCCCCTTGTAGCACTCACCTCCCGAGTTATCGAGGTTTTCAGTCCCCAGAGTTTTAGCAACCTGCTTGAGCATGAAAAATTCTTCGTTGGTCAGACGGGCACCGGAAAGGATGCCAGCGCCTTGTCCCTGCTGAGCCTTGGCAAGACCGTCTGCTGCAGCTTGCAGGGCTTCATCCCACTCAACCTCAACCAGTTGGCCATCTTTCCGCACCAGCGGCTTGGTCAGGCGATCGTCGTGGTTGACATAGGAATAACCGAAGCGCCCGCGAATACAGAGGTTGCCGTCATTGACACCGATCTCGTCGTTGAAGCGGATGGTTTCAACCTTGTTGTCCTTGACGCCAAGGGTCACTGTGCAACCGTTACCGCAGTAACCGCAGACGGAATCGACTTCCTTGATCTGCCAGGGCCGAGCCTTGAACTTGAACGGCCGCGGCAAGATAGCCCCTACCGGGCACAAAGACACGCATTGGCCGCAGAACTCACAGCTTAAGCCACGGTCATAGGCCGTCGCGATCTTGGTTTCAAAGCCACGGTTGATGAACGAGTAGGAGCCGTAGCCGACCACCTCGTCGCAAACCCGGACACAGCGCCCGCAGAGCACGCAACGATTCATGTTACGCTCGATCAGGGGGTTAACCTCGTCGGTCGGCAGATCAAATTTCTCACCTTCGAAACGATTGCTGGTCGAACCGAACTCATAGGCCAGGTCCTGCAGGTCACATTCGCCGCCCTTGTCGCAGACCGGGCAGTCGAGCACGTGATTAACCAGCAGGAATTCCATGACCGTCTTGCGAACTTTCTCAATCTCATCAGACGTGGTCGTCACAACCATCCCTTCGCTGACTGGCGTTGTACAGGCTGGGATGAGGCGGCCCTTCATCTGCTCGACCTGCACCAGGCAGAACCGGCAGGCGCCGTAGGGCATCAACTTCTTGGCGTAGCAGAGCACCGGGATTTTGATCCCGATCTCCTTGGCCGCTTCGTAGATTGTGGCCGTCTTGCTGACTGTGACCTGTGTACCGTCGATTGTCAGGTTAACCATCGTGTCCTCGTATCGTCAGTGAATAACTTGGTAAATACTATTCAATTGCCATGAAACGGCAGGCGTCGTAACAGGAAGTACACTCGGTGCATGCTTCGCGGTCGATAACGGCCACTTGGCCCTTTTCCCACGTGATGCAGTCTACCGGGCAGACCTTCGGGCAGATGCCGCACTTCTTGCATTTCTCTTCGATAACCTTGAAATGCAGCAGTGGCTTGCAACTGTGCGACGGACACTCCTGCTCCTTGATATGCGTTTCGTACTCATGGCGGAAATAACGGATCGTCGAGAGAACCGGGTTCGGAGCCGTCTGGCCGAGACCACAGAGGGAGCTCTTCTTGATGTCGTAGGCCATATCTTCGAGCAGCTCGATGTCACCTTCCCGACCCTTGCCCTGCGTGATCCGCTCGAGAATTTCAAGCATGATCTTCAGGCCGATCCGGCAGGGGATGCACTTGCCGCATGATTCCACACGGGTGAAGTTAAGGAAGAAACGGGCGATATCGACCATACAGGTCGTCTCGTCCATAACCACCAGCCCCCCGGAACCCATCATGGCACCGGCCTTGATCAGGGAGTCGTAATCAACTTCTGCGTCCAGAGCTTCTGCCGGCAGACAACCACCCGACGGGCCACCGGCCTGAACTGCCTTGAACTTGCGGTTATTCAGAATGCCGCCACAGACGTCGTAGATGACTTCCTTCATGGTGGTTCCGGCAGGGACTTCGACCAAACCGGTATGTTTGACCTTGCCGGTCAGTGCAAAGATCTTGGTGCCCTTGGTGCCTTCGGTGCCGATCGAGTTGAACCAGTCGGCGCCATTGTAGAAGATGTAGGAAACGTTGGCGAATGTCTCAACGTTGTTGATGTTGGTCGGCTTGGCCCAGAGGCCGCGCACTGCCGGGAATGGCGGACGGGGACGGGACATGCCGCGCTCACCTTCAATCGATGCCATCAGTGCAGTTTCTTCACCGCAGACGAAAGCACCGGCACCGGCCTTGATCCGCATATCAAACTTGAAGCCGAGGCCCATGCAGTTGTCACCGAGGAGGCCCTTTTCACGGCAGGTGTCGATAGCTTTCTGCAGGCGTTTGATGGCCAGCGGGTATTCCGCACGGCAGTAGACGTAACCGTAATCGCAGCCAATCGCGTAGGCGGCGATCATCATCCCCTCGATCACTCCATAGGGATCGCCTTCGAGGACCGAGCGGTCCATGAAAGCCCCCGGGTCACCCTCGTCAGCATTGCAGATCAGGTACTTGTGGTCGCCCGGAGTAGCTTTGCAGAAGGACCATTTGACGCCAGTCGGGAAACCGCCGCCGCCCCGACCACGCAGGCCGGACTTCTTGACTTCCTCGATGACTTCCTCGGGAGCCATGGTCACCGCCTTCTTGATGCCGGTGAAGCCCTTGTGCGCCAAGAAATCGTCGAGGCTTTCCGCGTCGATAGTGCCGCAGCGAGAGAAGATGATGCGTTGTTGTTTTTCGAGGAACTGGTTGTAATATTTACCGGCCACCTTCTTTTCGACGGCCTCGTTCTTGAGCATATGCTCTTCAACGATCTGCGGTACCAGATCAGGCGTGACGAAATCGTAAGTCACGGCCTCCTGACCGGGCAGTACAACATCGACCAGAACGTCATTGGCACACAACCCGCGGCAACCGGTCTTCTTGATATCACAGCGTTTGCCAATCTTGGCTTCGAGGCCCTGCTTCTCGAATTCCGCCTCGAAGGCATCGATGACGCTCTGGGCCCCGGAAGCGAAGCCACCGGTTCCGGTACAGACAAGTACTTGGATATTTTCAGCTGTTTCGGCCATAAAATCCTCGATCAGTTATCAATCCATCTGCTGGTATTTTTTAATGACTTCGTCCGTCTTCTGGACGGTCAATGAACCGTAAGTCCCATCGTTGACCATGATGACCGGCGCCATACCGCAGGCACCGATACAGGCTACGTATTCGGCGGTGAACTTGAGATCTTCCGTGGTTTCGGCATGGCCGACGCCCAGGCGTTCCTTGATGGTGTCGGCGATCCGGCCGGCGCCCTTGACGTGACAGGCGGTTCCCATGCAGACGCGGATGATATACTTGCCGCGCGGCTCCAGGTGGAACTGCGCATAAAAGGTCAGCACGCCGTAAATCTGGCTCGCATAGATATTCAGGCGCTCGGCGGTAAGATGAACCGTCGGCTCGGGAATGTAACCGTAAAACTCCTGAATCTCCTGCAACGCCGGCATCAGGGCACCAGGGAAATCAACATACTTGTCGAGAATCTGGTTCGCTCCGGTCAGATCGACGTCCTGCTCTTCTACTGTCGTTTCGACTGCTTCACTCATAAGCTGATTCCTTATCCTCGCGGCAGATTAGCGGTCGATCTCACCCAGAACGATATCGAGCGTTCCGATCACCGCGACAACGTCTGCGATCATCGAACCTTCGACCATCTTGGGCAAGGCCTGGAGGTTAATGAATGAGGCCGGACGGATCTTCATGCGATACGGCCGGGGCGATCCGTCGGAAACCAGATAAAAGCCGACTTCGCCTTTGGGGTTCTCGACACCGACATAAACTTCACCAGCATCGGGCTTGAAACCCTCGCTGATAATTTTGAAGTGATGGATCAGACCTTCGATAGAGTTGACAGTATCCTGCTTGGGCGGCAGAACGACTTTCGGTACATCAGCAAGGATCGGGCCGGGCTTGAGCTTGTCCAGTGCCTGATGGATCAGCTTGCAGGACTCGCGCATTTCCTTGAGCCGGCAGTGGTAGCGAGCCCAGGTATCGCAACCGTCAGCGACAATCACATCGAAATCATAGTCTTCATAACCTGAGTAAGGCTGGTCTCGACGCAGGTCCCAATCAACGCCCGAGGCGCGCAGACAGGGGCCAGTAACCCCCAGATCGATGGCATCTTCGGCGCTGAGCATGCCGACACCCATGATACGCTTCTGCCAGATCTTGTTGCCGGTCAACAGCCCTTCATAGGAGTCGATATGCCCAGGCATGGTGTTGACGAAATCGCGAATTTCCTTATCCAGGCCAGCGGGGAGATCGGCCGAAAGACCGCCAACTCGGAAATAGTTGGAGGTCATGCGGGCACCGGAAATCTTCTCGTAGATGTTCATAATGTGCTCACGCTCGCGGAAGCAGTAGATGAACACGGTCATGGCGCCGATATCGAGAGCGTGACATGCCAGCCACACCAGGTGACTCTTGAGACGCGTCAATTCGGCGAGCAGAACCCGCACCACCTGGGCACGCTCGGGGATCTGATCGGTGATCCCAAGCAGCTTCTCCACGGCCAGCACATAACCGAGGTTGTTGTGCATGGGGGCCAGATAGTCGAGCCGGTCGGTCAACGGCAGGATCTGGTGATAAGTCCTGTGTTCGGAAAGCTTCTCAATACCACGGTGCAAATAACCGATGTGAGGGGTCGCCTTGCGAACAATTTCGCCGTCCAGCTCCAGAACCAGCCGCAGCACCCCGTGCGTCGAAGGATGCTGGGGGCCCATGTTGATGGTCATGGTTTCAAAATTCGCCATATTTCTGCCTCGTCTATGTTCAGGATGTACTTGAGTTTGTAAAAATCAGGGTTGTCTATTCCAGTCGATCCTGGTAGGGCTCGCGGTCGGGGCCCTGCACTGGATAATCCTTGCGCAGCGGGTGGCCTACCCAGTCATCGGGCATCAGGATACGACGCGGGTCAGGATGGTTGTTGAAGGTAATCCCCATCAGGTCCCAGGTCTCACGCTCCTGCCAGTTCGCCGTCGACCAGACACCGCTCACGGTATCGATCCGGGCATCACTCTCTTCAACCGGGGCCTTGATACGCAAGCGGGTGTGTGTGCCAATGTTATAGAGCTGGTACACCACCATGAAGCGAGGGGCCTGCCCCATGTAATCGACACCACAGAGATCGGTCAGGAAATTAAAACCAAGATCTTCTTTCAGGAAAGCGCAAACGGCGACAATCTCCTCTTTCTTGACAACCACGGTGGTTTCGCCACGAAATTCGATGGTTTCGAGTACCGTATCGCCGAACTTGTCCTTCAGCTTGTCAGCAGCCTGTACACTCATAAGGTTGTATCCTGTCTATCTGGGTTAAAGTTGTTGATCGCAATCAACCGTTGATCCGCTCACCAACACCGATGCTGGCGCCGAAGGAATTTTTCTCCTTCATGATCTTTTCCTGCAGCTTCATCAGGCCGTACAACAGGCCTTCCGGGCGAGGCGGGCAACCGGGGATGTAAACATCGACCGGCAGCGACTCGTCGATCCCCTGAACAGTGCTGTAGGTATCGAAGATTCCGCCGGAGCAGGCACAGGCGCCCATGGCGATCACGTAACGCGGTTCCGGCATCTGCTCGTAAACGGTTTCGATGACCGGCAGCATCTTCTTGGTTACGGTACCGGCGATGACGATAAGATCGGCCTGGCGCGGTGAGGCACGGAAAAGCACACCAAAGCGGTCCAGGTCAAAACGGGCGGCACCGGTCGCCATCATCTCAATGGCGCAACAGGCCAGGCCGAAAGTCAGCGGCCAGAGAGACTTAGAGCGAGACCAGTTGACGACCTTGTCAAGCGACGTGGTAATAATGTTATTACCAAGAGTTTCCTCTACTCCCATTCCAGAGCTCCTTTTTTCCAAACGTATGCGTAACCAACAAGAAGAATCAGAATAAAGACCCCCATTTCAACAAAGCCGAACAAGCCGAGACGCTTGAACATGACGGCCCAGGGGTACATGAAAACCACCTCGATATCGAAAACGATAAAGAGCATGGCGATGATGTAGAACTTGATTGAGAATCGCTCACGGGCCGAGCCGACGGGCGGCATGCCGCACTCGTAGGGGGCCAGCTTAACAGCTGAAGGTTTTTTCTCCCCGACCAGACGGGAGAGAATGGCGGCTCCGAACGAAAAACATACAGCGATGATAATCAGGGTAAGAATCGGTAGATATCTATCCAGCATTGGTATGGTCCTCCTGCCAGGTGAGTACAACATTTCAATGGCCGCAACTATAGAGAAACGGCATTTTGGCCGACTGCAAGTTAGGATAAATGCGGGTCTTTGTCAAGCGAAAAATACAGTATACTGTATGCAATTCGAACGCCTGCAAACGCCCATCTTTCGGTACTTTATGATTATTTTGGTCAGGAACTTAAAATAACAAAAAAGCTGTGGTAATTAGCCGTCTTAGAACAGGTTAATCCCCTAACTTGACACGCAAAACAAAGGATTAAAAATGGCGAGATTGTTTACTTTCGACCTGCGTCAAACTTATTCATTGCCGCCAGCAAGAGACCCATGGCGATGAAGGCACCGGGGGGCAGGATCATCAACAACAGCGGCTGGTAATCCGGGCCGAAAACCGAAAAGCCGAGCAGGGAACCCGAGCCGAAAAGTTCACGGACCGCGCCGAGGACAAAAAGCGCGAAGGTGAAGCCGAGCCCCATCCCCACTCCGTCGACGATCGCAGGAGCCAATCGGTTCTTCGATGCAAAGGCTTCGGCGCGGCCGAGAATCAGACAGTTCACAACAATCAGCGGAATGAAAATCCCCAAGGCCTTGTAGAGATCATAGAAATAGGCCTCCATACACAACTGCACGACTGTAACAAAGGATGCTATCACGACGATAAAGGACGGAATCCGTACCTTTGCAGGGATAACCTTGCGCAGCGACGATACGACGATGTTCGAGCACACCAGTACGAATGTCGTCGCCAACCCCATGCCGAGGCCGTTCTCGGCGCTGGTTGTGACCGCCAGGGCCGGACAGAGGCCGAGCAGCAGGCGAAATACGGCATTGTGACGCCAGAAGCCTTTACGAAATTCCTGACCAAGGGTCATGGCCTCTCTCCCCGATTTTCGACAAGGACTTGATCACGATGATCGCGATAGAACTCCAGTCCCTTGCGGACGGCGCCGACCACAGCCCGTGGCGAAATGGTCGCACCGGTAATCTGATCAAACGCACCACCGTCCTTTTTCACCCGCCAATCAGCATTCTCGAGGTTTTTACCGGCGAAATTTGCCTTGAACGACGGCAGGGTGATCTTGTCGCCCAGGCCGGGGGTTTCAGCGTGGCTGAGGATTTCAATACCGGCAACCGTACCGCCCGGGTCAATGCCGACCATAATTTCGATATTGCCACTGTAGCCATCGGGAGCGACGACTTTGAAGGCGACCCCGCTCAGGATACTGTCCTGCCTGCCACGGAAAAAAGTCCGCAGGACATCCCGACCACGTTTGTCCTTGCCCGTGACCAGCTGCACCGTGTCTTCATCCGGCGAATTGTTGGCTTGCGGCAGGACCGCCTGCAGGGCACGCAGGGTTTCCAGCCGCCGCTGCTCGGCAATCGGTTCGCGGGTCATTGACTCGACCAGAGATAAAATCAGGCCGGCGCCGGCAGTAATCAGCGTCAGGACCAGGACCAGGCGTGGCATGCTATTCATACCCCGCCCCCTTGACGTAAGGTGCCGAAGGTTCTCGGTTTCGTATAACGGTCAATCAAAGGCGTCGCGGCATTCATCAGAAGAATCGCAAACGAGACACCTTCGGGATAACCGCCGAACAGACGGATCAAGACCGTCAACAGACCGCAGCCAACGCCGAACAGCAGCATGCCCCGAGTCGATACCGGCGTGGTGACCATGTCCGTGGCCATGTAAAAAGCCCCCAGGACCAGGCCGCCGGTCACCAGATGGAAGACCGGGTTGGGGTACCTGGCAGGATTGATCAACCAGAAGGCCCCGGAAAGCAGGATCACCGTGCCAACGTAGGTCGCGGGAATATGCCAGGTCAGGATCCGCCGATACAAGAGATAGGCCGCACCGAGCAACAACGCCAGGGCTGATACTTCACCGATACAGCCGGGCATATTCCCCAGAAAATAACCGACCATGCTGCCCTGCATTGCGGCAGGCATTTCGCCGGTAAGCATGACGGCATTTTTCCATTCACCCAGGGGGGTTGCCGTTGTCACCAGGTCAAGTCCGGAGCCCAGCGGTGCCGGTGCAGACCAGGTGGTCATCTGTACCGGAAAGGAGATCAACAGCACGACCCTGGCTACCAGAGCAGGATTAAACGGATTCGCGCCCAGACCACCGTATACCTGTTTGCCGATCGCAATGGCAATCACAGCGCCGAGCAGGGTCAACCACCACGGACTGGTCGGTGGTAGGTTGAGAGCAAGCAAGACACCGGTTATCGCAGCGCTGCCATCAGCAATTGTCACCGGATGACCCATCAAACGCTGGCAGACAACCTCAGTCGCCAGACAGCCCAGCGTTGCAATCAGCAGTACGCTCAGAGCCGACATGCCAAAGAAGTAGACAGCAACGCAACAGGCCGGTACCAGGCTGTAGAGCACGGCACGCATGACCTTCGGGGTGGTCTCGCCGGAATGAACGTGCGGTGAAGATGACAGGTATAGTTGCGGGCTCATTATAACAGTGCTTTTCTCTTTTTGGCGAGCACGGCAGCCTTGCCGTGCCGGATCGACTGTACCAGCGGGATACTTGCCGGGCAGACATAACTGCAGCTGCCGCATTCGATACAATCCATGGCGCAATACTCTTCAGTTTCTGCAACCAGGTTCCGCCGCGCATAAGCAGCAATTGTGGTTGGCAGTAAATTCATTGGACAAGCCTGCACACAGCGAGCACACCTTATACACGGCCCTTCAGGGTTTTTCGTAACATCTTCTTCATGCAACAGCAACAACCCTGAGGTGCCCCGAACGACCGGGACATCAAAGCCTACCTGGGTAAATCCCATCATCGGACCGCCAAGGATAATTTTGCCCGGTTCTCCGATTAAACCGCCGCAAATCTCCACCAGATGCGAAAGAGGCATACCAATGCGGACGCGCAAGTTCTTCGGTTCCTTGATCGCCGGACCGGTTACCGTACAGACCCGTTCAATCAGAGGTCGACCCAACATGACGGCATCGGTTACGGCGGCCGCGGTCGAAACATTATGCACTGCAACCCCGACATCCATAGGCAAGCCTCCTGAAGGGACTTCCCTTCCGGTGACTGCGGCGATCAATTGTTTCTCTGCACCTTGCGGGTACTTGACCTCCAACGGCAGAATCTCAACCGGAGCATCGGCACACTGTTTCTTCAGCAGGGCAATGGCATCCGGCTTGTTGGCCTCAATGCCTATCACGACGCGCTCCGCACCGTACACATACTGAAGCAGAGAAACGCCTTGCAGCACTCGCTCCGACTCCTCAAGCATCATGCGATGATCTGATGTCAGATAGGGCTCGCACTCAACACCGTTAAAAAGCAGTGTGCGGATTGGTTTTTCAGGTGGCGGCGACATCTTGACGTGAGCAGGAAAAGCCGCGCCCCCCATCCCGACCACGCCCGCCTGGCGAACCTTCTCAATCACCTCATCCGACGTAAGAGATCCGGGATCGGTAAACTGCAAATTGGACGACCAGCTGTCTTCACCGTCGGGCTTTATGACGACGGCAGGCAGAGAGGTTCCGACAGGATGAGGACGATTCTCGATCGCAACGACTTCGCCGGACGTCGAGGCATGCACGGGAACCGAGACGAAACCTTTAGCTGATCCCACCTCCTGCCCTTTGGCAACATGCTGGCCAACCTCCACGCAGGCGACTGCCGGAGCGCCAATATGCTGCGACAAAGGCACAACCAGCTCTTCCGGCAACGGGCAATCCTCGATGGCCTTATGCGCCGTCCATTGTTTGTTGTCAGGGGGATGAATCCCGCCTTTGAAGGTTCTCAGCTTCATTACCAACCGTCACCTAGTCAGCAGCCGCATCAGGCTGCATCCGACTCATCATTCTTGATGGGCAAAAAGGTGCTGCCCTCCGGGTAACCCTCGCTTAAATCACGGATACACTTGGTCGGACACTTGACAATCGCTTCAAACGCTTCCGCATCCTGTTCATAAACAACAGTCGCCAGAAAATCTTCTACCTTGTATGCGTCAGGGACAGTCTTGTGGCAGATGTGGCAACCGATGCAGCCGATCTGGCAATACTTGCGCACGGCAGCGCCCTTGTCATGGCTGTTGCAAAGCACGTGAATAGTAGATTCATACGGCGTCATCCGGATCACATCGCGCGGGCACACGGCCACGCAGATGCGGCAACCAGTACATTTTTCCCGACTGATAACGGCGAGTCCTTCTTCGGTGATCTCAATGGCACCAAAGGGGCAGGCACGCTGACAGGAGGCCAGACCGAGACAACCACCGGGGCAGGTTTTCGGGCCATCGGCAATCTTCTGCGCCGCACTACAGTCTTCGAGACCCAGGTATCGATATTTGAGCTGGGCTTTCTGATTGTCCCCCTGGCA
>Ga0210074_1000278_pt1 | contig 19639 bp, 16 predicted proteins | sample China_Galinas_Co_FD_184860 | JGI IMG/M metagenome (GOLD analysis project Ga0210074, IMG submission 184860) | Wetland microbial communities from San Francisco Bay, California, USA, that impact long-term carbon sequestration -... | ecosystem: Environmental > Aquatic > Marine > Wetlands ... | reverse complement strand
GCCACTTTTTTCTTCAGATATCGCTTAGCTACTCTTGGGTTTTTTACTTGAATGAGATCGGAGATCGTTTTAGGCATATTTAAGGTTAGCTTTCAGTTTAAAATAATAAACAAAGATAGATAATTTTTGGAAAACATCAGTTGATGCTGGAGAGAAAAAGAAAAGAAGAATCAATTTTTAATGATGCTGATGTTGTAGATGACAATATTGTTGGGTGAATTTACCTTAGCAGAATCATTTTTTTAGTTTGAGAATAATCTCCGGCTGTAATTCTGTAGTAATAGATTCCACTAGTTAACTTGGAACCATCAAAATCAATTTCATAAGTTCCAGCAATTTTATTTTCTTTAACAAGGGGCACAATTTCATTACCTAAAACATCGTAAACTTTAATTGTGACGAATACTGGATCGGGAATTTGGTATTTAATTTTGGTACTTGGGTTGAATGGATTGGGATAATTTTGAGCAAGATCAAAATGCAATGGAATATTTCCATTTTCAACGCTTACGGTAGGTGGCAAAACATTGAAGGCAACCCATCCTGTATCAGGGTAATGAGCAGTGTTAAAGAAAATAGATGTATCTGTAATAGTTGCCCTGAATTTAATTTTATCTCCAACCTGTAAGCTGTCCAAATAAAAAGTCAGGTGAGAAGGGTTGCTTCTTGAGAGAATAAAATTTTTTGTTTGAAACAATGTATCTGATCTAATATGTTCTACGTCAAGATAAAATGAATCAACAAGAGCAGAGTAACTTGCTGTATAAGGTATTGTGAGCAAAAACGGGAACGTATCAAGTGGCCTATCTTGGATTGGATAGATAGTATCAATACCAAGGACAAGAGGGTTGTAAATCAGGCTATCTATAATGCTGGAGATTACGTTCTGTGTAGATTCATAACCAGCTTGAATAATACCGCCCCAATTTCTAAAATATGATATGCCAATATTATCTGCAAATTTGTAGATACCATTATCGCTACCAGCATATTGCATAGAATAAATATTGTGCGTATCTCCCAAAACAACTTCATTTGTAATTCCACCAGATATAAATTGTTGTGGCGAACCACGAAGGTAAGAAGTGTAATTTGAACCTGATGGTGCATTGAAGTCAATGCCCAATCTGAGTGTAGAATCATTCGGGAGTTTTATATAAACCTTTTGGCTCAGAGAATCGTAATTGAAAAAATATTCATTCTTAAGAATTATATTATTGGAATAACGGAAAAAGATATTGCCATTGATAACACTATCTGCAACAACAGTAATTGCATAATAGTTTGTTCCTGTTTCGCCGCCACCGGGACCCCACCAAGACCAGAAATGTTTAATCTGGTAAGAATTGCTGACTTTTAACGGAAAAAAATTTTGAGCAATGGAATCTGGAATGAAGAATTGAAAAATGAAAAGCAAATAGAAACAACTTTTTAGCAATCGAGTTGAGTTGTTGATCTCAGAACAGCAACGCTTAAAGATCTTTCCCCAGACAGTTAGTATCAAAAAGGGAGAAGAAGATATTTTTATTTTCATAACTACTCACCTTTGTCCTTGCACAAACGTAAGTAATTATTCTGAGACAATCAATAAAAGGCTAAACCGTCCTGGAATACTTAGCTTTATCTTCTTTTTTCAAGTGCCATTTTTGCTTTATGCCAGGGTATCACATTGCCTGCAGATCGTGCTTCTTTTCTTTCCCCGCCATAGATTAGATAAGAAAAAATATTTTCATTTCCCGAAAGGTCTTTATAAAATTTTAATCCATTAAAAAATTCTTCATTAATGGTTTTGCCTGATTTAATTTCAAGAATAATTTTTTCTAAGCCAGAATCAACCAGGCAATCAACTTCCCGTCCGAGCTTATCACGCCAAAAATAAAATTTGTCATTTAATCCATTATTCATTTTATGCTTTAACAAATCTGAAATGACCAGATTTTCAAATAATGACCCAATTAGGTAATGCGTACTTATCTGATTTAAGCTTTCTAATCCGAGCAATGAACAGGCTAATCCGGTATCATAGAAGTAAAGTTTAGGCATTTTAACCAATCTTTTGTTAAAATTCTGAAAATGGGGTTCCAGCTTAAAAATAATATAACTTGCCTCAAGAACTGACAACCACGATTTTACTGTGTTTACGGAGATTCCTGCTTCGACTGCAAGTGATGAAAGATTCACTAACTGTCCAATTCTTCCCGCACATAATTTAACAAATAGTGTAAAGGAGTTAAGATCAGGAATATTTTTTATTAATCTCACGTCCCTTTCAAGGTAGGTGCGGATATAATTTGGATACCAATCTGTTGGCTCTATTTTCTGATCATAAATTGGAGGATAAAATCCTTTAAAAATAAAATTTGGAAAATCATCTTGCGAATCATCAGGCCGAATTTCATTAAGACTAAATGGAAGCAAAGTCAGAATAGCTACTCTTCCTGCTAACGTCTGAGAAATTTTCTCCTGCATTGAAAAATTTTGCGAACCGGTAAGAATAAAACTGCCCGGGGTTTTCTTCTCATCAACATTAGCCTGAATGTATGAAAATAGATCTGGAACTCGTTGAACTTCATCAATGATTAATCCTGATTTTTTAGTAGACAAAAAGGAGCGGGGATCGTTCTGTGCAAATAATCTTGTGTCTGGCTCTTCCAGATTTACATACTCTTTATCCGGGAAAACCATTTTTACTAATGTTGTTTTTCCAGACTGTCTGGGTCCAGTTACTGCAATTACGGGAAATTTTTCTGACAGCTGAAATATTTTGTCTTGTATATCTCGTTTAATCACGATGTGAAAATACAACAAATTGGACAAATTTGCAATTTAATTGCATAATTGTCCATATAAAGGGCTAAAAAATGTAAATTTTAACTATTTTGAAATTCTGTAGGTGAAGTATTTCTTCTTTTATTTTGGAATGATTTATTTAAACCGTTCTCGAATACTTAGCTTTATCTTCTTTGCGTTCGATGTATCCATCGAAATTCATAGCGATATTACGGATAAGAAGTCTGCCCATATCTTTTATTTTAAAGCCGTCATCGCTCATTACAATTAATTCATCGGCTTCAAAATCTTTCAGGTTGTTCAATCCCCATTTAAAGTAATCTTTGAAATTAATATTGAACTTTTCTTCGATTAATTTGTAGTTCAGTTCAAAGTCACACATGATTCGCATTATAACTTCGTGACGGATGTGGTCATCTTCATTCAGGACGTAACCTTTTGCTGTTGGAACTGTTTCATTATCCAGAGCAGTGTAGTATTCTTTTTCCGTTTTGAAGTTCTGAGCATATATATTATTCAACTGACTGATAGCAGTAATTCCAAATGCATAAAGATCAGCACCAGCATTAGTACTGTAACCCTGGAAGTTTCTGTAAAGTTTTTTTTCTCTCATCGCGACCGATAATTCATCATCAGGTTTCGCAAAGTGATCCATCCCTATAAATTCATAACCCGCAGAAGTCAATTTTTCAATACTCATTTTTAATATTTCAAGTTTCTCTTCAGGTTTTGGCAGATCTTCTTCGTGAATTAATGCCATATGTTTTTTCATCCACGGAACGTGAGCGTAGTTGAACAATGCAATTCTATCAGGAGAGATATCAATTATTTTTTCGACAGTGTCTGAAAACGATTTTACTGTTTGAAAGGGGAGCCCATAAATTAGATCAAGATTGATGCTCTGGTATTTTAGTTCTCTAACCCAGTTAACAACTTTACGAGTTAAATCTTCAGGTTGAATTCTGTTGACTGCTTTCTGCACTTGCTCATTAAAATCCTGTACACCCATACTAATTCTATTAAAGCCAGCACTTCTTAATGCTTCAAGATGTTCTTTTGTTAGTTCACGTGGATCAATCTCGCAACTATTTTCAGAATCCTCTTCAAATTCAAACGACTGATTAATGTATGAAGTAAGCTTGTGGATTTCATCCGGCAGTAAATGAGTCGGAGTTCCGCCACCCCAATGGTGCTGCGCAACCTTTCTGTCTGGAAGTAAATAAGTTCTTAGAAGATCAATTTCTTTTTGAACATACTTTATGTATTCGTTTATTCTATCCCTGTTCCGTGTAATAAGCATGTTGCATCCACAGAAAAAGCAGAGTGTATCGCAGTAGGGTATATGAAAGTAAAGCGAAAGGTCTGGCAGATTTTTTCCATAGTTTGTTTTTACTATCTCGTCAACAAACTCGGCATGAGTAAACTTTTCATTGAACTGCGGAGCGGTGGGGTAGCTAGTGTACCTTGGTCCGGGCTTATCATATTTTTTGAATTTTTTTAAATCAACTTCAAACATTTATTTTTCCTTTCAGTCATTCTGAGCTGGTTTCAGGATTCAATACGGGGATTCCGAAACAAGCCTGTCTGACGGCAAGGCAGGTTCGGAATGACAACTGATTAGTGATAACCACCACTCTCTTCTTTTACATAATTAACTAACACTTTTACGTTTTCAGGATCAATGTCTGGTAAAATACCATGACCAAGATTGAAAATATGTCCATCACCCTTACCAAAAGATTCCAAAACCTTTCGTGCTTCTCTTTTAATAAAAGATGGATCAGCATAAAGTACTGTCGGATCAAGATTTCCCTGGATAGCAACTTTATCACCCATCTTTCTTCTTACCTTATCAAGCTCAAGAGTCCAGTCAACACTTATTGCATCTGCCCCAACTTCCTTAAGTTCATGCATTAGGTAATGAACACCTTTGGGAAAATAAATTACCGCTTCATCAGTTCTCTTAATTTCGGAAATTAGTTGATTGACATATCGTAAAGCAAATACCTGGTAATCTCTTGGTGAAAGAATTCCAGCCCAAGTATCAAAAATCTGTACAAGATTTGCACCCGCCTCAATCTGTGCAGATAAATATGCAGCAGTTGCTTTTGTTATTTTTTCCAGAAGCAAATGAGCAAGTTCAGGGTTGCCGTAAATAAGTTTTTTAACCTTCGAAAAAGATTTTGAACCCTGACCTTCAACCATATAAGTTAAAATCGTCCAGGGTGCGCCGGCAAAGCCAATCACAGGAACCTTCCCATCCAATTCTTTTTTTGTAAGTGAGATTGCATCCAAAACATATTTTAAATCTTTTACAGGATCGGGATCTTTCAATTTCAAAACATCATCTTTCGATTTAATCGGACTTGTAAAGACAGGTCCCTTACCTTCAGTCATTTCAAGATGCATTCCCATTGCTTCCGGGATAACTAATATATCCGAAAAAATTATCGCCGCATCAACTCCGATGATATCTACCGGCTGAATAGTAACTTCCGAAGCTAGTTCCGGAGTCTTGCACATAGTTAAAAAATCGTGTTTTGCCCGAACCGCTCTGTACTCTGGCAAATATCTCCCTGCTTGTCGCATAATCCATATTGGTGTACGTTCAGTTGGTAAACGTTTAGCTGCTCTTATTATTAAATCGTTTTGTAGTTTCAAACTTTCTCCTTGTGATTACTATAGTATTCAACAATTTTTTTTGTCAATCCGTTTATTGTGTATTCATCCGGAAGAATTTTTACTTTGACTTTTTTTGATTCAATAGCTTCTTTTGTCGTCGGACCAATGGCAGCTACATCAAATTTACCAAAATATTGAAATGGATTTTTAATGTTAGCAATCTGCAAAAAGTTTTCGAATGTTGAAGGACTTGTGAAAATAAAAAGATCGATATTTGAAGATTCCAAATGCTGTAGACTTAACTTCAAATTCTCTCCTGAAGGAATTGCAACATTGTAAACGGGCACCGATTTAATAATTGCGCCTAAATCTTTTAAACCCATAGGCAACTCTTCTCTGCCGATCGCTGAACGGGGAATAAATATTACTTTATTTTTCAAGTTATATTTTGACAGAGCTTCAATTACACCTTCAGAACTAAACTTTTCAGGGATAATATTAACGTTGATATTGTTTTTGTGACAATATGACGAGGTTTTATTTCCAACAGCAACAACTTTTGTCTGGTTGTAATTAATTAGTGCTCCAACATCCTGAATTCTTTTTGAAAACATTTGAACAGCGTGCACGGAAGTAAAAATAATAAAATCGATTTTTTCTGGATGAGAGACTACTGAATCAAATTTACTCCAGTCATATGGCGGGACAATTTCAAGTGTGGGAACAATAATTACATTTGCCCCAAGATTAGTTAGTGCGGCAGCTGATTCCCGCGATTGCTCAATTGTTCTGGTGATTACAATCGTTTTACCTTTTAATGGCAGTTCCTTTATATTGTTGAATCCTGAATAAAGACCGTGTAGTACAAAATCAAATATTTCTTCTTTTTCCTTTGCAGCATTTTCATCAGTGATGTTTTCGTTTATTCCTTTTTGAACAGCACCGTAAATACTTCCAAAAATTAGACTGATTGCGAACTCCTCATCAACTTTTCTAAAAACTCCTTCTTCTTCTCCATTGGCAATTATCTGCGTGATCATTTGCTTCATCTGCTTTTCGAGAGATAACATTTCTTCGCAGAATGAATTTTGTTTGTTGAGGGTTTCTCGCTGATAGATTAAAAAGAACTTCCGGTATTTCATCATGAACATATAAAGATGAATTACAAAAGCACGGAGTGAATCAATACTGTTTTGCTCTGATTCTATTTTTTGTTTTAAGAGTGAAAGCAGGTTTTCCATTCTCGTGTGCATTATTGTAAAGTACAATTCTTCTTTTGAATCGAAATAATTGTATACAGTACCCTTAGCAACTGAGATTAGTTTAGCAACATCATCCATCATCACTTCATGATAATGCTTTGTGGAAAAAAGCTCTGCTGCAGCATCGAGAATTTTTTCTCTTTTTCTTTCTCTCTTTATTTCACGTTTTTCTTTTAACATAGAATTAGATCTAATTTATTCTCCAGTCATTCAAAGCAAGAACTTCACCGGTGTTGGGATCAATTACTATTTCCTGACCTGTTGCTTTATAATTTTCTTCGTTACCCAATTCTGTAAGAGTTGACAGAATTCGCCATACATATCGTTGAAGCTTAAAATCCCACATAAAACCCATATCCCATTCCTTTACACCATCTTTTAATCCCATATTGGTTGCGATCTGTTTAGCGGTTTTTTCATCGATTTTAAAATCACATTCTTCCGGATAATTCTGGCATCTTGGAATACCAACTATATCGCGATTCTTTATGATGTTGCCCAAAGTATCAACAGTAAATTTAATTGTTGCATTTACGTAAGGTTTGTCGGGCATGAAAAACTTATAAGCTAATTCGTAATAAGGAGGTGTGTATTTTGTTCTTGCAAAATCAGGGGTAATATACTTTTCAAAAAAATCTTTTCCTGTCGATGAGATTACAAAAGAATCAGCCTTTGTTAATACTTCGAGCGGAACTGTTCCTTGTTCTTTATCTTCACAAGCTCTGCATTTGCAGGATGTGAGCAAACTAATACTGATCAGAGTCAGCACAACAGAAAGAATCACAGCTAATTTTTTTATTGATCTGTTTTTAATTTTCATTTCACCCTCGCTGTTCTGTAAATTTCATCCAAAATTGTTTTTGCACCAGCTTTTATTAAATCTTTTGCAAGCTCTTTACCAAGTTTTTCCGGATATTTTTTGCTGCCACGGATTTTCTTTCTAAAAGTTAAACTTCCATCTAGTGAACCAACCAAAGCATCAATGAATAATCCATTCTGCTTAACTTCAGCAAACGCACCAATTGGAACTTGGCAGCCGCCTTCAAGAGTTTTTAGTAATGCACGTTCTGCTAAAACCGTCACGTAAGTATTTTCATGATGAATTGATTTAACAATTTCATTTGCAATTTTGTTGTCGCTTCTTATTTCAATTCCGAGTGCACCTTGTCCAACAGCTGGAAGCATAATATCAGTTTTAATTATTGACGAAACGTATTCTTTCAACCCCAATCTTTCTACACCTGCTCTTGCAAGTATAATTGCGTCCCAGTCAGACTCAAGAAATTTTTTTATTCGTGAAGGAACATTCCCTCTGAGTTCCACGAGCTTCAAATCAGTTCTGATGTGCAATAGTTGACATTTTCTTCTTAATGATCCCGTTGCAACAGTAGCCCCATCAGGTAAATTAAATATGGTTGTTCCTTTCTTCCTTGCAATTAAAACATCCTGAACATTATGTCTTTTGGAAACTGCAGCAAGTTTCAACCCTTTGGGAATGTCGGTCTGCAGATCCTTTAAACTATGAACAGCCAGATCAATTTTATTGTTAAGAAGTTCTACCTCAAGCTCTTTTGTGAACAAGCTTTTGTCACCAATTTTTGAAAGAGCAACATCAAGGATTTTATCACCCTTTGTTTTAATGATCTTTATTTCGACCGAGACGTTTTTGTTTTTCTTCTCAAGTTCCTTCTTTACAAATTTAGCCTGCCATAAAGCAAGGTCACTTCCTCTCGAGCCAATGATTATTTTTTGTTTCAAAATTTCGTCCTATTCTTTTTCTGGTTTCTTACCGGGATGAATACCAAAAAGATCTCTTATGATTCCGATTTTAGTTGAGGCTTCAACCGATGTAGAAGAATCATCTGTTTTACGCAATTCAATTGTTGGATGGTGGAGGATTTTATTTATGATTCTCTTCGTTACGATATCAAGCTTTTCCTGGTCATCAACAGAAAACTTGTTTTTATTTTTTTCTACTTCATCGTTTCGGATTTCTTCAAAAAAATCTCTTAAGTCTTTAATTGCAGGAGCTGCCTGAAGTGAATTATACCATTCCCAGAAATTATCGAGCTCTTCTTCAATTATTTTTTCAACTTTAGGTATTTCTGATTTTCGTTTAGAGAGATTTTGATCAACAATAATATTCAATGAATCAAGATCATGATAAAAAACATAGTCAATATCTTTTGTTGCTGGATCGATATCTCGGGGTACAGCAATGTCCATTAATATCATTGAATTATTGCTTCGTTTCTTCAATGCATTTTTAACGTCATCTTTTCTTAATAGAATTTCTGGAGATGAAGTTGCACTGATAATTATATCGAATTTGTATATTGAATCCCGGAATTCATTAAAGGGAATTACTTTAGCATCGAGTTTTCTGGAGAGAGCTTCTGCCTTTTCCAAAGTTCTGTTTGTAACGGCAAGGCTCCCGATTCCTTTTTCTGAGAGATGTTTAGCTGCAATCTCACCCGACTCACCAGCACCAATCACAAGTGCGGACTTTTTACTTAAGTTGGAAAATATTTTTTCCGTCAACTGAACTGCAGCGTAGCTAACCGTTACGGCTCCCTCGCTGATTGCGGTTTCAGAAATTGCTCTTTTACCTGTTCTGATTGCTGCATCAAAAACTCTGCGCATAATGTATCCGGAAAAATTTGATTCTTCCGAAACAAGAAATGAATCTTTGACCTGTTTGAAAACCTGGTTATCACCAATTAAAAGTGAATCAATTCCGGTAGCAACAGAAAATAAGTGTTTAATTGCATCTCTTGAGACAAACTTTTGAAAGTGCTCTTCATTAATGTTTTGTGACGATTTAAAATTCAGAAGAAGGTTCTGAAATTTATCGTGTGAATCATCATTGCTATTTGGAATTCCGAATATCTCAGTCCTGTTACAGGTTGAAAGAATTAGTCCTTCTTTTATCTGATTCTCTTTTGCAAGATTAATGAACGGAAGAATTTCATCCTCTTTAAGATAAACAGCTTCCCTTAACTCAACCGGTGCAGTTCTGTGGTTTATTGATATGGCAATTAAATTCATAAGTTCTTAATAGAAGGAATGAAAACTTTGTGCTATGAAGTTTGAAAGGATAGTTGAGATAATTGCTACCACAAAACCTGTTATTGAAAGTATTACCAATCTCTTTCCTCTCCAATTACCGACGACTTTACTTGTTATACCAATTGCATAAAGCAGCCAAACCAGAGTTGATCCGATTAATTTCGGATCCAGGTATGAGAAGCGTGGGAATGCAACGGGCAGCCAAATGATACCAATTATTATTGCGATAGTTAGAGCAATGAAACCAATTATTGCCGAGTAAAGACTTAGCCTTTCAAGCACTTCTAAATTTGGTAGCCTGTTAAATATTAAACCAAATTTGTTGAGTTTGATATCTTTGTATAAAACCAAATAGAGAAAACCATACACCGCTGAAATTGTAAAACCGGAATAACCGAGTAGTGCGCTTATAACATGAATGCCGAGAAGATTGCTTCGTAAAACTTCTTTCACTTCTGTCAAATCCTGAATATACAATGATGATATCAATTGAAATATGAATGACAGAATTATTATAAATGGACCGGTTCCCCGTATATCTGAAACAAGCTCAACCAGAAAATAGGAGAAGCTTATGGTAATAGCCAGAATCGTAAATATTTCAAATACATTTGTAATTGGTGGATGGTCAAATGCGATGGTTCTAAGTATAATATAAATCAGGTGAAGAAACAGGGTGATGAAAAGAAAGACTCTTTTCACATTTACCAGCTTCTGTTCACCCTTGAGAAAATCGTAAAAATAGACTACCAGCGTGATAAAATAGAAGACTGGTAGTAATATATTAATTGTATGTATGGCTGAAATCATAGCGATCTAACATTTTTCTGACTTGTGAGTTCAAAAATACGAATAGATCGCTATCTTAACAAAGCCAATAGTACCTACTTATCTGATCCCAGAATAATTGGAAGCCCATCTTTACCAGAACCAATTATAACAATCTTCGAATTTTGCGAATTTGCAAGCTTTTCGGTGGCTTCAATACCTTTCCATTTTAGTAATTGCTCGCTAATTCCCTTTGAAACAATTTCCTGAAAATCTGCAATACCTTTTGCCTCTATTCTTTTTCTATCAGCTTCTTGTTTTTCGCGGGTTAAGATGAATTCCATTCGCTGGCTTTCCTGCTCGGCTTGTAATTTCTCCTCAATGGATTTAGTCAGACGTTCCGGAAGTTGGATTTGTCTAAGTGGGGCTTGTTCAACTATAATACCCCTTGGACCTACCAGATTTTCCAATTCATTGAGAATTTCACTTGCCAGCTTTTCACGGGAGGCAGTATACAATGCTTTTGCTTCATAGCGTGCAGTTACACCCCTAACAACCGAACGGAATTGCGGAACCAAAATAATTTCAGCGTAATTCGGGCCAACAGTTTTATAAATGTCGTTTGCTTTTTCAGCATCCAACTTAAACAGCAGACTTATTTCAAGATCAACACTTAGCCCTTCTTTAGATGGGACGGACATTAATTCTTTCAATTCCTGTGTCTTGATACTCATCTTTTCAACATTTGCCATTGGGTTAACCAGGCTAACTCCTGGTTTTAAAGTATTGTCACTAACGTAACCGAGAAAATCTATTACGCCTGTGTGTCCGGCTGGAATTATAGTAAAACATTGAAGTAGTGCTATAAACAATGCAACAAAAATTCCCAACATAGCGAATGTGGTTTCTGATTTTTGAAATCTTTTCTTTGCATTTCTGTAAACAAAAAATGCAATTACTGCAGCGAGTATCGCTATAATAAATAACATATCGTATTCCTCCTTTAAGTCAATTTGAGTTTTATGTATATCATTGAATTATTTTTTTAAATAATTTTTGTTTCGGTGGTTTGGTTTTTAACAATTTTATTGATTCGAGAATCATATCTTCTGCAAGTTTAATTTTCGGTTTAGAATCCGAGTGAAGTTCGCAAATAGTTTCTCCTTTTTTTATGTTATCTCCAACTTTCTTATATATAATAATTCCGGCCTTTGGATCAATAACATCGTCTATCTTTCTTCGACCCGCACCCAACTCGAGGGAAGCCATCCCAAACTGGTAAGTATTTATTTGCCCGATGTACCCGTCTTTACCGACTTTCACTTTTTTAACGTATTTGGGTTGGGGGTATTTATCAGGATCACTTATATAATGTGAATCACCTCCCTGCATCTCCACTATTTCTACAAACTTTTTTAAAGCCTTTCCATTTTCGATTATTTCTTTTGCTATTTGCTCACCTTCCTGCAGTGACTTTGCTTTTTTACCGAGAAAAATCATTGCACCAGCGAGTCTTGTTGAAAGAAGATACAGATCATTTTTAACATTTCCCCGAAGAACGAGAATTGATTCGTAAACTTCCAGCCAGTTCCCAACATAACTACCCAGAGGTTGGTTCATATCGGTTATAAACGCAATAACTTTTTTGTCAAATGATTTTGCTGTATTGATTAAGGAATTTGCAAGTTCAAGCGAATCTTTTTGACTTTTCATAAAAGCACCACTGCCGGTTTTGATATCGAGCACAAGTCCGTCAATTCCTTCAGCCAGCTTTTTACTCATTATACTTGCGGTAATCAATGGAATAGATTCAACAGTTGCGGTAACATCGCGAAGTGCATAAATCATTTTATCTGCGGGTGCAATTTCTTTTGTTTGGCCGATTAAAACTGCTCCACATTTTTTTAAAACTTTCATAGATTCTGATAAACTCAAATCGGTTCTGAACCCGGGTATTGATTCAAGTTTATCAAGGGTCCCACCCGTGTGTCCAAGCCCTCTTCCCGAAATCATAGGAACAAAAATTCCAGCCGCGGCTACAATCGGAGCAATAATCAACGATGTTTTATCTCCAACCCCACCGGTGGAATGTTTATCTATCTTATATCCATTCAGCTTAGAAAGGTCAATAGTTTTTCCGCTATTGAGCATAGATTGTGTAAGTGCTGACGTCTCATCCGTATTCATTCCTCTTATCTGGATTGCCATGAGAAGGGCAGAGAATTGGTAATCGGGTATATTGCATTTTGTGAACTGATTAATAAGAAAGCTTATTTCATCAGTACTGAAAGATTTTCCGTCTCTTTTCTTTTTTATCAATTCTACAATGTTCATAACTTAAAATTACAAAGAATTGAAGTGTTAGTGAAGGCAAATGAATTCAATATGACTTTAGTGATTGTCTTCAATGATTTATTCCTTATTTGTATCACCTCATTTGAATGATTAATTTTCGCCTTCAACAATAGATTATTGGAGAAGTATGAACTTTAAAATCCGCACGCATACATGCGGCGATCTCAGAGAAAAAAATGTTGGTGAAAATGTTGTCCTAAATGGCTGGGTTGACAGAAGAAGAGACCTGGGTGGATTGATATTTATTTGGCTACGAGATCGATATGGTATTACGCAGGTTGTGTTTTCCCAGGATGATTCATCTGCAGAACCGGGCGCAGGCGGAGAATCGTATGAGCTCGCTAAAAAATTAAGAAATGAATTTGTAGTATCAATTGAAGGAACAGTTCGAAAAAGACCAGATGATGCCGTTAACAATGATATGGAAACAGGTAAAATAGATGTACTGGTAAATAAAATAAGTATTTTAAATGAAGCCGAAACCCCTCCATTTTCAATCAAAGATGAAACAGATGCCTTTGAAGATTTGAGATTGAAATACAGATATCTTGATTTGCGCAGACCTGTTTTACAAAAAGTTTTATTGCTCCGACACAAAATGTATCAGATAGTAAGAAAATATTTTGATGATCACAATTTTGTTGAAATTGAAACACCTGTACTTATGAAAAGCACACCGGAAGGCGCACGTGATTTTTTGGTGCCCAGCCGTGTTCATAAAGGAAAGTTTTACGCGCTTCCGCAATCACCACAGCAATATAAGCAGCTATTAATGGTATCAGGATTTGACCGGTATTTTCAGATTGTAAAATGTTTTCGTGATGAGGATTTACGGGCAGATCGTCAACTTGAATTTACCCAGATAGATGTTGAAATGTCGTTCATTAGCACAGAGGAAATATTCTCTGTTGTTGAGGGGTTGATGAAAATACTGTTTAAAGAAATCTGGGATCTTGAGCTTTCTCTTCCACTACAAAGATTAAGTTATGAAGATGCAATCTCCAGATACGGCAGCGATAAACCGGATTTAAGATTTGGAATGGAGCTACATACATTGAACGAAGTTTTCAGTAAATCTGAGTTTAAAGTTTTTAGTGAAGCAATTAAAGCCGGAGGGGTTGTAACAGGAATAGTTGCAGCAGGTTGTGCGTCATTTAGCAGAAGTCAACTCGATGGACTGACAAACTTTGCCAAAAATTCTGGTGCTAAAGGTCTGGTTTGGTTTAAAGTTATGGAAGAGGGAATTGAGTCACCAACAGCTAAATTTTTAAATGATGATGAAAAGAAAAATCTTGTATCAGAACTAAAAGCAAAAGCAAATGATTTGATTTTAATACTTGCTGGAGATAGAAACGCAACACTTAATCAAATGGGTTTGTTAAGGCTTGAGTTGGCAAAGAAACTGAACCTCATAAATCCGAATACACCGCCTTCCTTACTGTGGGTGACTGAATTTCCATTGTTTGAATATGATGAAGAAACAAAAAGATATTATGCTATGCATCACCCATTTACTTCTCCAAAGATGGAAGAGATTGACTTACTGGAAAAAAATCCCGGTAAAATTAAGGCACAGGCGTATGATCTTGTCCTAAATGGTAGTGAAATAGCGGGGGGTAGTATAAGAATTCACAATTCTGAATTGCAGGCAAGGATGTTCAAAGCGCTCGGAATTAGCGACGAAGAAGCGAAGCAAAAATTCGGATTCTTAATTAACGCCTTTAAATACGGCGCTCCACCGCACGGTGGAATTGCATTTGGCTTCGATAGAATGGTGATGTTATTTGCAGGAGTTGACTCGATCAGAGATACGATAGCGTTTCCCAAAACAGCAAGTGCGATGTCGTTAATGGATGAGTGTCCATCAACAGTGAGCGAAGAGCAGTTAAAAGAATTGCATATCCGGATAATTTAGCAAGTAGATTTTAACCGGATATTTGATAAATTCACCCACTCCAAAATAATTTAGCAGTCCTCAAGTTTAAAATCTAAGACAGTACTGTCGCCGACAATTCATTAAATATTTACATATGATTTTTAAATAAATAAAAAGATATAGTAACTTTTACGTTACCAATACAGCAATTTTTTCCCGCCTATTCATTCCTTTCAAAATAATTAGGTAAGAAGTAGTCTTTTCAATTTTTCCAGATTAAAGTTTGTCAAGTGTGTCGTATATAAGTAAAATCATAGCTTAACAGAATAAAAAAGCAAGTATTTACAACATTAGCAAACAACTAGTATGCTTAGTCTCAGGGCCCAACAAGAAATTCTTGAACAAATTACTTGTAAATATTACTTTGACATTTATGACGGCTTAATTTCTTAAAAAAAACTGTTGAAATTCTGGTTTTATTTCCAGTGGCACACTTTTTACATAACATATCAGAAAAATTAAAAACAGGAATTTATAAATGGGTCAACAACAACTTTTACTGATAGTGCTAGCGCTTATAATAGTAGGGATAGCGATAGCCATATCCGTGTCGTTGTTTAGATCAAATGCTATTGAAGGAAAGCGCGATATTTTGATTGAAGAAACAACAAGTTTGGGTGCAATGGCTTTACAATATTATAAGAAGCCCCAAGAGATAGGCGGCGGAGGAACCTCCTTTCTTGGTTTCATAATTCCTCCTCAGATGGTAACTACTGTAAATGGAAATTTTTTGACCGCGTCAATTCAGGAAAACCAAATTACCATAACTGGCACGGGAAGTGAAGTGGTTACAGGCGGAGACTCGATTAGAGTTACAACGATAGTAACACCGGAACAAATGTATACGGTAATAAATAATTAACTCATAATTAACGAACACATAAATAACAAACACACACACAAACAAGGAGTAAAAAATGGGTCAGCAACAGCTTCTCTTAATCGTTCTTGGCGTTATCATAGTTGGTATCGCTGTAGTTGTTGGTATAAATCTTTTCAACGCTAATGCTGAAGAAGCAGCAAAAGACGGTGTTGTATCTGATTGTACAAACTTAGGTGCTATGGCACAGCAGTATTATAAGAAACCTACCTCAATGGGAGGTGGCGGTAATACATTTGATGGTACCGGTGGCATACCAAACACACCACCATGGGATGTTCCAGCAAACTTAGCAACAACTGCTAATGGTACCTATAGTGCAGCTGTGACAGCTCAGCAAGTCGTTATCACTGGACAACCCCTTGTAAACTCAGGTTATGTCTTTACTGTTACAACCACGGTTACACCATTAACTATCGGCACTGTTGTTAACTAAAAGTTATATATTAAGGCTTTCTTAATATATAACATTAGTTTGAGTATGAGGCTGCAATTGTAAATATTGCAGCCTTTACTTTTTTAAACGACTTTTTATACCTTACCTCAAAATAAACTTTACTTATTATGCTAAAATCAAAAGATTTTTTCGGAACCAAATTTGACGCTGAAAACGAAAATCAAAATTAATTAATAAAGAGTGAAAAATGGTTGAGTTAAAATTCACAGCATTAAAGCCAAATGGTCAGGCAATTACCGGTACCATTACAGCCAACTCATCAGGTGAAGGGAAGAAAAAAATTCATAGAATTGTTGAGAAGAACAGATTAAAAATAAGCGAAGTTCAAAAGAAATCAACTTATTTGTATCGTGTTCGAAAGGGAAAAGAAAAACCGATAAATGGTGAACAGAAAGCCTTCAGTAAAAAAGAAGTAGAAGAAGCACTTGTGAGACTGGGATACCAGGTTATGTCAGTACATAAAAAGCTGTTAGACTTTCAAAAAAAACCACCGAACACTGAGATAGTAACTTTTGTAAAAATCAGTGCGGAACTGCTGAACCAAAAACTAGGTTATGGAGAAATTCTTACTCTTCTAACCAATGATACTCAAAACGCTACTCTTAGAAATACATTAAAAGAAATAAGTAACGATCTTAAAAAGGGTGCTGATTCTGAAGCAACATTTTTAAAGTATCAGAACATATTTGGAAAATTTACAGCATACATGCTGGGTCTCGCTTCAAAGAGTGGTAACATGGCAGAAATTTACACTGCTACTGCAAAATTCCTTGAAAGAAGGCAGGAGTTTAAAAAGAGTTTGAGAAGCGCATTGATTACACCAATGGTTACTCTCTTTGTTTTATTTCTTGCAGTACTTTTTTATGTGGGATATATTTTTCCGGAAACGGCAAAACTATTTGTCCGATTTGGAATTGAGTTACCGCCAATGACGGCGTTTACTCTTAAGTTCAGTGATTTTCTTGTTGCAAATCCGATTCTAATTGCTGCGGTAATGTTTATTCCACCCATAGCATTGTTTCAATTTATAAGAACAAAAAAAGGCAGACTTCTTTTTGATGAATATATGCTGAAGCTTCCAATTATTGGAAGTTTGATTCATAAGACATTAATAGAAGTTTTCTGTCGCGTGTTTTATACACTTTATCATGGTTCGGCTGAAAGTATAGAACCGATTAGAATTGCCGCAGAAGCTACAGGCAACAAATATTTTGAAGAACGAATTAAAACAGTGGCAATTCCACTTATGCTGAAAAAGGGAGTAGGAGTTACCGATGCATTTGAAGCCTCGGGAGTTTTTACAGAAACAGCCATATCAAGAATCCATTCTGGTGAAGAATCAGGAACTATAAAGAACACAGCGTTGCAGTTAGCTAACTACTATGAGAGTGAAACGGTTTTCCGCTTAAAGAACCTAATCGAAATAATCCAGGTTACAATAGCAATGATAATTATGGTTATAATGATAGCACTTACTCTTGTATCTGCAGAAACAGCAACCGTAAGACCTAAAACACCGGGCGTAAGCTAGAAAAGGATAAGATTAAATGCTTGAAGCTAAATTGGAAGTAAATGATAAAATAGGTTACCTGCTCTTTAAAAAGGGGATTATTGACGCAGCTACACTTGACAAGGCTCTGAATGCTAAGTTCAATGATCGCAATAAACTTAGAAGAAACCTTGCTCAAATACTGGTTGAAGATTTCGAATATGACCACGATGTAATTTTCAGGGAAGTTGCTATTCTTTATGCTTTCAGGGAACTGGATATTGATTTGTCAACGATTCAGCCAGACCATCTTGATTCTATCTGTAACATGATAGAGAAAGGTGGAGAAGAGCTTAAAGAACTCATGCTTAGGGACAGGATCATTCCATTCATTTATGATGAACAAGCTAAAGACAAATTAATAATTGCTGCAACAGATCCAACCCACAAAAACATTCATAAAGTTGCATTTGGCTTGAGTGCCAAAAAGCATGAAGTAATTTTCATCAAGAAAAAAGATTACGATCAGCTTATTGAAAAAATCTTTCCTCCGGAAAACGAATTCTTAAAAAACATCTCCGACGAGATGGAAGATTTCATTCCTTCAGAAGATATGTCAGAGGATCTGGATGAAGATGAACTCGATGCTGAAATAAATAAAAGTGCTCTAATAAACCTGGTGGAAGGTGCTCTTCTCGAAGCTGTTCGTAAGGGTGCTAGTGATATTCACTTTATTCCGTGCAGCGGGCATCGTACAGAAATATATATGAGAATTGATGGCACTTTGCGTTTATGGCATGTTCAGGAAAATACCTTGCCGGAAGCTGTAATTGCAGTTGTTAAAGACCGCGGCAAAGGAATGGACAGGTTTGAGCGCGAAACTGCACAGGATGGATTTATTCAAAGAGCAATTGATGGCTTTATTATAAGATTCAGAGTTTCAGTTCTTCCAATGGTTGGAACCGAACTGAAGAATAAGTTTGAGAGTGTAGTTATAAGAATTTTGGATGACAGAAAGGTTATCAAAGATCTTGATAAACTCGGACTGACCGGTGTAGCAAAACAGAAATTCATTAAAGCCATTAATCAACCGCAGGGTATGGTTATTCTTACCGGACCAACAGGAAGTGGTAAAAGTACAACTCTCGTTGCAGCATTATTCCAGGTTATAAATCCCGAAGTCAATGTACTAACGGTTGAAGATCCCGTAGAGTATGTTATAGAAGGTGCGCGCCAGTTGAAGATTGGCTACAAAATGAATTTTGAACAAGCAATAAGATCAATCCTTAGACACGATCCGGACATTGTTCTGGTTGGTGAGATGAGGGATAAAGAAACTGCCGAAACTGCAATAAAACTTGCAAACACAGGTCACTTAACATTTTCAACATTGCATACTAATGATGCTCCAAGTGCAGTGTCAAGATTATTTAAAATGGGAATCGAGCCATTCCTTATTGCATATGCAATTAACCTTATCGTTGCTCAACGATTGGTCAGAAAATTATGCACGAAATGTAAAAAGAGAGTGACAGAATACGATGAGGTTTATATGGAAGCAGCTGGTTTGAAAGTTGATGAATGGATACAGAAAGAAGTTTATGGTGCTGTTGGTTGCGATGAATGTGGTGGAACAGGTTACAAGGGTCGTATGGCAATACACGAAGCTTTCTATTTTACTAAAGAGATAAGGCATTTAATTGTTAAAGCCGGAGAAGAAGTAGATGAAGAGGTACTCCGGATTCAGGCTAAGAAAGATGGAACATTAACACTTCGTGAATCAGGTTTGGAAAAGGCAGCGTTAGGTTTAACATCTATTGAAGAAGTTCTTCAATCAACGACTGAAGAATAATTTTTCGGTTTTTCAGTAAGTTTTACTGAATAGATTGGGTGGTTTTGGTAGTTAAATTTTTTTACAAGTGGTTATAAATTTGTCGATAATCAGCATTTTTTAAGTTTAGGGGAAGATTTTGTGACCTAATGATATGTTTTCTGTTGGAATAAAACATGT
>Ga0210074_1000277_pt1 | contig 19652 bp, 13 predicted proteins | sample China_Galinas_Co_FD_184860 | JGI IMG/M metagenome (GOLD analysis project Ga0210074, IMG submission 184860) | Wetland microbial communities from San Francisco Bay, California, USA, that impact long-term carbon sequestration -... | ecosystem: Environmental > Aquatic > Marine > Wetlands ... | reverse complement strand
CCGCATCCGGAAAGGTCACCTTTTGCTCGGGATGATTGATATTGATGAACTGCATATGACGGATTCCTGCCCCTGGGTTTCTCAGACTTCCCGCGCGCCGGCGAGATCCGCCCTGCAAACGTGTACGAAGCCGGCCTGGTTCTGCAGGTAATGGTCCCGCAGCCAGTCGGCGGCCGCTTCCGCCGTGCGGTTGTCATCGACGATGCAAAAAATCGTCGGCCCGGAACCGGATATACCGGTTGCCAGCACGCCCAGTTTCGCCAGTTCGGTGCGGGCGGTCTCAAAACCGGGCAGCAAGGTCTTGCGATACGGTTCGGCAAGCAAATCCACCAGGCACCGGGCAGCAGCCCGTGCATCACCCTGGTGCAGCAGGTGCACGAACAGGGCAAACTGCGCGCCGTGGCTTACCACCGTTTTGCGGTCATAGCTTGCCGGTAAAACTTCCCTCGCAGGCCGCGTTTCCAGACGCGTGCCCGGCCACGCTACCACCGACTGCCAGTGGCCCGGCCACGGCAGGCTGTATTGGCGCGAGCCGCCGGGCATACACAGCCGCAGACCGCCGAGCAGGCAGGGAGCAATATTGTCCAGATGTACCTCACCGCTGATGCTGCCTTCCATTTCCGCCATCATTTGCAGCAGCGCCGGGCGATCCAGCGGGCGGCCGAAGTAATGGTTGAGCGCGACCAGCGTGGCGACGATGGAACTGGCGCTCGAACCCAGGCCGCTGCCGACGGGCAGGCGTTTGTCCAGGGTGATGTTGAGGGGTTGGATATTGATACTTTTTTCACGCGCGGCCGCCTCGAAACGCCGGCACGACGAAATGACGATGTTCTGTTCCTGGTCCTGGGGCAAGGCGTGTGCGAACGGCCCGTCGATACACAACATCCAGTCGTCGGGGCTGCCGTTGATAATACTCACGCAATCACCGAGCAGGCTGCCGTCAACCGGCGCCAGCGCCAGGCCCAGCGCATCGAACCCGACGGAAACATTACCCGAAGAGGCGGGCGCATAGACGGTCAGTATTTTCTCGCTCATAGGTCTAACGGTCTCCACGCAGTTCGTAAAAGGTCGCCAAATACACCCGCTGCGGTCACTTCCGCACCCGCGCCGTAGCCGCGCAGGACCAGCGGTATTGGCTGGTAGTAGCGCGAATGCAAAACCAGCGCGTTTTCGCCGTCACGTATTGCACCCAGCGGGTCCGATTTCGGTACCACATCCACCGAAACGCTGCACCTGCCATCCTGGATCCGGCCGACGTAACGCAGCACGCTGTCTGCACGCCTTGCGGTCTCGACCCTGGCGGCAAAGTCCTGGTCCAGGCCTTCCAGGCGCCTGATGATATCCGTTTCCTCGGCATTGGCTGCGAAGCCATTGGCGATCACCGGTTCGACCTCGATGTCATCGAGTTCGAGTTCGAGTCCGACTTCCCGCGCGATGATCAATAACTTGCGGGCCACGTCCATGCCGGAGAGGTCGTCCCTCGGGTCGGGCTCCGTGAAACCGAGTTTCATCGCCTTTTCCACGGCCTGCGAAAACGCGACGCCGTCTTCCAGCATGCCGAATATCATCGACAGCGACCCGGACAGAATACCGCCAAACGATTTGAGCTCGTCGCCCGAGCGGATCAACGACTGTAACGTGTCGATGATCGGCAGCCCGGCGCCGACGTTGGTTTCGTACATGAACTTGCGGAAATGGCGGGCGGCCGTGGCACGGATCTCGCGATAATAGGCGATGCTCCCGGTATTCGCCTTCTTGTTCGCTGCCACGACATTGAAGCCGTTGGCCAGGAATTTCGTGTACTGCCCGGCCAGTTCGTCATCGGACGTGCAGTCGATGACGGTCGGGTTCAATAATCCCAGTTGTTTGCGGATGTCGATGATGTCATCCAGCTGCCACTCCACGCCCTGTTGTTCCAGATCCTGCTGCCAGTTGGCGAGCGCGACCGTGTCATGACCGACCAGCAGCTTGTTGCTGTTGGCAATGGCCCGGACATGCAGCGCCTTGTGACCCGCCGACAGCGAATCGTCGAGGGTCTGGAACTGGCGCAACAACGCCGCGCCAACATTGCCGCAACCGATCAGGATGACATCCATGTGGCTGGTGTGACTGAAAAATGCGGTGTGACAGGCGCGCAACGCGGCTTGCGCCGAGCGCTTTTCAACGACCACCGTGATGGCGCACTCGGTCGAGCCCTGGGCGATGACCTCGACGTTCACCCCGGCAGCGGATATGGCGCTCAGGAAGCGCGCGGCGACACCACGGTAATGACGCATGCCATCGCCGACCAGCGTGATCACCGAACGCTGATCCAACACCGAAATTTCGCTGATCAGGCCATGCAAAAGCTCAAAATGGAACGCGTTCGTCAACGCCTTGCGTGCAGCTTCGGCTTCGAAACTGCGGACACACAGGGTGATGCTGTACTCGGAAGAGGACTGCACGATCAACAGCACCGAAATGGACTGGTTGGCGAGTGCCTCCATGACCCTGCGCGCGAGACCGACGCGACCGCGCATGCCGCCGCCCTCCATGGTGATGCTGGCCACGTCATCGAGATGCGAGATGCCCCGGACCACCGTCGGCTTCTCGGAGTTTGCATGGATCAGCGTGCCCTTGAGGTCGGGATGGTAGGTGTTTTTGATTTCACAGGGTATGCCGGCGCTCATCAGCGGCGTCAAGGCCTTGGCGCTGATGACCTTGGCGCCGAAAAAGGACAGTTCCATGGCCTCTTCATAGCTGACCTCATCGAGACATTTCGCGCTGGGCACGATTCTCGGGTCGGCGGTAAAGAAGCCGTCGACGTCTTTCCATATCTCGCAACTTCTCGCCTGCAGCGCCGCGGCCACGCTGGCCGCCGAGTAGTCCGAGCCGTTGCGCCCGAGCAATTGCGGTTTTCCGAAGGCGTTACAGCCATAGAAGCCGGGCAGGATCATGATGCTGTGTTCGCTGCTGACGGCCTGTTGCAGGAGCGGCGCCGCGGCTTCGATATCCACCAGCGAATCGGTGTAACTGTCATTGGCCAGCGGTAATACATCCGTCTCCGACCACAACGTCGGGAAACCCTGCGCCTGCAAGAGGTCGGCCATGACCCGGCTGGTAAAACCTTCACCGGTCGAGAGCAGTTCGGCCTGTACCATGGGTGGGCACTGCTCGAGCAGGGAAACGCCTTCGAGGCGGGACTCCAGGCGCTTCATCTGCGCCTGCAAAAACTCGCTCGCCAGCGGACTTTCCCAACCGGATTTTTCCATGTTGTGCAAAATACCCGATTCTTTTTCGCGTATCTTTTCGACGACCACCTTGTAGTCACCGCCGGCGATCGCGGTCTTGATGGCGTTTTCCAGCAGGTCCGTGACGCCGTACATGGCGGACAGGACCACGATGACTTTCTCGTTGGCGGCGGCCCTGCTGATGATGCCCGCGGCGGCAACGAAACCTCCCATATCAGCGAGCGACGAACCTCCGAATTTCTGAACTAACATTTGCTTTTCCCCTGGCGCCAATCCTGATTTTCAGTGTAATGGAACATCAATGTAACTATTTCACGGCCCGTCATACGGGTTCATGCCTTGTATGCGTCCCGGTGCACGGAGCGCACGGCGCGCCCCGAAGGATCATTCATTTGCTGCAAACCGGCATCCCACAAAAATGCTTCCGGCGTACTGCACGCCACCGACGGACCGCCCGGAACGCACTCGGCGGCGCTGGCGAGTGGAAAATGGTGTTCGAACATGCGCCGGAAGAGGTAGGCCTCCTCGCTAATCGGGGTGTTGTAGGGAAAGCGCTTGGCGGCATGCGCCATCTGCTGGGCGCTGACCTGGGTTTTCGCGTATTCGCGAACACCATCGATCCAGCTGTAACCGACACCATCCGAGAACTGTTCCTTCTGACGCCAGGCGATTTCTTCCGGCAGCATGTCGCTGAACGCCTCGCGCAGAATCTGCTTTTCCATCTTGCCCTGTGTGATCATCTTGTCCTTCGGGTTCTGCGACATCGCCAAATCGAGGAAATTGCGGTCCAGGAAAGGCACGCGGGCTTCAACCCCCCAGGCCGCCATCGCCTTGTTGGCGCGCAAGCAGTCATAGCTGTGCAAACGAAACAGTTTACGCACGGTTTCCTCGTGGAACGCACGCGCGTCGGGCGCCTTGTGGAAGTACAGGTAGCCGCCAAAAATCTCGTCGGCGCCCTCGCCGGAAAGCACCATCTTGATACCCATGGCGTGAATTTTCCGCGCCAGCAGATACATCGGCGTGGCGGCACGGATCGACGTCACGTCATAGGTCTCGATGTGGTAGATCACCTCATCCAGCGCGTCGAGACCTTCCTGCAGGGTAAATTCGAAACCGTGGTGTATGGTGCCGATGTGCTCGGCGACCTTGGCGGCGGCAGCGAGGTCCGGTGAACCCTCGAGCCCGATCGCAAAGGAATGCAACCGCGGCCACCATGCCGGGCTGCGTTCCTCGTCTTCGACGCGCAAGCCGGCATGCTTCTGGGTCACGGCGGCGATAATCGACGAGTCCAGACCGCCGGAAAGCAGGACCCCGTACGGCACGTCCGTCATCAGGTGGCTTACCACTGCTTTTTCCAGGCCTTCGTTGATGGCCCTGATATCCGTGCGGGCATTTTCGACGGTGGAAAAATCCTGCCAGTCGCGCCGGTAATACGGTTTTGGCTGTTCGTCCACGCTTGCCCAGTAATGCCCCGGGGGAAACTCCATGACAATGGTGCAGACGTCCATCAGGGCCTTCATTTCCGAGGCCACGTATAGCTGGTGTGCGTCGTCGTAGCCGTAATACAGCGGAATAATGCCGACCGGGTCACGTGCGATCAGGAAACGGCCGGCGCTATCGTCGTATAGCACGAAGGCGAACATACCCTGCAGGTCATTGAGAAAATCGCTGCCCTTTTCCAGGTACAGCGGCAGGATGACCTCGCAATCGGATTCGGTCGCAAACGCAAACGGTTGCTGCAATGATTTCCTCAGCGCCTTGTGATTGTAGATTTCTCCGTTGACCGCAAGCGATTGTTTGCCGTCGGGTGACAGCAACGGCTGGGCGCCGGTATTGACATCGACGATCGCCAGGCGCTCGTGTGCGAGGATTGCCCGCTCACAGACATGGATGCCGCTCCAGTCCGGTCCGCGGTGACGCAACAGGCGTGACTGGCGCAAGGCGACCTGCCTCAATGCCTGCAAATCCCCGTTGATGTTCAATACTGAAAAAATGGAACACATGTAAAAAGGGCCTCTGAAGGTATCCAATTGTCCGAACCCTGCATGATACGTTCAGATCGCGTGTCATGGAACCGGCAAGTGGTTTCTTTTTCCAGTTGAGCCCAACGTAAAGCCATGCCCTGAAAAAAATATAAAAATCGGTATTATTACCAGCGTATGAGGAAACTTTTGAAATGGTTGCTGCCGCTGCTTGCCGCGCTGGCGGTTATCACAACGGTCGTCCTGTACAACCCGGGTCTCGTCAGGGGTCCGTTGGAGCGCTACCTGAGCGGCGTCACCGGCTATGCGATCAGCCTGGGTGGCGAGCTGGAAATCAATCCTGGCCGGCAGACGGAAATCATCGCCAGGAACATTCATGTTTCGGCTCCGGACCGGGCCGGCCGGGACGATCTTGTATATGCCGGGTTAATAGACCTGAAGCTGAATACCGCGTCGCTGTTCAAGGACATCGTTCTCATCGAGTCACTACAGGTCGACAAGCTGCGATTGAACCTGGAAACGGACGCCGATGGCACGGGTAACTGGATCACGGCCAGGAGATCCGCTTCAGCGCATGACATTGATGCTGAAAAGACAGGGGATAAAACCATTCTCGTTTTCAATAACCTGCAGGTCCGCGAATCAAGCGTGCGATTCCTGGATGGACAAAAAGGGGTTGAAAACGTCTTTAACATCGAATCCCTGGACCACCGGCAGCAGGTGGACGGGATGTTGCACAGCACCCTGCTGGGTGAACTCAACAAGCGGCCGGTTGAATACACGCAAACCGTCGGCCCGTACAAAAACCTGCTCGAGGGCCGCGATATCCGCTTTTCCGCCAACGGTCACATTGGTGAACTGGTGATCAAGGGCGACGCCCGGATCGATAGCCTGCTGGAACCCCGGCAGCCAGAATTCAATTTCGATTTGCAGGGTCCGAATATCGACAAAATCACCGCCATGCTGGGGATAGCAGACCTCGGTGGTGGCGGGTTTTCCTTGCGTGCACGCGGTGGTCAGGTCAATGGCAGCTATAAAGCCGGTGTCAACGGCAAGGTGGGTGATGTTTCCCTGGATGTCGAGGCGCAGGCTTCCGACATCACCCATCTCAACGAACTCGACCTGACAACGGAATTCACGGGCCCGAGACTCGGCAGGTTCTTGAGTGTTTTTAATATAAATAACTGGCCGGACAAGCCTTTTGCCCTCAAGGGCGCCGTCAAGCGGGTTGGCAGCACGCTGGATATTTCCGACGTGACCCTCGATATCGGCGATACGAACTTTATGCTGGATGCGAGGCTAAACGACTTCCCCGGCCTGGCAAACAGTCAGGTCAAGCTGATGCTTTCGGGCGATGACATAGCCCAGTTCCGTGAGCTCTTCAACCTCCCGGGGATCGCCAGCGGACCATTTTCACTCAAGGGAACGCTCACTCCAACGGACGGCGGCCTGGAGTTGCTCAACGTCAATATCGTCAATTCCCTCGGCCGGCTCGCGCTGTCCGGAACCCTCGACTCATCAGCGGGCTATGTCGGCAGCAAGCTGAAACTGCGCCTGGAAGGATACGACGCAAACCGCACGATGTCCCTGTTCAAGCTGGATATTTTGCCGCCGCAACCATTCATTCTGGACGCCGGTTTCGAGGTAACACAAAACGCGTTGCGGGTCGAGCACGGCACGCTATTGACGATCCAGGAAACGCATCTGGAACTGGGCGGTTTCATCACCTTGCAGGCCGGTGGTGATGGCTCTGAACTTGAAGTCAGACTGAATGGCCGGCACCTCGCCAATTTGCTCGGAAAGTTCAACGATCGCATCGGTGCGCCCGGCTTGCCTTACGAACTGAGTGGCCGCCTGCTACTCAAAAATGGCGCGCTGCAATTGCAAGAAGTGGCCCTTGACCTGGAAGCCAACCACTTGCAGACCGATGGAACGATAGGCCTGGGCAACGGCTTTTCGGGTACTACACTGGATTTTCAGATTCACGGCAACGACATCAATTCCCTGGGCGGCTTCCAAAAATTTGCCAAACCACTGGACATGCTTGTCCCGGGCCAGTCCTACCAGGCTTCCGGCCGATTTTTAATCGATGGAAGCGGTTTGCATTTCAATTCGGTCCAGGGCCGTGTCGGTGACACGGAAATCAACCTGGAGGCCCGCATTAGCAGGCAGGCCGATGCAATTGCCAGTGCTATCCGTTTTATGCTCAGCGGGCCTGACGTAAACGGGTTTTTGCAGACAAAAGACGCTGCTGAATTGCCCGCGGGTCAATTTGAAACCAGCGGGCAAATCAGCTTGTCCGGCAACGCTTTGAATATCGATGGCTTCAACTTTGCAACCGCCAGCGCCCGGGGAACCGCCGACCTCGAACTCGTTTGGCCCTTAAGCAGTAATAATGACGCCAGCTTCAATGTCAAAATCCAGGGTGAGGATATACGCAATTTTCTGCCTCACTCGGATCATTTCGAAGCTGAAAAAGCGGACTTCGATGTTATCGCCATCGGAAACAAGCGGGGCGACATACTGAATATCGACGAATTCCGCTCCACTATCGGCAACCTCAAAATCGGCTTGAAAGGCAAAACCGACATCGTCCATGGTAGTGATAATGTCGAAGTCGATATCGATGTTGAGTCAGAAGATATTTCAACGCTTGGACGTCTGAATGGTCAGCCGCTGCCCGCCATGCCTTTGAAAATTTCCGGCGACCTGGTGGGCGATACAAAACAGTTCGCTTCACACGACCTGGTGGTCTCGTTCGGAGAGAGCAGCTTAAATGGCGAACTCAATGTATCGTTGCAAGGAGCGAGGCCCGACATCACGCTGGTGGCGACTTCGGATTACCTGGACCTGCTTCCCTTTATGCAAACAAGCGCTTCCGCTGAAGCGCGCGAAACAACCACGCTGCAAAAGGATGAGCCCGGTCAGGTATCCGTACCACCCTCAAAGCCGGACAGGCTGATTCCGGACACGGCCATACCGCTGGATCATTTGGCTGCCGTCGATTTGACGGTCAAGCTGGAGGTCGCCGCACTCAGAAGCCTCAACCAGGACTTTCAGGACCTGCGCCTCGATGCCGTGCAAAAATCCGGGCGCCTGGAGGTACGGCGCTTTTCCTACGAATCACCGCGCGGAAATCTCTCGGCCTCGTTGTCCATTGTGCCAACCGGCAGCGGCGAGGCGGATGTAAAAATCGACCTCGACGCCAGGGACTTTATCCTCAAAAAAGTCGACAGGAACGATCAAAACCTGGATGCGTTGCCAAGGTTTAAAATCATTTTCCAGGCCGAGGGGCAAGGAAGCGATCTGCGGGAAGTGGCGGGATCTTTGAACGGGTCGCTGTACATGGGGAGCAGGGGCGGAAACGCCGAAAATCTCGACCTGAGCGGCATGGAGCTATTTGTCCTGGAGGAGATTTTTCAGTTACTGATACCAAATTCACGGGACAAACCAGACACCCATTTCAGTTGCATCGCGACCAACATGGCTATTTCCGACGGCCTGGTCAAGACCAATCCGGCGCTGGCTTTGACCAGCGACCGTCTCGCCATGGTTGTCAAGGGTACGCTGGACCTGAAAACGGAAGAAATGAATTTCAATTTCAATGCAACGCCAACCAACGTCACGAAGATCAACGCCGGTGAAATTCTCCATCCGTATATCCTGATCGGCGGCACACTGACTAACCCGCAGGTGGGTGTCGATCCCGGCAAAGCGGCGCTGTACAGTGGCGCGGCGTATGCCACCGCCGGTATCTCGATCCTTGCAAAAGGGGTCATTGACCGGCTCGGCAGTCTTGATCCGGTGTGTGAAAAAATGCTCGACAGCGCGCCAGGGGATGAAAACCCCTGAAGCGGAATTCGCAGCCGCCAGCCAGGCTTAACGCATTCCGGCCTGGAGTTTCGCCAGTGCCGCGCTGCCAGGGTTCAGTTGTGCAAACTCCAGGTCCTTCATCGGGGTGTCCGACGTGCGGTAGATGCGGTGCATCTCGGGTAATTCCGCGTTGATGTACAACAAGCCGGTGACGACCTCGCCCTGCGCACGCTGCTGCTCCAGGTAACGCATCACCTTGCTGCGGTCGGTGGCATCATAGCCGCTGTCGGCCTTCTTCAGCAGCAGCTTCGAACCATCGTGCAAATCAACCACGGTGCTGGTGCCTTCCGCGTAGCTGACCTTGATTTCGCTGGCCGGCGGTATGAAATCGGTTTGCGAAGCCGGGTGGTAATGATCGCGGGTATAGGTGTAACTCTTGGTCGAGCCATCGTGGTTGTTGAATGTCACGCAAGGCGAAACCACGTCGATGATGGCGCAACCCGGGTGCACGATACCGGCCTTTATCAGCGTCACGAGCTGTTCGCGGTCACCCGAAAAGCTGCGCGCGACAAAGCTGCTGCCCATGGAGATTGCCGTGGAGACGGCATCGATGTTCTTCCACTGGTTGATATCGCCTTTCTTGGACTTGCTGCCCTTGTCCGCCGCAGCCGAGAACTGGCCCTTGGTGAGGCCGTAGACACCGTTGTTTTCGATGATATACAGCATGTTCAGGTTACGCCGGACGGCGTGGCCGAATTGGCCGAAACCGATCGACAGCGAATCGCCGTCACCGGAAACACCGACGATGACCAGGTCGCGGTTACCGGCATGGGCGCCGACCGCAACCGACGGCATGCGTCCGTGCACCGAGTTGAAGCCGTGTGCGCCGGAAAGGAAATAGGCCGGCGTTTTCGACGAACAGCCGATGCCGGAAAGCTTGACGACCCGCTCCGGGGGCATCGACAACTCCCAGAATGCGTGCACGATCGCGGCGGTGATCGAGTCATGACCGCAACCGGCGCACAAGGTCGACAATGCGCCCTCGTAATCACGCTTGAGCAATCCGATTTCGTTTCTCTGCTGGTGGGGCAGGTCGATTCTTGGTTTCTTGATAAAGCTCATGCCACGTCCTTCACGGCCAGGTGTTCGCAGATTCCTTCAACCACGCAAGAGGTGGGAATGGGCATACCGCTGTAATGCAACACCGGTATCAGCTTCCGCGCATCGGCGTTGGTTTCCAAAATGAGCAGCGAGCGCAATTGCGCGTCGCGGTTCTGTTCAACGACGAATATCGTGTCGTGTTCCGCGACGAAGCGGTTCACTTCGCCGTTGAACGGGAAGGCGCGCACACGCATGTAGTCCGCGTGTATCCCCTTGTCTTCCAGCCGGTCCAGCGCTTCGATCACCGCGCCGTCCGAACTGCCATAGGCGATGATGCCGATACCGGTTTCCTGCTTGCTCCCGGTCAGTACCGGTCGCGGCACGAGCGTCCTGGCCGTCTTCCATTTAACCAGCAGGCGATCGACGAGATCCTTGTACTCGCTGGAGCTCTCGGTATACATGCCATGCTTGTTGTGCCCTGAACCGCGCACGAAATACGCGCCCTTGGGGTTTTCGCCCGGCAGCGTGCGCGCCGCGATGCCGTCACCATCGGTATCCAGGTAACGGTAGAATTTTTCCAGTTTGTCCACTTCTTCCGACGTCAGGACCTTGCCGCGGTCGGGCCGGTAATCGTCATCCCAGTGCAATTCGGGAATCATCCAGTCGTTCATGCCGATATCGAGGTCCGACAACACGAAAACCGGTGTTTGCAAACGTTCGGCGAGGTCAAAGGCGGTGACCGCCATTTCGAAACACTCGTAGGGGTTGGCCGGAAACAACAACGGGTGCTGGGTATCGCCGTGCGAGGCGTAGGCGCAGGTCATGATGTCGCATTGCTGGGTGCGGGTAGGCATGCCGGTGGACGGACCGACACGCTGGACATCGAAAAACACCGAAGGAATTTCGGCGTAGTAGGCAAAACCGATGAACTCGCTCATCAGTGAAATACCGGGACCCGAAGTCGGTGTAAACGCCCTCGCGCCGACCCAGTTGGCGCCCAGCACGGTGCCTGCCGCCGCCAGTTCGTCCTCGGCCTGGATGATGACGTAGTTTTTCTGGCCGGTTTCCTTGTCGATGCGAAACATCTTGCAATAGGCCTTGAACGCGTCCATCAGGCTGGTCGACGGTGTAATCGGGTACCAGGCGCCGACCGTGGCGCCGGCATAGACACAACCCAGACCTGCGGCGGAATTGCCGTCAATCATGACGTGCTTGCTGTTGTCGCCCATTTTCTCGGCGCGGACCGGTAACGGGCAGTTGAAGTTGTCCCTGGCGTAGTTGAAGCCGAGGCTGATGGCCTTCTGGTTGCTTTCCACCAGCTTTGGCTTGTTGGCAAAAGTCTCTTCGATCAGGGTGCTGAGAATGACCGTATCGATATCCAGCAACGCGGCCAGGACACCGACATAGGCGATGTTTTTCATCAGGATGCGGACCCGCGCATCGCTGAAATTCTCATTGCACAACTTGGCCAGCGGCACGCCGAGGACCGTGATATCGGTGCGGTTAAGCTGGCGTTCGCGCGGCCAGGTCGAATCGTAGATCAGAAATCCGCCGGGGGTCACGTTTTCCATGTCCCGCTGGTAGGTCTGGGCGTTCAGGGCCACCATCACGTCGACACGCTTGGAGCGCGCGATGTAACCCTTGTGGTTGGCGCGTATGCCGTACCAGGTCGGCAGACCCTGGATATTGGACGGGAACAGGTTTTTACCCGATACCGGTATGCCCATGCGGAACAGGGCCTTCAACAACAGGCCGTTGGCGCTCGCCGAACCGGTTCCGTTGACCGTGCCAATCTTCAATACAAAATCATTTACCCGACTTTCTGACATGGATGCATTCCGCTCGGTTCTTGTGGGTTGTAATCGATCGCGCGTGGAAACTTGAAAAGTGATTTCTGCATGTCCCAGGCAGCCGTCGGGCAACGTTCGGCGCACAGGCTGCAGTGTACGCAAAGGTTTTCATCCTTGACCATGACCCGCCTGGTCTGCTTCAGCACGTCGGAAACGAACAGCGGCTGATCCGGGTTGACCCGCGGCGCTTTCAGATGTTGGAGCAGGTCGATTTCTTCCGCATTGTCGGTAATGGTCAGGCATTGTGTCGGGCAAATATCCAGGCAGGCGTCGCATTCGATACACAGGGAATCGACAAACACCGTCTGGATGTCGCAGTTCAGGCAGCGCTCGACTTCCTGCTGCGCCTGTTCGGCGGTAAACCCCAATTCGACTTCGGTGGTCAGGTCCTTGAAGCGCCTGGACAGGTCCACGTGCTCCATCTTGCGTCTCGCGGCGGGGTCGAAATCGTTGGAGTAGCTCCATTCGTGCATACCCATTTTACGGCTGCCGAGGTTCATCAGGACCGGCAGGCGTTCATGCAGGTCCACGCCGAGACAATGGCGGTGGATGGAAATCGCCGCCTGGTGACCGTGTTCGACGGCCCAGATGATGTTCTTCGGACCAAATGCCGCATCGCCGCCAAAAAACACGCCCGGGCGTGTCGATTCGAAGGTCACCTTGTCCACCACCGGCACGTCCCATTGGTCGAATTCGATACCCAGGTCGCGTTCGATCCACGGGAAGGCATTGTCCTGGCCGATCGCGAGGATCACGTCGTCGCACGGGATCGTGACCTCGCCGGTGGTCAGCTGGTTGACGATCCGGCCATGCTCGATTTCGTATTGCACCTGTTTGAAGACCATGCCCGTCAGGCGGCCGTCTTCGATGACGAATTCCTTGGGCGCGTGATTGACGATGATCTCGACGTTTTCCTCTTCGGCATCTTCGAGTTCCCATTCGGATGCCTTGAAAAACTCGCGCGGCTTGCGCGCCATGACCTTGACGTTTTCGGCGCCCAGGCGCAGCGATGTCCGGCAGCAATCCATCGCCGTGTTGCCCACGCCGATGATCAGCACGCGTTTGCCGATGTCTTTGAGGTGTCCGAAGGCAACCGATTCGAGCCAGGTGATGCCGATATGGATATTGGCGTCGCCCTCCTCGCGGCCGGGTATATCCAGTTCCTTGCCCTTGGGTGCGCCGGTGCCGACGAATACCGCGTCATAGCCTTCTTCCAGCAGGGCTTTCATGCTCTTGATGGGGTGGTTCAGACGCAGGTCGACACCCATGTCGACGATGTAGCCGATTTCCTCGTTGAGCACGTTCGCCGGCAGGCGGAACGACGGGATATTGGAACGCATCAGCCCGCCCGGTTCGGCCAACGCTTCAAATATGGTGCATTCGTAGCCGACCGGCATCAGGTCGTTGGCCACCGCAAGCGATGCACAACCGGCGCCGATCAGGGCGATTTTCTTGCCGTTTTTCTGCTTCGGGACGAGCGGCAGGCGGTCGCTGATATCGGCGGCGCGGTGATCCGCCGCAACACGCTTGAGACGGCAGATCGCGACCGGTTTTTCGTTGGTGCGCCCACGCCGGCAGGCCGGTTCACACGGCCGGTCGCAGACACGGCCGAGAATGCCCGGAAAAACATTGCTTTCCCGGTTCAGCATATAGGCGTCGGTGAATTGTCCCTGCGCGATCATGCGGATGTACTCGGGCACATCCGTATGCGCGGGACAGGCCCATTGGCAATCAACGACCTTGTGAAAGTAATCAGGGTTGTTTACATCGGTGGGCTTCATCGCTGATCCCCGGATTTTTTCACCAGCTCGTTCCTGTTGGCCGTGTTCAGCCCAAGGATAACCGTTTTGCCAGGGCAAATCATCATTGAATGTTTCTCATTCTTAAGTCCTGCTAACACTATGCGGATGCCCAGCGTTGGGTATCCGCATAGTGTTAGCAGGCCCTGGTTGTGTTTTGGCGCTGTTCCTAGAGAATTTCGTCGAGCGCGCCCACCAGGCGGCTGACTTCTTCCTTCTGGGTGTAGTGGACAAACGACAGGCGCACGACACCCTGCAGCGGCGGGATATCCAGGGCCGGCATCAACCGGTAGGCATAGCAGTTGCCGTTGGCGATACCGATCTTGCGCTCGGCGAGCAGCGCCGCGATCTCGGCGGGATCACGGCCCTGAACCGTAAACGAAACCGTCGGCGCGCGGTTCTTGGTCACCGCCTTGCCGATCAGGCGCACGGATTTCTGACTGGACAAAAAGTCCAGCAGAGGTTTCAGGTTTCTGCGTTCGGTGTGCTGAAACAAGGCCCGCACCCGGGACGTCTTTTTTTCCGGCGTGGCTTCTTCCACGCCGAAATGGTGTGCATAAACCGCCTCGAAATAGTCGATCACGCCATTGACCGAGGCGACCTGGGCGTGATCCGGACCCGCCGGGGTAAAGCGTGCAGTCGGGTGATCCACGTTAAAAAAGTGCCCCTGGTTGGGCAGTTGTTCATTGATCGTCTTGCGCATGACCATCACGCCGAGGTGCGGGCCGTAAACCTTGTACAGGGAAAACAGGTAGATATCGGCGCCCAGCGCATCGACATCCGGCAGGCCATGCGGCGCGTAGGAGACGCCGTCGACGATGGCCATGGCGCCCGCGGCGTGGATCTTGTCCGTCCACTCGCGCACCGGGTGCATGCTGCCGACGATATTGGAGCACTGGGTGAACGCCACCACCCGGGTTTTTTCATTGAGCAGATCATCCAGGCCGTCCGGATCAAGTTCGCCGCTTTCCGGGTCCACCTGCCATTCGCGGATCACGACACCTTCCGACTCCAGCCTGCGCCAGGCGCCAACGTTGGCTTCGTGGTCCTGGTTGGTGACGATGATCTCGTCACCGGCCTGCAGATGCTGGCGCAGCGCCTGGGCCACGACATAGGTGTTCTGCGACGTGGATGGACCGAAATTGACCTCGTCCGGTGCGACGTTCAACCAGCTGGCCATGCGCTTGCGCGCCTGGTCCATCTGTTCTCCGGCAGCGTGTGAAGGCCCGAAACCGTAATAGGGCTGCACCTTTGTCTGCAAATAATACCGCTGCAGCGAATCGATCACCTGCCCGCAGGCGTAGGAACCACCGGCATTTTCGAAATGTGCAAACCCCTGCAGCGAGGGTTCACTGAAAGCCGGAAACTGGCTGCGCACAAAGTTCGGGTCGAGGACTGTCATGGCTGTTTTCTTCTCTGGATTACGAGGGTTCAAAATTCTACCTGAAAGACGGGGGATGTGTATCGTCAATCTTGCATCACGAACCCGGATTAACAATATCTTTGGTTTTTTCCCTGTAAGCACCTATGCTTATGACATTATCGGTAAAGCAGCAGCCAGCCCTTGTCCCTATTCAATGAATTAAAACGCCGAAACGTATTCAGGGTAGCGTTTGCCTACGTGGTGGTGGCCTGGCTCGTGACGCAGGTGCTGCAACTGGTTTTCGAGAGTTTCGGCACACCCGACTGGGTGATGAAGACCGTGCTCGTTTTGATGGCCATGGGCCTGGTATTTGCCCTGTTTTTCGCCTGGGCATTCGAGTTGACGCCGGAAGGCCTCAAGCGTGAACACGAAGTGGACCGCTCGCAATCGATAACCGGGCAGACGGGCAAGAAACTCAACTTTACGATCATGGTCGTCATGGCGTTGGCGCTGGCCTATTTTGCCTACGACAAGTTCGTATTGAGTGGAGAACGCGAGGCTGCGCTGGCGGAAGCGGCTTCGCAAACGGTGACCTCGCAAGTCGTTGCAGCACCCCCATTTGAGCCGGTCAAATCCGTCGCGGTCTTGCCATTCGTGGACATGAGTCCCGACCAGGATCAGGCGTATTTCACCGACGGCCTGACCGAGAACCTTCTCAATGCGCTCGCCCAACTCAGCGACCTGAAGGTGGCCGGGCGGACTTCCTCTTTTGCTTTCAAGGGACGCAACGAGGACTTGCGCAGCATCGGCGAACAGCTCGGGGTGGCGAACCTGCTGGAAGGCAGTGTGCAAAAAAGCGGTGAGCGTGTGCGCATCACGGCGCAGCTGGTCAGCGCCGAAAACGGCTATCACCTGTGGTCGCAAACCTACGACCGGACGCTCGAAGACATTTTCGCGGTGCAGGACGAAATTGCGGGCGAGGTCGCCAAGGCCATGAAGGTCGCGTTGCTCGGCCAACAAGACGATGCCGTTCCGGCGCCGGTTTCAAAAAATGCCGGCACCGCGTACAACGATTACCTGAAAGGACTCTACGAAAGCAACCGGGGCAACATGGAAAGCAATCAACGGGCGATCAGCTATTTCCGCCGCGCGCTCGATGAAGACCCGAACCTGGCGCTGGCCTGGGCGGGGCTCTCCATGTCCGTGAATTACGTCACCGGGTTTGGCGACGGGGACTTCACGGCAGGTTACGAGGAGGCGCGGGCGAGCGCGCTGCGGGCGCTCGAGATCGATCCGGATCTGCCGGAGGGGCTGCTGGCGCTGGCGATTATCCAAATTGCATACGATTGGGACTGGGCGGCTGCCGACACCTCGCTGACCCGGGCGCTCGAGTTGCGGCCCGGCGATACCGAAATCCGCGGTCAGCTGGCTTTGCTCAAGGCCATACGCGGCCAGCACGAGGAGTCATTTACCGAGTACCAACTGGTCGCCGATCAGGACCCGCTCGATTTACAGGCCCAAATGAATCTGGCCACCGCGTTGGGCAACCGTGGGCGCTATGATGAAGCGCTCGCAAAACTGGATCACGTGCAGCAAGTCGACCCCACGCTGCCGGCCCTGCATTGGACCAAAGCCAAGTTGTTTTTCAAACAGGGTAACTACCAACAGGGCCTGGACGAATGCCAGGCAGAACGGTTCGAGTTCTGGAAATTCACGGGTCAGGCCATCAGCTACCATCACCTCGGACAACAGGAGCAGGCGGCGGAAGCGCTGCAATCACTGATCAGCGGCTCGGGTGAATCGGCCTCCTACCAGATCGCCGAGGTCTACGCCCAGTGGGGTGATGCAGACAATGCCATGAACTGGCTCGAACGCGGTTACAAAATTCGTGATCCAGGTCTGCAGTACCTGGGCCTGGACGATTTTTTCGATCCCATACGCGATGACCCGCGCTTCCGGGCCTTGCTGGATAAAATGAACCTTGGCGGCAAAGCGCATTAATCTCAGCGTTGCGGTCGCGGTGATGCTTGCACTGAACAAATTCATCGCTTATGTCTCCTCCACAAGCCACGGGGATTTTCAATGAGGCTTCGTCACTTTCTGATTTTTGCGTTTTTTATCACAGGCTTTGTCTTCGTTGACTGTGCCGCCGCAGACGATGGCGGGAAACATGACGAAGAAAGCATCAGCAACGCCAGGCGCGCTTTCAACCAGGCCATCCGCGACCAGGACGTAGCCGCGATCGGCGGTTTTCTGGCCCCCGGTTACCATATCGTCACGGGTCGCAGCCAGCAGTCACACGGGGTTGCAGCGGAACGGGACCTGTGGGCGTCAATGTTTGCCGCCGACCCGACATTCGTCTGCCAGCGTGACAGCCGTGAGCTGCGTATCAATCACGCATGGGGCCTCGCAGAGGAACTGGGTGACTGGAATTGCTACTTCACGGCGGAAAACCAGCCCGTGCATGCCTCCGGCGTCTACGCCGCCAAGTGGCAGCGCACGCTGGGTGGGACCTGGCTGATCCAGTCGGAGGTGTTCACCACCATGGACTGCAAGGGAAATGAACAAGGCTGCAAACCACCGGATCCCATCGGGGACAGCTAAACGGAGGCCGCTGCCTGACAAATTCCGAAAACCGGATTTTCAGGCATCCGCCAAACCGGCGTAGTACTCCCTCAGAATCTCGATCACCTCCGGACGCCCGAACTCGGGCGGCACCGGTGCACCTTCGGCCAGCATCGCGCGCTGCTGCGTGCCGGAAATATGAATCCGTTCGGATTCGCCGTGCGGGCAGGTCTTGCCGGTCGCCATGCCAAAACACTTTTTACAGTAAAACGTGATGTCGATTTTGAGCGGCCGTGTTTCCAGCGCTCCCTTCCACAGGGTGCTGAATATATGGTGCGCGTCGAACGGCCCGTAGAAATCACCAACACCGGCATGGTCGCGTCCGACGATCAGGTGTGAACAGCCGTAGTTCTGCCGGATCAATGCATGCAGCAGCGCTTCGCGGGGTCCCGCATAGCGCATTTCGATCGGATAGCCCGCCTGTATGACCGTACCGGGTACAAAGTAATGATCGATCATTGCCTGGATGGCCCGGGTACGCACGTCTGCCGGGATATCTCCCGGTTTCAGCTTGCCAAGCACCTGGTGGATGAACACGCCATCGGTCACTTCGATGGCGATCTTCACCAGGTGTTCGTGGGCCCGCTGCATCGGGTTGCGCGTCTGGAACGCCGCCACCGCAGTCCAGCCGTTCTCGAGAAACATGGCGCGGGCCTGTGCGGGGCGTATGTAAAGCTCGGGATACTTTTTCGGGTACTCGCCTTCAGAAATACAGGTCACCCGGCCACCGAGGTTGATCTCACCCTGCTCCATGACCTTTTTTACCCCCGGGTGAGCCACGTCCCGGGTGCGGTAGACCTGCTCGCACTCCATGATCTTGTCCGGGGCATACTTTTGCGTGATTTCCATCAACGCCAGGATTTCACCGCTTTCACCGTCGACGAGCGCGACTTCCTCTTCGACATGTATGCTGTCAGCGAGCGCTTTCTCGCAGGAAAGGGTGATCGGGATCGGCCAGAACACGCCGTTTTTGAGCTTCATGTCCATGCAGACGCGACGCCAGTTGGCCCTGTCCATGAAGCCGTCGAGCGGTGTGTAGGCGCCCATGGCCAGCATCAGCACGTCTGAAACTTCGCGGCTCGTCATCGGCACCTTTGTCAACTGTTGGGCGCGGGCCAGCAGTTCCGCCCGTTGCGACCTCGGTGCAAGCAACGCTTTCAGCCCGCTGCCGCCATGGGGTGAAACCAGTTTTGACATGCTTTTTTCTCCTTAAGGGAGTGGGGGATCGAGTGACTCAATCGTACTTTCAGGCGCACTCGCAAACAACTTCGGATTCAAACCGGCCGCAATCAAGCGCTGCGCACCTTTCTGACGTATTTCTGCTTGTGTGGAATGACACCGCGAACGCCGCCACGGGGGTTTTCCATGTCGCCCTTGTACCTGGGGATCACGTGGATGTGCAGATGCGGGATGGACTGACCGCCGGCTTCGCCGATATTGACGCCCACATTGTAGCCATCCGGCTTGAACTCCTCGTCGAGGATGGCCTTGACTGCATCGACCAGCGCCCAGATCGCCGCCTTCTCTTCCGCCGTCGCGTCGAAATACCCGGCGACATGCCGGCGGGTGATCACCAGGCAATGGCCGGGATTGACCGGGTAACTGTCGAAATGCGCGAACGCCAGATCGTTTTTGATTATGATGGCGGGATCGCCGCAAAAGATACAATCATGCTGTTGGGACATGCTACTGGTTTCCTGGCGGGGGTGCCTGACCGCCCGCTTTACCGCTATGAACTGCCGTAATACCGCTTTGTTTTTAAATTATTTTCCAGGCACCGAAATTGCGCGCTGCACTAAACGGTTGTTTTCTCAATTAAACACTGGGATACTGAAGTAAATTAACAAAACATAATGTTAAGCAAAATTTGTCGAGTATGCTAATAATTC
>Ga0210074_1000274_pt1 | contig 19743 bp, 17 predicted proteins | sample China_Galinas_Co_FD_184860 | JGI IMG/M metagenome (GOLD analysis project Ga0210074, IMG submission 184860) | Wetland microbial communities from San Francisco Bay, California, USA, that impact long-term carbon sequestration -... | ecosystem: Environmental > Aquatic > Marine > Wetlands ... | reverse complement strand
CTCCGACTCGGCACTGCTGAGCAGTTCAACCTTCCAGCCCTGGTTTTCCGCGTAACGGGTGTACATGCGAAACAGGTCACCGGCAAACAGGGCGGCCTCGTCGCCGCCGGTCCCCGCGCGCACCTCCAGGATGACATTTCGAGAGTCGTTCGGATCTTTTGGCAGGAGCATGAGTTTAAGCTGCGCCTCGAGAGCGTTTTTTTCAGCCTCAAGGTCGGCGATTTCAGCGCCTGCCATATCGCGCACCTCCGGGTCCGGGTCTTTGAGCAGATCCTGGCTACCGGAGAGCTCTTCCCGAACCTGGCAATACCTGTTGTAATTTCTGACGACATCGACCAGTTCGGAATGTTCCTTGGTCAGAGCACGATACCGGTTCTGGTCATTGACCACTGTCGGGTCGGACAACAAACCTTCCACTTCGCGGAACCGGTCGACAACTTCTTCGAGTTTATTCAGCATGACGCCTTCGACATCCTGTTACACGAGTTAATGCTTGGCATAATCTTCACGAACCTCCCTGATTGACCCGCAGGTCATGGAGCCCTCCGGGCAAGGAGCATTCAGGCACCCCGGCCCGGCACCGGTAAAGAGTTGGTGCGCTGCCTGTCTGACCAGGCGCAGCATCTCCCTGGCCAAGGACTGAATCTCCCATTGGGAACGGCGACAACAGCGCAACTCGAAAAAGTGGCGCAGTTCCCTGGCATTCATTGTCATTACGAGCTTCGTCGATGCTGCGTTGGGCAGTACGAATCTCGCGTCCTCGGCCGGGACACCGGCGTTCATCAGCTCACGGTACAGATCATGGGCACCCTGCATGTGGGCGTCAAAACGAGCCCGTAGTTCCGGCTGTTCACTGATGGTTGCCGGTGTGACCACGGAGAATGGCTGGTCATGCGACACGTAGCGCTGGCTCTGCTGGGAAAAAGAAGCAATCCGGTGGCGCACCAGTTGATGGGAACAGGACCGGCTGATACCTTCGATACCGAAAGTAAACGAAGCATGCTCCAGAACCGAAAAGTGGCCAAGCTCGATAATTTTGCTCAACAACCTGTCAGCCTGCTCCGGCGCCTGGCCAAGCAGCTCGGCAATCGACGTATCGGAATAACAGAGTCGTGCTGCTGCGGCCACAACCTGTTCAGGATCTGGAGTGTTGGTGAGAAGCTGGACGAGCATGGCCTTCGTTTCCAAATTGGACCGCGCCGTCCGGGGAACCGGGCCGTGTCCCGGAACGGGACGCGGGAGATTTTTCTAGGGTATAGTCACCGGGGAAACCGGCATCAAAAAAGGGACGGTCCAGCAGGGCCGCCCCCAAGGCTCTACTCTTTCTTTTCGTATCTTTTGCGGAAACGCTCAATCCGTCCGGCAGTATCCATCAGCTTCTGCTTGCCGGTATAAAACGGATGACAAGCCGAACAGATCTCTGTGCTGATATCACCTGCTTTGGTCGATTTGGTCTCAAAGCTGTTACCACAGTGACAGGTGACCGTGGTGGCCTCGTATTTTGGATGGATTCCTTCTTTCATGATTCAGCTCCTGTTGACCTGGCTATGTACAGGTCGCGGATTTAGTCTGCCCGAAGGCTTAAAAGAGTGTCTAGATATCACCAATTAAAAGCAATTGCAACCTTTTAACGATTCATGCTGTCGAGGAATTCCTGGTTGGTTTTCACGTCGCCGAGCTTGTCAAGAAGGAATTCCATGCTGTCAACCACGTTCATTGACGAAAGCACCTTGCGCAGCAGCCAGATGCGCTGCAGGCTGGTCGCATCGGTAAGCAGTTCTTCGCGGCGGGTTCCTGACTTGTTGATGTCGATCGCCGGGAAGGTCCGCTTGTCGACCAACTTGCGGTCAAGCACCAGTTCCATGTTGCCGGTGCCCTTGAATTCTTCGAAGATCACTTCATCCATCTTGCTGCCGGTATCGATCAGGGCAGTCGCGATAATTGTCAGGCTGCCGCCCTCCTCGATATTGCGCGCCGCACCAAAGAACCTTTTCGGCTTGTGCAGGGCGTTGGAATCGACGCCACCGGAGAGGATCTTGCCCGAAGGCGGCACCACGGTATTGTAGGCGCGCGCCAGGCGGGTGATGGAATCAAGCAGGATAACCACGTCGCGCTTGTGTTCAACCAGACGTTTGGCTTTCTCGATAACCATCTCGGCAACCTGAACGTGACGGGTGGCCGGTTCGTCAAAGGTCGAGGAGATGACCTCACCATTGACTGTCCGCTGCATATCGGTCACCTCTTCCGGGCGTTCATCGATCAGCAACACGATCAGGTAGACTTCAGGATGGTTGGCTGTGATCGAATTGGCGATATTCTGCAGCAGGATCGTCTTGCCGGTCCGCGGTGGGGCGACGATCAGGGCACGCTGTCCCTTGCCTACCGGAGCGGCCAGGTCGATCACACGCGCTGACAAATTCTTCGGATCACTCTCGAGGATCAGACGCTCATCAGGATAGAGTGGCGTCAGGTTGTCGAACAGAGTCTTGTCACGGGCTACGGACGGGCTTTCGAAATTGACCTCGGCGACCTTGAGCAGGGCAAAATAGCGCTCGCCTTCTTTCGGCGGTCGAATCTGGCCGGAAACAGTATCACCGGTCTTCAGATTGAAACGCCGGATCTGCGAAGGCGAGACATAGATATCATCCGGACCGGGCAGGTAATTGGCATCTGGCGCCCGCAAAAAGCCAAAACCATCCGGCAGGATTTCGAGGACCCCCTCGCCGAAGATGGCGCCGTTTTTCGCGGATGTCGTGTTGAGAATGGCAAAAATCAGGTCTTGCTTACGCATTCCCGATGCCCCCTCGACGCCGAGTTCCTTGGCAATCGTCGAAAGGTCGGTAATCTTCTTTTCTTTCAACTCCTTCAGATTCATCTGTTCTCCTCGTAGTTCAACCGATTTTTTGGTCATGGGCATCACACCTCAGCAGTCTGTCACCATGGGTACTCCATAAATTCAATTATGAATCCATGGCTTTTTCCCCGAATAACGGTTATGTGAAATGATATTTTTTGGGCAGGTTTATGTTGCGAGGCAGGTATGGATGCCTTCGCGCGTTAATTCCTGAATGTCAAAAGATCTTTAGGATCAGTCCGTACTTTGTCAGTAGAATACTATCTGAAAGGAATAAATTTAGTATGTTCAGGTCATTCAGGCAGGTACAGCTCGCTTTCAATGAAACCTATTTACCGGCTTTTCACCCCCCTGTCAATGGGGTTATCGAATTTTTCCGCAATTAAACCGGGAAATCATCGAGCACCAGGCCCTGATGGTCTGCCGGAATTCGCTTCCGGTCAATGCTCCGGCAGGCCCATTCGAGGATCTCATTCGGTGGAGACTTGTCGATTTCCTCAGGCACGATCTGGCCGAGGAGATGCAATGCCCGCACAATCAGGGCGGAGGAATTAGCCCCCGGCTCAAAACCGACCGCTCCATGGCGCTTACTGATTTTTTTGCCTTGACGGTCTGTCAACAATGGCAAATGAATGTACTCGGGAATCGGGTTTCCCAGGCAGGCATGGAGAAAAATCTGTCTCGGCGTCGACGACAGCAGGTCAGCTCCGCGCACGACCTGGTTGACACCACTGGCAGCATCATCAACGACGACGGCCAGTTGATAGGCAAACATCCCATCCGCACGTCGCAGGATAAAATCTCCGACAGCTTCAGTGAGGACCTGCTGCACCGGACCAAACACTCCATCGGCGAAGCAGATCAATCGATCAGGGACGATGATGCGCAAGGCACGCGGCTTGCGACCGGCAGGAAGTCCGGAACGGCAAGTCCCAGGATAAACCGGTCCTTCCTCACCCGGGTGTGGTGCGCTCAGCAGGATTTCCTTGCGAGAGCAGGCACAATTGAAGACCTGGTCTCTGTCACGCAGCGTTTCAACCGCGGCCTGGTATGCCTCACCACGCCGGCTCTGCCAGGTGATCTCGCCATCCCAATGCAGTCCGAGCTTGTCCAGGGTAAAAAGGATGTCATCCGCAGCACCGGGCACAACCCTTGGGGTATCCAGGTCTTCCATGCGCAACAGCCAACGGCCGCTGGCCTGCCGCGCCAGGCAATAACTGCCGACCGCGGCAATAAGGGAGCCGAAATGCAAAGGCCCTGTAGGGCTCGGAGCGAAACGACCGACCACCTGTTCTACAGACATGCAGAAACGGCTCCTTTCATGGAAGCTGCATCAATCCGTGCAACATGCATAATGCCCTTGGCCGAAAGATGCTGTCAATCTACATGATGAACTTCGCTCACATGATGGAAGGGCTGGCCTCGTCAGAGGATTTATGATTGACATAAACAGCCAAAACCATTACTTTATTACAAAAATTGTCAAGAATTCGGCAAAGGGATTTCAGTTGATTATTACCCGCGCAACAGAATACGCCATCCGTGCCATCCTCTACATGTCCCGTCAACCGGCCGGTGAGATCGTCTACAAAAAAGATATCTGTAAGGCGCAGGATATTACCCCGGCGTTTCTGACCAAGATCCTGCAGCCATTGATCAAGGACGGGATTGTCGGCTCACAACGTGGTGTCGGTGGGGGCTTTTATCTGGCCAAGACACCGGCGGAGATCTCTCTTCTGGATATTATCAAATCCCAGGAAGGCCCGGTTTATCTCAACCAGTGTCTGGTCGAAGAGGGCGCCTGCGAGCGTGAATTCTTCTGCCCTGTTCATGGCGCCTGGGCGGAGATTCGTAGCGACTTCATGAAAACCCTGTCTCGCTATGACTTTGCCGGCCTTGCTGCCAGGCAGGTGAATTCCCCTCCCGACTCCAACCGCCCCCCCTCCTAACCACGGGCTGAATCCGCCGAGCGGCAGGCGGAGCCCGACAATGCTGCTGCCTTTCCACAGCCTGTTAGCGACCCTACCAATCAGGCACAACCACCACGCCCGACTGACATTTTTAGTCATCGCTCATTCCCATTTTAGTCACCGTTATCCCAGAAGAACTCCATGCAGAGCACTTTTTATCAGGCAAAGCTCATGTAATTTTTTACATTTAATTTCTTGACTTTTAATTTAATTTACATATAATTTGCGCTAATTTTTATATAATTAAGCTTAATATGCTATCAATAACTTCGAGATATGATCTTAAATCCTGAGGATATGCAAATCGAGGCGATAGCAACGCGTAACCGTGCAACCAGCCGATTGCAAACGTTTCTGTTGACTTGCCCTGCAGAAACCGGCCTCCCTCCTTTTCCGAATCGATCAAGCAGCTCAACAGCCCCTATATTCAAGGACAAGATCGTCATCGGCGATTATCGAGACGCCTTTAAATCCATCAAATTCAAGCGCAAAAAATTTGATTGTGTCAATGAAGATCTTCTTACGGGAACGATTGTTGCAGCGACAAACGCAAATTAATTACACATTATTATGAACTGGCTGGAGAAGAAGACTTTCTCCGGACAACTTTTTTGGAAACGGTTTCTTCTTCATTTCAGGAGGTATGGCTTTGCGATATCGAATTCCGCTCTTTATTGCCCTGGCAAGTATTCTTATTGTTGCGTGTACCGATCTTGCCACCCTGCGCACTTCACAACCGATAGCGCCCGTCAGGGATTACGAGACCATCCTGGTGGGCAACCTCGAAGCCAATTACATTGGCGACGACAACTGCCTGTCAAAATGCCACGTCCATGACAGGATAGCGAGTGACTTCAAGCATTCGATCCACGGCGACCAGATCTCCGAGGAAACCGGCTTGCCGCTGGTGAACTGCGAATCCTGTCACGGCCCCGGCAGCATGGCCGTCGAGCACATCACTCAAGATCAACCCTGCGATTTTAAAACCCTGCTGCCGATCACCGAGTTCCCGGCCCAGGCCCAATCGATGCTCTGCCTGCGTTGCCATTCGGCTGCATCGACGCCTAACCTCCACAGCTGGAATTCCAGTGTGCACGCCCTGAATGAAGTCAGCTGCTTCGATTGCCACAAGCTGCACAAGGGCCCCGAGCAGAAAGTCGGCCGCAAGGAGGAGCAAGAGCTCTGTACCGGCTGCCACACGCAGGTCAAGATGGAGTTCGCCCAGTTTTCGCACCATCCGGTGCCGGAACATAAGATGACCTGCACCGACTGCCACGATCCGCACCAGTCGACCAACCAGAACAACCTCAAGGGGATGACCTCGAAGGCCCTCTGCACGCGCTGTCACATGGAATACCAGGGGCCGTTCGTTTACGAGCACGCCGACGTCACTGAGGAATGCACCAACTGTCACACTTCCCACGGGTCACCCAACGAGCCGTTGCTGGAAGTCTCGCAGCCCTTCCTGTGCATGCAGTGCCATGCCGCAAGCCACTATAGTGGGAATTACCCCTCACTGGGCACATTGCCAGCGAAGCAGGCTTACTTCACCAGGTGCACGGACTGCCATTCGGCCATCCACGGGACCGACCGCCCGTCGTCCCACGGCCGAGGGACTTTCCTTGCCAGGTAGCTTCAGCAATTGCATGCAAACTTGTTTTGCTTAACTGTTTGGGGACACAGGAGATGATTAAGATGCTGCGAAAATATATGCGATACGGGATTCTGGCTCTTTCCTTGTTTATACTGACTACAACTTACAGCCTGGCAGACTCCACCGACCTGTTGAGTCTGTCAGACGAACAGATCGTCGAGGTTTCGGCGGGTTACCGCTTCGTCGATACCGATAAAAATCCAAACCGGGCCGCGGAGTACAGTTATCTTAACGACAGTCCGACCTTCAATCTCTTCCTCAAGAAATATGACCCCGATAAAAAATTCTCTCTGGTCGGCGACTACCTGGGTCACAAAGACTTCCATTTCGAGGGAGGTCTGGACACGAACTTGTTCCGACTGCACCTTCGCTCGGAAAGGATGTATCACAACCTGGACCACGTGCCCTATCTGCCGGACCCGGTAGCCCGTGAGGATGCCCCTTCGGCTTCTGTGGATTACAACGACAAAAATCTAGGCGAAGACTATGGCCGACAAATAACGATCAACGAAGTCAAACTGCGGGGCAAGGTCCCCAACTATCCGGCCCACATCAACCTCTCCTATTGGCGGCTGGAGAAAAAAGGGGATATTCAGCAGCGTTTCGTCGATGAGAGTTGTGGTGGCTCCACAACTGGATGTCACATGCAGAGCCGCTCTCGCCGGATCAACCTGATTACCGAAGAGGTCACGGCCGGATTTGACGCTCACCTGGGACCCGCCGACATCGCTTTTCTGCAAACCCTGCGCAAGTTCAGGGAAAAGGCCGCCGACCCGGTTGATTACTTCAACGAACATACCCAATATGGCGCTTTGGATCGCCCTGCGGGCAATTACGGTCACGACGTGGTCCCCGATTCCAGGCTTTACGAATCGACCTTCATGGTCAGCCTCCCCCCGTCCGGTGGCTTTGTCACCTCCGCAAGCTACACGATCGGCAAACGAGAGAACGAATCGAATCAGGCCGGCCTAAGCTCGGACGACCCTGAAACCGATTACCAAAAATTGGCCGCCGATGTTACCTATACTCCTGGTGAGAAATGGACCATGAATTTCCGTTACCGGATGCTGGAGCTGGACACTGACGGCCCTGCAATGCAAACTTCGGGCTGGTCGACAGCAGGGCCGCCAGGATTTGATCTCGGTAAATTCGGGCCCCAAGCCCCTGTGCGAGAGAGCATCGATATCGACCGCAATAATTATGCAGCGACCGTCTCTTACCGCCCCTTTCGTAACTTGACTTTCAAAGGCGACTACGAGCGAGAAGATACCGACCGCGACTATAACGGCATTAGCAACTTTAGCTCGCAAGTCCCAATGGCAGACCCATTTTGGTCGGTACCGAGCAGTGAAATAATGAACCGGTTCCGGCTCAGTTTCTTTTCCCGCTTCCTGGAAAAATCGGCCCTCAAGCTCAACGGCTGGTATGAGTATAAGAACATCGACGACCCCGCTTACGGCAACCAGCTGAGTTCCAGCAATGAGTTCTTTTTTAACGCCAGCTACAAGCCCTCTACGATATGGGGGGCTACCGGCAGTGTCGATATCCTGCGCGGCAAAAACGACGACCGCACGTACACCCAGTTCGATGACTCAGCATTTCCGGGAATCCAGGTTCCGTTCGACCTTGACCGTGACGAGAAGCGTGAGAACCTGGCAATCGGCATCTGGTTTATTCCGAACAACATCGTTTCCGCAGACTTCAATTATGGCATGCTGCACTCCAAGATCGACCAGGACACCCTCTACGGCGCGGGTCCGACGGATGCTGGAGACCCCTTCGCCCCAAGCGACTATTCTATATTGGACGACGGGTCGGATTTTGAGCAACGGATCCACACCCTCTCCGCCGGGGTCAACCTCCGCATCATGGAAAACCTGAATTGCCGGGTCGAAGGTTATCATATCCGCTCCTCTTCTGAATTCACTCCTGATTCTGAGAATTTTATCGGGCCCGACATTGCTGATCCTCAAGATCTCAAAAGTATCAGCAAAGTGGACATCCGGCAAAACGGCGTAAAAAGCCGCATCAGCTGGCAGTTCACCAGGATGCTGAGGGCCCAATTTGAATACACCTATGACGATTACGACGATAAAGACTCCAATGTCTATGACGGTTCGGTACAGACCTTCATCGCCAGTCTCGGCGGCAGCTTCTGAGTGAACGTCTTGAGCCGATTTGAATCAGGATACATCTGCGATGGGAGCAGGGTGAACATATGAAACATGTTTTTCAAACGTTGATTGTCATGGCGGTCATTGTTTGCGGCACACTGTTTTGCCGGACGGTCAATGCCCAGCCGATCCTGGGCGCAATCGTGACGGCAGATCTGCCGCGCTATCAACTGGCTCACGAGGCCATGGTCAAAGTGCTCTTAGCCGGCGGTTTCAATGAAGAAAAACTAAAAGTTTTCGTACAGAGCCCAAACGCCGATAAAATGTCACTGGTCAACAGCCTGCGCAGGTTCGAGGCCGCAGGCGTAACTCTTGTGGTCACTTACGGTTGTCGTGCCACCGAGGTCGCCAAAGGGGAGCTGAAGGACACCCCTTTGCTGTTCGCCGACGTCTATGACCCCGTTGCCCTTGGTATTGTCAAAACCCTCGCGGCCCCCGGGACCGATGCCAGCGGCGCGACCAGCAAGACCAGCATGAAACAGCTCGTCGAAGCCCTGGTTGCCATCAAACCGGTCAAAAAAATCGGTGTCCTCTATACCAAGGGTGAAGGCGGTTCAGATCAGCAGTTGGTAGAACTTCAGGAACAAGGCAAGTCCTTCGGCTTCAGTGTTTCGGCCGAAAGTGCCCGTAATCCCGGCGAAGCGGCAGAGCTGGGAATGAAGCTGGCGTCTGAGACAGACGCCTTATTCCTTACCGAGAGTGTTGCCGTCGGCCTGCAGAGCGCAGAAATACTCTCTGCCGCACAGGCAAACGGCTGTATCGTCTTTTCACAGATTCCGGGTTTGGTCGCAGCCGGCGCCCTGATCGGGCTCGAGGCCGACCCTAATGAGCAAGGCAAGCTGGTCGCAGTCCATGCGCTGCAGGTGCTGCAAGGCCAGAAGGTCCATATACTCCCGGTCAGGGAAGCCAAGAAGATATCCCTGAAAATCAATCAGAAGACCGCCGGTCAACTTGGTCTGACCATACCGTCGGACATTGCATCAAAGGCACAAATCGTGAAATAATGCGCGGCGATTCCATTTCCTGACATACCAACCTTGCTTGAGGTAAACACATGCTTAAAATGAAACTCCGCGGCAAAACCTTGCTGGTCATGCTTCTGGTTGCCGTCGTTCCTCTGTCTTTCAGCATGATCTTCCTTTCCAACTTCACCAACGACCAGATTCGCAGCAGCATGACCCAGTATGCTGAAAAATCAAGCAACTTCGTCGCCCGCAGCACCACCAGCAGTCAACAGGAACTCTCAAACTACCTCCGGCTGCTGAGTAGCTCCTCCGATATCGTCAATGCCCTCTATTACGCATCCCTGACCGGAGATATCGACCAGCTTCGGGAACCGATCGAAGCTGACCGGGTACAGTACGGCATGGACATTCTCGAAGTTCTGGATGCAGACGGCGCTTCGCTGTTCAGGGTCCATAACGAAGGGCTGAGCTTATCCGGTCAGCCTGAAACAGAGCATCCTCTGCTCGTCGCCGCCCGTGAAAAAGGTGAGCTCCAGGCTGGGCTGTCAACCTACCTCGGCAAACTGACCATTCTCGTGGCCAACCCGGTCAGACTACAGGACAATATCGTCGGGTTCCTGGTCGGCGCCTATCTCCTCGACGATGAATTTGCCCTTTATGTCAAACAAATGGGTGGTGTCGAGGTTGCATTCCTAGGCGAGCAGGGAGTCGTCGGAGCCTCCCATCCTGACTTCTACGGTATCGACCTGTCCCAGCAAAAAGGCGAAGTCCTGCTCGAGGACAAACCATATCTGCTGATCACGCGCAATCTGACCGGGACCACATTCAGCCTGGTGATCGCCCAGGACCTTGAGGAAGCCCTGTTGGCCCAGCAATCGCTGCGTAACCTTATGGCCATCCTGGTCGCTGCCGTTATCGCCATCGTACTGGTCGCTGCGTTACTTTTCTCCCGGGCTCTGACCAAACCGCTTCTTCAGGTTGTTGATAATCTGAAAGAAATTTCCCAGGGCGAAGCGGACCTGACCAGGACACTGGTTGTCAACAGCAATGATGAGGTAGGCGAGCTGGCCGAAAACTTCAATACTTTTGTCGCCCGACTACGTGAAATGGTCCAGCGCATGCGCTCAGCGGGTGCGGATATCTCCATTGCCACGGAAAAAATTCGTCACACATCCCAAGACGTCAGCAACGGCACGACCAACCAGGCTGGAGCGATTGAAGATTCATTCGTGGCGATTCAAAGCATCGACGAATCGACACTCGAAGTCGCCAACAGTATCAGCGCCCTGCTCGAAGCGGTCGAACTTTCATCCTCAGCAACCCTGGAGCTTGGGGCAACGATTGAGGAAATTGTCGGCCAGGTAGAACGCCTCTTCAGTACGATCGAAGAAGTTTCCAGTTCGACCACTGAAATGTCCGTGTCCAGTCAGCAGGTTGCCGACAACCTCGACAACCTGTCTTCTTCAACAGAGGTGACCGCTTCATCGATCACCGAGATGGACGCATCGATCAAGGAGGTTGAGGAAACCGCACTACTGACCAATGAACTTTCAGAGCAGGCCAGTCGTGATGCGGAGTTGGGCAAGACCGCAGTGGCTGAGACCATCTCAGGCATTCAATTGATTCGGGCAAACGTTGAAGACGCCAGCCGGGCCATTGAAGAGCTGGGGAAGCAGTCTGGCGAGATCGGCTCAATCCTGACCGTTATCGACGAAGTCGCCGACCAGACCCGGCTACTTTCCCTGAATGCATCAATTATTGCCGCGCAGGCGGGTGAGCATGGCAAGGGCTTCGCCGTGGTTGCTGACGAAATCCGTGAGTTGGCAGAGCGAACCGCAATGTCTACCCAGGAGATTTCGGCGATCATCCGGCGTTTGCAGACCGGCACTGTGGAAGCGGTCAAGGCCATGCAGGTTGGCAGCGAACGCGTCCATGAAGAAGCTGAACGCTCTAAGGTTGCCGAAGAGGCCCTGGAAAAGCTGACTGATAGTGCCCTGCGGTCTGCCGAGCAGGTCAAAAGCATCGTGCGCGCCACCCAGGAGCAGTCACGGGGCAGCCGCCAGATCACCGAAGCTGTCAACCAGATTGCCAATATGCTGCAACAGATATCCTCTGCCGTTAAACAACAGTCTGACGGCATACAGCAACTCGCTGAGGCGGCAGAGTCGATGAAAGATATCTCTTCTCAGGTCAAGCTCAGCACCGGCGAACAGGCCAGGGGCAGCCATCAGATCAGTGCAAGCATGGAGAACATTCGCAACATGCTGCAACAGATCGATCAATCATCCAAGGACCAGTCAGCGCGTAGCCGGCAGCTGGTTGAAGCGGCATCGGCTGTACGCAAGGTTGCCGAAGAGAACGCGGTCCGGACCACGGAACTCGACACAGTGGTTGAAAACCTGGCCGAGCAGGCCGACGTGCTGGAGAAGCAGATCGGTTCTTTCAAATCATAGTCCGATCAGCAAAGCATTTGACAAAACTGACAGTTTTCGTTAGAGTTCCGACTACATAGCAACACGTCTTTATCAAGAGTGGTGGAGGGACAGGCCCTTTGAAGCCACAGCAACCGACCCGCTGAAGAAAAAGTAATAATAGTGGGTGCCAGGTGCTAAATCCGGCCCGTGGTGGTTTCCGCGGGACAGATGAGGACGGAGCCCGCAATACATTTCTTAAAGTATCTGCCGGCCCCTTCTCATTTTCCGGGAAGGGGCCTTTTATTTTACAGGTTTTTTACCGTGAGTGATGCGGCAGACATTGTCAAAACTGAATACGTCGACTTCAATGTCGAGCTGCAACTGGAAAGCGGTCGACTCCTCGGCCCCTTGACGCTTGCCTATGAAACATACGGCACATTGAATGAGGACCGTAACAACGCAGTCCTGGTCGCGCACGCCTGGACCGGTGACGCACATGCGGCCGGACGCCATCAAATAGACGATCGCAAGCCGGGCTGGTGGGACGACATGATCGGCCCGGGTAAAGTCCTGGACACCAATCGCTATTTTGTCATCTGCTCAAACGTAATCGGTTCCTGTTTCGGCTCCACCGGACCCACCAGCATCAACCCGCGAACCGGCAAACCTTACAACCTACAATTCCCGGTAGTCATGGTTCGCGACATGGTGCGTTCCCAGCAACTTCTCCTGGATCATCTGGGAATCGACCAGTTGCTCACGGTGATCGGCGGCAGCATGGGTGCTATGCAGGCCATCGAATGGGGCATCCACTACCCTAGCCGGGTCAGATCGATCATCCCGATCGCCGGCACCGGACGCCCTTCGCCGATGGCGATCGCCCTGAATGCACTGGCCCGCCAGGCGATCTACAACGATCCGATGTGGCGCAAGGGCAATTACAAGCCTGAGCATCCGCCAGCAGACGGACTTGCTCTGGCCCGAGCTGTCGGGCACATCTCGTTCCTGTCCGATCCTTCGATGAACCTCAAGTTCGGCAGAAGGTTTTCCGCCCGGGATGGCCAATTTGATTTTTTTGGCCAGTTCGAGATCGAACGATACCTGGCATACAACGGCCGTAACTTTGTCGACCGCTTTGATACCAACAGTTTCCTCTACCTGGCCAAGTCATTGGACCTCTACGATGTTGCCTGGGGCTTTGAAGGGCTGGACGAAGCATTAAGCAACCTCGACTGCGCATCGCTCTGGTTTGCCTTCTCTTCAGACTGGCTCTATCCGCCGTATCAGACCGAGGAGTTGATCGAGGTGTTACATGCCCAGGGCAAACCCGCCGAGTATCATCTGGTTGACTCCGATTACGGACACGATTCGTTCCTGGTTGAACCGGAAAAGTTTACACCAAAGATTGTGGAGTTTCTGGATCGGATTTCTGACTAGATTTTGTGAAGTGAACAAACAGGGTCCGCAGTTGGTTCATCTGTTGCCCTTTTCTATTGTATTCTGAAATTCAAAGACAAATGCAGAATCCGGGGGTCGCGACCCGCCGGTTTTATCTTTCAAAAAAGCAACAGGGCAACAGGTTAACCACCTGTTGCCCACTCACGCCAATCTCAACACCCTCTCACTCATCCTTTTCAAACAACTCCATCTGATCAAAACGGAGCTTCTCCACCTTGAACGGCAAAGGGAAATAACGCGGACATTCGAGCAGAAGATTATTCGCCGGCTGCTTACAGTCGCGCAAACATTTAACACAGAGCGTATTGGTCGGTTTATCTTTCAATGATGGCGCCATAAAATCGTCCATTCAGACTTTCTGCACGATGATACTCTATCAGGAGAAGACCTGAACAGTAAAGGTTTCTGCCGGTCAATGACGATTATCCAGAATACGTGAGATTGCGGACTGAATGCGTTCCAGGGCAGTCTCTTCAGGATCAAGATCGACCTCAATCCGTCTCTTCGGAAGGGTATGTTGATAAAGAGGGTCGTAATAATTCTCCATAAGATTGCTGACAAGTTCAGACCATTTGCCCGCATCGAGCAACTCCAGGTAACGGCTGACTGTCTTTTTGCCAAGCCTCTCCTTCAGGGCTTTGATCGGTTCTGCAAAATCTGTCTTGAGGCTGTCGATTGCCGGGTAGTCACCCAGGATATTTCTGACCCGGGTCGACAGGTCGGCCTTCAACCAGATCGACGTCTCGACCTGCAGCGAGTTATACAACTGCACCGGCAGGGCAACCCGACCGATATGGCGGCTCTCCCCTTCAGCTAGTACGTAAGCATCTTTCGGGACCTTACTTAAAACGTCCCAGACCAGCGCCTCGAACATTTTCTGGGTTGGCTGTGGCGGCAAACCCAGGTTACCAAAGGCACTGCCGCGGTGACTCGCCAACCCCTCGAGATCGAGGATTGGAAAGCCGGCGTCGACAAGGCGATGCAGGTAATGGGTCTTGCCCACTCCGGTCAGGCCGCGGAAAACTATCAGACGCCCCCACTGGCCATTCTCAAAAAAATCCAGGACATGCCTGCGAAAGACTTTATGCCCACCTGACAGCTGCCTGGCGGGAACACCGGCAAGTGTCAGAAACTGGGTCAGGGCGAGACTACGCAGACCGCCGCGCCAGCAGAAGACAACCACCGGCAGGGAGGTGCCGGCCTGAAGACCTGCAGCCTGCTCCACCATGGCCGGGATTTTGGGAGCAACGAGTGCAACTCCACGGCGCCTGGCCTCGGCTTTCCCGACCTGTTTGTAAAGCCTGCCGACTTCCGCACGCTCGGCATCATCGAGAATCGGCATGTTGATCGCACCCGGAATGGTCGCCTCGGCAAATTCTGCCGGGCTGCGCGCATCAATCAGCACCGCGCCTTTATCACGCTGGGACAATGCCTGCTTAAGGGTTATCGTCGTCGACATCAGGAATATCTCTCAGTGACAGTGGTTATACTCCATTAGGGAGTCCACCGGCAAGCCGCTGGTCTTGTGTTTCGAGAAAAGGTTGACAAGGGAACAGGCTTCGGTTAGGTTGACGACTCTGTTGCGGGGTGGAGCAGTCAGGTAGCTCGTCGGGCTCATAACCCGAAGGTCGGAGGTTCAAATCCTCCCCCCGCTACCAATTAACTTCAGGCGAAGGGCATACATGCGTGTGCCCTTTCTTCGTTCTATCTGCCATTCAGTCTTGAATATTGCAAATACGGATTCTACTGGATCAAATATTGTGGCACGGTTGACCTTGACCTGAGACTCAGGGCAATGCAAGCCGTGGACGCCGCTGTAGAAGAGGTCCCCATCAAGGGCAACATCGTAGATTTCAGAGATGCAGGCCTGTCGTGTTCATTTCCCCAGCAATATGCATTCGCAACCACGGCAAAAAAGCAGCATACTTTTGAATGAGATAAAATCGATGCCGGCAGAGATACTGCGACTTGCAATGAACAATCGGGAAGTTGATACACGGCTCTTCACTGATGAGCAGGAGGCAGTCACCTGGCTGACAAATTCATGTTGCCAGTCATGTCTCGATCATAAAAATGACTCATGCCTTGTCTACGGTGATACCCTTTACGACTACCTGTCACGAACTGATCAAACCGATTAGCAGTTAGCAATAAAAAAGGCCTTGCCGACTGCAAAGCCCTTTTATTATTCGATTTTGATAAAGGTTACACCGCCCCAGGCGAAGCGCCTACCACGCCGACAGGCTCAGTAAAGAAACGGCTGACATGGCCCGTCTCCTTTCGGTCGAGAACCCTGCCGACATCCGTCTGGGTCAGGATCCCGGCAACACCGCCCAGATCATCGACCACAAGGACGCGTCTGACCGTCTTCTCCTGCATCATGCCAATTGTCGCAAGAGGCGCCGCCATCATCGGCGCGGTCACAATTGACGAACTCATCACATCGCCTACAGATGCTGTTGTCAGGTCGATGCCATCGGCAACACAACGCACTACGTCACGCTCTGTGAACATGCCAACGGGAATGGAATCATCGACAACGACAACACAACTGACCGATCGGCGCGCCATCAGTGAGAGCGCGTAACGGGCGGGGACATCCGGGGCCACGTTCAGAATCTTCGTGGTCATCAGCTCGATCAGATCATTGATCCCTTCAAACGCCTCTTCACGCAGAGAACGTACAAGGTCTGTCTGGGTAAAAATTCCTACCATATCAAGCCGTGTATCGAGCACAACGAGATGACGGATATTATGTTGACTGAGTACGCTGTAGGCTTGTGCGACAGTCATCTCCTCCGATACCGTCATCACCGGCTTGTTCATTACTTCCTTGATCAGGAGATCGGGTTGCCCCAATAACCAGTTCGCGGCAAAGACAATATCTCTCTCCGTCAGAATTCCGATCGGCTCACCGTGCGCAAGTACGATGACACAGCTGATACATTTCTCACTCATGAGTTTCATCGCGTCAAGAACAGTCGAGTCCGATTCAACGGCGACAACAGGACGCGATGCATATTCACCGATTATTTGTTTCATCTTCCCCCCAGAACCATTTTCATCAGAGTTCCGTCATTCCCCTGCCCTCAATCAGGCCATTTGCCTGAAATTGAGGCTGAATAGGCTTTATTATAGATATCCGGAATTATTATGCAAATTCAATTCCATAAACAACGGTATCACGCCAGGAAATTGAAGAAGTGTTTCTCTTTGCACATGAAATGTGAAGCTTGGCCGTATGTCGACAAGGCACAGCAAAACCGACAGGCGAAAACACCCAATTTTAAAGCATTAATTCCTGATAAGCTTTCAGATAAACGGCCTGGTCCGCATCGGAAAAGCAGACGATTATCACCCGTAGCGCACGTTCTTCCGAAACGACAAAATCATGGATCACCCGCAGGGCAATTCGGCTGGCCCTTTCTATCGGAAACCGGTAAACTCCGGTACTGATCGACGGAAACGCGATGCTGCGTAATTTGTGCTTCAGGGCCAGCTCCAGAGTGTTCCGGTAACAACTTGCCAGGAGGTTGTCCTCGTTGTGGCCACCACCATGCCAAACCGGACCGACAGTGTGAAGCACATAGCGGGCAGGCAGGTTGTAACCTGAGGTGAGCCTGGCCTCTCCTGTCGGGCAGCCTCCGAGTTCTCGACATTCTTCAAGCAATTGCGGTCCGGCAGACCGATGGATTGCGCCGTCCACGCCGCCACCGCCCAAAAGACTCTGGTTGGCGGCATTGACAATCGCATCGACTTCCAGTCGGGTAATGTCTCCCTGGACGATCTCGATCTTGTCTACCACGACTATTGCCTCCTGCGGTTTTTTCGCGAACGGACATATCTAAATGGTACTGACAATTGTGTCGGAAGCAAGTCGACAGCTCAAAAGCGTCTGCCATCCCGATAAATTTTCAGTAGTGTGTATTGTTTCAGGGATGGCAACAGCCCTTATCTGATCAAATCCTATCTCTGTCAAGGGAAACCTGGTCTCCCGGACCAGCCTCTCACGTACAGCTACGGGAATCAGCTGGTAGAGCAGACTTAGATGCGGTTCAAAGTCATGGGCCGAGGTTTGCGGCATTTCGTTTTGCAGGGAATCCCGCAACCATTGCAGCATTTTGTCCAAGCTGAGCCTGACAAAGAGAGCTTTGGTTAATCTGTCCGTGGATACCAGTCCGTCTGTACGCAAGGTCAAAGGAGGACAGAGGCTTGCGAGTTCCGCCGTGACGGTCAGTTCATTCTGAGACAGCGAACGACGACATGAATAAAGGGTCATGTGCGGGATAAACTCCGGCGCCGAGAACCGACCGGCCAGATCCGCAATCATGGCCTCGAGAATTGCGCCGTCCGTTTGTCGAGGGATTAACCAGATAGCGACCCGGGGCAAAAGGTAGTTGTTATTAGTCAAACCTTACTCCTCATAGGAAACTTCTGGCCGTGCACGGTCAGGGATTGCACCATATTGAAAACAGTTTAGAATGAAACTTATGAATATCCAGACATTGTTATAAAAGAAACCAGGAACTGATGGGGGGCTAGGCAAATATTGGTGGTGACCGCGTTAACTGGTTAGACAGTGTACGCGAAGCAGGGTAGGCATGGAATGGGTTTACGTACTCTCAACATTCCGGAACGACAGCAGGACCTGCCAGATTACCGGCATTATGCATCTGAGTCTTGAGCAGCATGCCGATTTTGTGCCCGGTTCAGCAACTAAGTCGACCCGGCGTAAGGGGCTTTTCCTTCCGCAAACATTAACAGCCAGCCTGCACGGCTGAGCATATTATTCTGTCTCCGGGCCCATGTTGCTCGGAAACAGTCATGACGGGTTTTATCATGATCAACATCTGGAAGTGCGACCTCTGCGGCTATGTCCACAACGGCTCAGAAGCGCCATCATCCTGCCCTGTTTGCGGCGCAGACAAGATTCATTTTTCGCCCCTGGAAATCAAAAGAGAGCGGATCGTAAAACAGACGACCGATGCATGGCAATGCAGCATCTGCGACCATATCGCAGAGGGGCATGCAGCGCCTGAGTTTTGCCCGGTTTGCGGTGCAGCGGCAGCACTCTTCCATCCATACAGCAGGGGAGAAACCCCGATCGTACACGCCGATATCAGCAAACTGGTCATCCTGGGTGCCGGGATCGCCGGGATGACTGCTGCAGAGGAGGCTCGACGACAATCTGCCGACGTTGAGATTACCATTATCTCCCGGGAGATGTCCCTGCCTTATTTTCGTTTGAACCTGACCCGTTTCCTGGCCGGCGAGGTCGCCGAAGCCGACCTGCTGATTCAACACCAGGATTGGTTCAACGCACAAAAAATCGAATACCTTACCGGCGATGCCCATGCTATCAATCGCGATGAGCAGAATATCACTTTACGCGACGGCAGACAGTTGCGGTACGACAGATTGATCCTGAGCAATGGTGCGCACCCCTTCATCCCGCCGATTCCCGGTGCCAATCGTGACGGATTGACAGTGCTGCGGACGCTCGAACATGCCAGAAAATTGATCGATTCACTGCGACCGGGGCGTCGTGCGGTCTGCATCGGTGGAGGGCTGCTCGGGCTGGAAACCGCATGGGCTCTGCAGAAACGCGGAGCACACGTCACCGTTCTCGAGGGTTTCAACTGGTTGCTGCCGCGACAGCTCCCGCCCAAGGCGGCAGAATTGCTCAAGACCTATCTCAATAATCAGCATATGACGATAGAATGCGGCATCCAGGTCAAGGAAATCACCGGTGACGAAGCTGTACGCGGCATACTGCTGGAAGACGGCCGCGAAATCCCGGCCGACATAGTCATCCTGGCCACTGGTGTGCGACCGAACAGTTACCTGGCAAGAGAGTGCGGTCTCAAGGTGCAAAACGGGGTGATTGTCAATGATCGGATGTTCACATCCGACGAGCATATTCTTGCTGCAGGTGACGTCACCGAACACCAGGGGCGGGTATACGGAATCTGGCCGGCCAGCTATGCCCAGGGGTTGGTTGCTGGTGCCAACGCAATCGGCGGCGCTATGGAATTTCCCGGCATCCCGATGACCAATCGTATCAAGGTGCTCGATGTTGACCTGTTCAGCATCGGCCAGATTCAGCCTACCGATGCCAGTACACGCCTTTTCGAAGTTCTGGAAGACGGCAGTTATCGTGGACTTTTCTGTCATGATGGCCAGATCGTTGGTGCGGTCCTTTATGGCGACATGCAATTGGTCGTCCCCATGCAAAAGGCCGTCGAGCAAGGACT
>Ga0210074_1000273_pt1 | contig 19773 bp, 15 predicted proteins | sample China_Galinas_Co_FD_184860 | JGI IMG/M metagenome (GOLD analysis project Ga0210074, IMG submission 184860) | Wetland microbial communities from San Francisco Bay, California, USA, that impact long-term carbon sequestration -... | ecosystem: Environmental > Aquatic > Marine > Wetlands ... | reverse complement strand
TTGGTTCTCTTTCTATTCTCCTCTTCATCGGTTACATCCCCTCGTAATCCATGAATTTGAGCCCATCCTGTAATCCCGGGTTTTACATTTTGTCTTAATCGTATTTCATCGACTATTGTACTGTATAAATTATTATAAGAAATTGCATGTGGTCGCGGTCCCACGACTGACATATCACCAAAAAGAACATTTATGAATTGCGGTAACTCATCAAGGTTATATTTTCTTAATATTTTTCCGACCTTTGTTATTCGCGGATCATTATCAATTACTGGCTTAAATTCATCAATGGGAACCTTTTCATATTTCATAGTCCGGAACTTAAGACACTTAAACTTTTGATTTTTTGTCCCTAGCCTATACTGGATAAATAAAACGGGTCCTCTGCTTGTAATTAATGTGATGATGAATATCAACGGAAATAGCCACGATAGAATCAAAACCGATACAATCAATGAAAAGAAAAAATCAAAAATTCTCTTTACAATTCTCCATTGAACTTCGTTCAATGGTTCACGTCTGGCTGTTATTATCGGAAAATCTCCAAACGAACTTAGTTGAAATCTTTTGGAAAGTAGATTGAAATAATCTGGAATTATGTGAACCTTTACTGCAAATTTATCACATACTTTGATAACGTTTTCAAGTAATTGGCGTGATTCTACTGATAGAGCAATTACTGCCTCATCAATTCCGCCTTGAGACAACATTTTCTCCAGGTTATCAAACAAGGCATCAGATTCGGTTTGATTATTTACTGAATTAAACGAAATAAAACCCTTAAAGCTGTAACCAAAATCAGGATTACTTAGTATCATTTCTTTAAAACTTTCTGCGACATCACCTTCACCAATAATTATTAAATCCCTTATGTTTTTTCCTTTTCCTCTTAAAAATTTCAGAATCTTTCTGAATACTATAACGCGTACGTTAATGAATAAAATAAGCAGAATAAAGTAGTAAACAATGAAATATCTGGTGAATAGATTTTCTTTGGCAAGAAAAATAAAAATGATAGTTACAATTAACTGTAGTATTGAGTTCTTAAGGATGATAATTAATTGAACGGGATAGTTACGGGAGAAGAAATCATCATAAAAACTTAAGTAGTTCGAGGTGACGATCCATAATAGATTTAATCCTATGAGGAGAAAGAACATATAGTATCTGCCAAGCAGTAATTCCCACGATTGTGAATAAACTGCTGAAATTAGAAATGCGCAGTTAATTAGGAGCAGGTCGCTAAGTAATCTGAAAAAGAATATGGATCGCTGGTTTACAATCATAAATCAGAATGAATATTTTTACCCTTTAAATTTCTCAAGTTTATCGATAACGAATTGCCTAATATTCTCCTCAAAATTTTTCCTGTTAAACATTTCAGCATGCTTTCTGATAAACTGAACATCAAAATAATCAATTCTTTTTTCGAAATCTTTCACTGCTTTTATAATTGATTCAGGAGTTTGCTCATTAAAGTGAATACCAGTTTTACCATCAATAACTGATTCGGCGGTTCCTCCTTTGTTTAGGGCAATTACTGGTGTGCCGCAAGCCATTGACTCAACAACAACGATCCCAAAATCCTCTTCTGCTGCAAAAACAAAAGCTTTAGCTTTTGCCAAATATTCTTTAAGCTGTGGAAATTCCAGATGCGGTAAAAATTCAATATTTGATCCGGCAATAGCTTTTACTTTTTCTTTATCCGGTCCACTGCCAATTACTAGAAGTTTTTTCTCAGGCATTTTATTGAAAGCTTCAACAACAAGATCTACTTTTTTATAAGGGACAAATCTTGAAGCTATTAAATAATAATCTTCTTTTTTTTCTGAGACTTCAAATTTATCTACATCCACCGGAGGATAGATAACTTCTGAATCACGATTGTAAATTCTTTTAATCTTTTCAGCAATATGATGCGAGTTTGCAATAAAGTAGTTAACATTTTCTGCAGATTTCAGGTCCCACTTTCTAAGGTAATTCATAAAAGCACCGGCAAAAAATCCTTTAACTCCGGTTAGGTAATGCTCAGCCTGATCCCATGCATATCTCATTGGTGAATGACAATAACAAATTAAAAGTTGATCAGAATTTTTTTTAACTCCTTTTGAAACGGCGTGAGAACTGGAAATAATTAATTTGTAATTTGAAATATCTAAATGTTCAATAGCTGTTGGAAAAAGTGGCAGGTAGTAACGATGTTTTTTTTTTGCGAATGGAAGTTTTTGAATGAATGATGTATGAGCCTTCTTACCCTTAAGAATAATATTTCTTTGTTCGTCATTTAGAAAATCAACTAGAGCAAAAACATCAGCATCTTTCCAGATATTTGTGAATGATTCAACACATCTTTCAGATCCTGCATAACTAACCAGCCATTCGTGAGTAATCGCCGTCTTCGGCCAATTCATAACAATCCTTTTTATTTTTGAAAGAAAAATTAATTTATAACATGACCAATGACAACTAATTCTTTCTTCAAATACAATATTTAATTACCTAAATTTCACACCGATGATTTCAATTATTACCATAACTTATAATGACTTTAAGGGATTAAAAAAAACTCTCGGCTCAATTCCCGATTTGGATTTTATTGAGTCTGTTGTAATAAATGGAGGAACAGATAAATCTTCATTTGAATATCTGAAATCGCATTCAGGAATAGTTATTAATGAAGAAGATGAAGGCATATCAGATGCATTCAACAAAGGGATTAAAATGTCTACCGGCCAATCAATAATGTTTCTGAATAGTGGTGACGAACTTATTGATCCTGAATATCTCAAAAATGCTGAAGAAATTTTTGAAAGGCGGAATGAAATTGATTTCGTTCATTCAAGTCTGATTTTAACTGATTCGGTGGGGACTGAATTATTTATGAAGCCTGCTTTCTGTAACCTTGGCAGAGGTTTACCATATTTACACCCAACTATGATTGTCAGGAAATCAGTCTTTAATGAAATCGGTTTATTCAATAAAGAATACAAAATAGCAATGGATTTTGATTTTGTAGCCAGATTGGTGAAGAAAGGATATAAGGATTTTTATTTAAGTGATAAGTTCGTTGTGAAAATGGAAGGAACTGGCAGATCAATCGATAAGGAATTTAATGCAATAAAAGAATGCTTTAATTCACTAAAGCAAAATCATCTATTGAACCTGTCAAATATTTCTGGAATTACAGTTAGAATAATTCTTTACAGTCTGAGGAAAGGATTAGTCCTGATAGGTTTGGAAGGACTATTAAGAAAATTAAAGAAACATAAACACTCAGCCCCTGAAAGCCTTTGAGATATTAATTATTTATATGGACAAAAAGATGTTTTATCATTCCAATTATTCTACCAGAGAGTGCTGCAATATTAGTAACGATAAGTGCAAACTTAAACGTTACCAATCCTCTTAAACTTTGGACAAAAGGAACGGTTAACATTTCAACTAACTCATAAATTATTTTAATCTTTTTCTTTTTAAATAACCATTTACTAACCAATGCACCTTTACCTATCCCGTATTTATAAGCTTTGTTAAAACCATTTTTAACTGACTCATTGAACGGAGGAACATGGTAAACAATTAATTCGGGAAAGTATTCCATTTCCTTTCCAGCAAAATATGCCTTCCAACAAAAATCAGTCTCTTCGCTGCTTCCCCAATGAGAGCCGGCTCCAAAATTTTCATCGAATCTTCCGAGCTCATCAAACACTTTGGCTTTAACAACAAAATTAGATCCCATTAAATTTTTTGTGTTACGAAACTTTTTAAGGCTTCCACCTTTTTTGTGACGAATAGTATAAAATTCCTTGTTGTCTTCACGAACAATGCTGCCTGCAATAATTTCAAGCGCAGGATTTTCTTGAATAATTTTTTGAAGTTTTTCTGAATAATCTTCGCACGGAAATCCATCATCATCACAGAAAAAAATCCAATCAGTGTTTTCAGGAACAACGATTGTATTTCTAGCTGCTGACACAGCTTTTTTGTTTGTTTTTGCAATTGACAATAAAGAATTATCTGTTACTTCTTCAGGTAATACTATTTGTTCAGAATTCTGATCAATCAGCAATATTTTTTTTGGAGGAATCTTTTGATTTAACGCTGCTCTGAGACATCTTGCAACCAGTTCGGTTTGGCGGTTAAATGTGTTTACAACAATGATGTAGTTCAAATTCATCTGATCTTTATATTGAACTTTAGTAATAATCTTCTTACTCTTTCTTTGAAACCAAATTTATGAAACAGTTTTATTTCCAATTTATCGGCTTCGAAGTTTTGAAAGATAGATTTTGGATGTGAAAGAGGAAAATCTAAACTTTCTAATTTCATTTTATTGTATAATCCACCGGAACCTTTAGTGTTAGTTGCAAACTGACTGTCGAAGCCAAGATTTACAACAAGATTTCTGGAGGGCACAACTGTTAGACCCTGTTTTATAAATTGAAGTAGTTGCAATCTTACAGACCAGGCATCAATCTCACCAGTTTGAATTTCAAGAAGAAGCGTTTTCCAGTAATTAATAGCACTCTTCGATTTTAATGTCTTAAGAAAGAGATCGTTTATTTTTTCTGCAGACCATTCAGACATATTGAAGTCATATTGTTTCCATACCCTCTTCCAGGTTGCCCACCCCCATATATGAGAGAATTGGGAAAAGTAATAGCTGTTCTGTGGCTGATAGTCGGATAGAATTTTATTTCCTGAAATCATTAAAACCCGTTCTTCATTCCGATATTTTGTCAAAAGATCCTGACAGAATTTAAAGAATGAATAATCTGGCAGACAATCGTCCTCAAGAATTATTGCTTCTTCAACACTTTGAAACACCCAATCCAAACCACTTATAATTCTCTTGCGAAGGCCCAGATTCTCATCAGAATAATTTCTTAAAACCTTACAGTCCCAATCTATACTCTCAGTTATTTCCCTGACTCTGTTGCAGTCAGCTTGCTCACCTGCTCTATCTCTTCTTGGTCCATCCGCAATAATGAAAAGTTGCGAAGGCCGTACTTTTTTTATTACGTCAAATACTTTTTTAGTAGTTTCAATTTTATTGAAAATTATGAAAACTACCGGTGCTGTCAATTTAAAAGATTCCATATGTAACCGAGTTACGGATGAGAACTATATTCCGTTTGATAATTGATTTTATCATTCTTCTTAAAATTATAGTTTTATCTTAAAAAAATAACATATTTTTAGGTACAGCGTTGCCCGTGACTTATAAATTATTGCAACCTGCTTGGTTCATAGTGGGCAAATAGAATCTAAGCTCATAAAAACCTATGACGAGATTATATTAAATAACATTCACATATAAATGAATCGTAGTCCATTTCAAATATTTGAAAGAGAAATCGGTGGAGGTTATGTAGTCAACTATGAATAACTGTAAAATATGCGGAAGTATGTCTGAAATAAAATTTGAAGAACTCGTGTTAAAGAAATATACTGTGAAGTATTATCAATGCACAAATTGCTCTTTTTTATTTACCGAACCACCATTTTGGATTGAAGAAGCATATAATAATCCAATAAATCTTTCTGATACAGGAATATTGACGCGCAATCTTTACTTCGCAAAGCTTGTTTCGGTGTTGATTTATTTCTTCTTTAATAAGAATAACAAATTCCTGGATTATGCAGGAGGTTACGGAATTTTTACAAGATTGATGAGAGATATTGGCTTCGACTTTTACTGGAAAGATGAATATTGTGAAAATGTTCTTGCTAAAGGGTTTGAGTTTGATACGACTGAGGATAAAAAATTTGAAGCAGTTACAGCATTTGAAGTTTTTGAGCACTTTAGCGAGCCACTCAATGAAATTGATAAGATCTTAAAGTTCTCTGACACTATTATTTTCTCTACCGAAATTTTACCTGATAAAATTCCCGGAACTGATTGGTGGTACTATGGATTTGATCACGGTCAGCATTTGTCTTTCTATTCAAAGCCCTCTTTAAAATCAATTGCTCACAAATTTGGACTTTGTTTCTATTCATTCGATAGTGTACATATTTTAACCAAAAGAAAAATAAAACCATTCTTAATTAAACTAGTCCTAACACTTAGAAAGATTGGTCTATTTTCGTTCGTTAAACTAAGAATGAAAAGTAAACTTTGGGAAGACCATATTAAAATGAAATCCAGGTCAGCGCAATGATCGTTGCAATGTTTTTAAATATTAGAAATTTTTTCAAATATCTTACTCTGCAATTCATTGACTTTATTATAAAAAGAAAAAGGGTTGACAGAGTCCCTGGCACGCTTTTATTAATTCGTCTTGATGCTATAGGTGACTATGTTCTGTTCAGGAATTTTTTAAAGATATTAAGCGAAAGTGAACAGTACAAAAATTATTATGTTACCCTTTGTGGTAATATTGCCTGGAAGGAATTGGCTGAAGCCTTAGATAAAAATACAGTTTATGAATTCATCTGGATAGACAGAAATTTATTTCTCAACAATTTAAGCTATAAATATAGAATTCTTAAACAGATATATTCCCAAGGATTTGAAAAAGTTGTTGATACCATTCATTCCAGGGAGATACTTTTTGGTGATGCAATAGTTAAATCAAGTAATGCAATTGAAAAAATAGGTAGTGAAGGATCGATTGAGCAATACGCTAAATGGAAAAGAAAAATATTTTCTGATAGAATTCATACTAAGTACATTCCTGCTTCAGAAGAAAACCTATTCGAATTTTTCAGAAATAAAGAATTCTTTGAGCGTCTTCTTGAATCAAGTCTAAACATTAACAGAACATCTATCGATATTTCAAAAATAGTTTTTGATAAGTACTTACCAGAAAAATATGTGGTATTATTTCCCGGTGCCGGGGAAATCAAAAGAAGATGGGATATAAAAAACTTCATAAGGGTTGCAGAATTTTTGGTTTCTGAATATTCAATGAAGCTAGTTGTTGCGTTATCTACAAAAGAAAAACCTCTTGCTCAGGAAATAAAATCAACCCTGAAAGAAAATATAATTGATTATACTGGTGTTACATCACTCAGCCAGCTGGCAAAACTGCTAAGTGGTGCTGAGTTGCTTATATCAAATGATACAAGTGCAGTTCATTTTGCGGCTGCTGTCGGAACTCCGTTTATTTGCATATCAAGCGGTAAACATTTTGGACGATTTCATCCTTATCCTAAAGCGCTTTTTGATAAAGGGCACTATATTTATCCCCCTGAAATAATGGACCAAATAGATAATGTTGATTTCCTGGAACAAAGATACAGATTCAATTCAGGTTTAGATATTAACTCAGTAGATCCAGAAAAAGTTAATGAGTTAATTACCAGGATATTATAAAATCCTGTGAACACTTAGAATATTAAAGGGGATATAATTGTCTCTAATTCGAACTTCAAATAATATGTATATTTTTGCTCTAAATTTTAATCGTTTCGTTTACTGATATTTTGATTTGAATAATAAAACGCAAAAAATATTAATACTCTTAACCGATCTATTTTTCATTTGCCTTGCCTGGTTTGCCTTCTATTTTATTAGGGTTGAAACCGGTTGGTTTAAATATCAACTCGAACCTGAATTATATGGGCCAATAATATTTATGTATGCATACTGGCTGATCATTTTTACATTTTTTGGAATGTATCGAACTTGGTTTGCATCATCCCGTTTCGATGAAATATCTACATTATTCAAAACTACTTTTATAGGCATTTTCGTTTTATTCTTTCTGATTTTCATAAGCGATTTTTTGGAAGGTTCTGAGTCAAGCAACCGAATCTTAATTTTTATTTATTGGTTCTTACTTTTCTTTTTTGTTGCTTCCGGAAGATTACTGCTAAGAAGTTTTCAACGCAATCTTCTCATAAAAGGAATAGGAAGAAAAGGGGCAGTTATAGTTGGTTATAATTCAAAAGCGTTCGAAGTTCATGATCAGATCCTTGATCACCCAGCTCTGGGTCTAGATGTAGTCGCATATGTTGCGGTAAATGAGGATAATGTTGGCAAAAATTATAAACAAATAAATGCTGAAGGTTCACTCGACCAACTTGTGGATGTAATAAGCAATACTCAAGCTACCGAAGTAATTATCGCTCTTGAAAAAGAAGACCATGATTTATTAGTGGATGTAATATCTAAAATTGAAAGTAAAGGGATCGGTCTAAAAATAGTCCCTGACCTGTACGAAATACTTAGCGGTCAGGCTAGAACTTCGCAACTTTACGGCATTCCACTCATTGACATTATGCCCGAACTAATGCCAGAATGGGAGAAAAAATTAAAAAGAATTTCCGACGTTTTTTTTTCATTGATCGTTTTGATATTGACTTTACCTCTGAATATTTTTGTTTCAATTTTAATAAAATTGGATACCAAAGGTCCAATTCTGTTTAAACAGGATCGCATAGGAATGAACAATAAAGAGTTCAAAATTTATAAATTCAGATCTATGTATCTTGATGCGGAAAAAAACACTGGTCCTGTCTGGTCACGTAGAGATGATCCTCGCGTAACCCGCGTTGGAAAGATTCTCAGGCAGCTTAGGATAGATGAAATACCTCAATTCTACAATGTACTAAAGGGAGAAATGAGTTTGGTTGGACCTAGACCCGAAAGACCATATTTTGTGGAAATGCTATCCAAGCAACTTCCTTATTATAAACGTCGGTTAAAAGTTCGTCCAGGTATCACTGGATGGGCACAGGTCAAGCATAAGTACGATGAAAGTATTGAAGATGTTAAGGTAAAATTACGTTACGATCTTTTTTATATTGAGAATATGTCCTTAAGAATGGATATAAAAATTCTTGCACGAACAATACTTGTTGTATTTCTTGGTAAAGGGCATTATAAATAAATTAAGATTCTGCTTTGTTGGCAGGCAGGTTTACATAAGTTTAAAATTAAATTTAAAATGAAAATACTTGTAATCATTCCTACATATAATGAGCTTGATAATTTACCCAGACTTTTACATGAAGTTCTTTCAAGGAATGATGAAGTTAATGTTTTAGTTGTTGACGATAACTCTCCGGATGGCACAGCAGCATATGTTGAAAAAGAGATGCAACTAAATAACAGAATTCATTTGATAAAACGGGCATCTAAACAAGGATTAGGTACAGCATACATTGCGGGTTTCAAGTTTGCCCTCCAAAATAATTTTGAATTTATTTTTGAAATGGATGCTGATTTTTCTCACGATCCTAAAGAAATTCCAAAATTTCTAAATGAAATTAATAACGCTGACCTAATTATCGGAAGTAGATATATTACAGGTGTTAATGTAATTAACTGGCCAATGCGTAGATTACTACTAAGCTGGTTTGCTAATCTTTATACACGTTTTATTACCGGAATGCCTGTTCACGATGCCACTGGCGGCTTTAAATGTTTCAGGAGAAAAGTTCTGGAAGCAATTGATTTAGGTAATATAAAATCAAATGGTTATGCATTCCAGATAGAAATGAATTTCAAAGCCTGGAAAAAAGGATTCAAAATTAAAGAAATTCCAATAATTTTTGTTGATAGAATGAAGGGGAAATCTAAGATGTCAAGGAAAATAGTTCGTGAAGCTGTTACTATGGTTTGGAAATTAAGGGTAAAAAGTATTTTCGGATTGTTGAATTAGGATTTGTGTTGGATCTCTCAATAATTATAGTAAACTATAACGTTAAAGAATTTCTTCAGAATCTTCTGCACTCAATTGAAAAAGCATCCTCAAATATCTCTAAAGAAATTATCATCATTGATAACGCCTCCGATGATGGCAGTGTCGAGATTATCAAAGAAAAATTCCCATCCGTAATTCTCATTGAAAATAAAACCAACGTCGGCTTCGGCAGAGCTAACAATCAGGGATTAGAAATAGCAAAGGGAAATTATACATTATTCATCAATCCAGATTGCATAGTTAGTGAAGACACCCTCGATAAAATGATTTCATTCTTTGAAAGACATCCTGAATGCGGACTTGCAGGTTGTAAAATATTAAACTCAGATGGATCGTTACAGCTTGCTTGTAGAAGAAGCTTCCCCGGACCTTGGACGTCGTTCACAAAAGTAACAGGCCTTAGTAGTCTCTTTCCGAATAGTAAAATCTTTGCCAGATATAATCTCACTTATTTGGATGAAAATAAAACGTATGAAGTTGATGCTATCTCCGGTTCATTTATGATGATAAGAAAAGATGTCTATAAAAAAACAAAAGGATTCGATGAGCAGTTTTTTATGTATGGAGAAGACCTTGACCTTTGCTATCGTGTGCAGAAGAATGGAAATAAAGTTTTTTATGTTCACGATACGCTGATCATTCACTATAAAGGTGAAAGTACGAAAAGAAGTAACCTTGATGAAACAAAAATATTTTACGACGCAATGCACCTGTTTGTTAAAAAGCACCTTTCAAGTTTCCCTTTAGTTGAATTGATTTTGAGAACAGCGATAGGTCTTCGCAAATTATTTGCATTCCTTGCTAAACGAAAGATTGAGATATTTGCTGTCCTCACTGATTTTCTCATATTCAATTTCTGTTTGTTCCTGGCAGAAAAAATTTATATGGGGATGACAACCTGGATCGGATTTTTACCACCCGATTATCTGATCATCTATACAGTTCCTGCACTTATACAGGTTACAGTTTCATATTTCACCGGTAGTTATCGGAAGGAAACGTTATCTGTTTTAAAAAGTATGGCTGCGATGTTAATAAGTTTTTTTATTATCACTTCTCTTACTTTCTTTTTAAAGCAGTATGCGTACAGCAGAGCGGTAGTACTTATAGCATTTTTGTTGTTTTTTATCTCGACAACATTTTTTAGAATAATTCTTAAACTGATTTTCCGGATTGGTGTTAAGCAAAGTGGTGCCCTGAATAAACGAACTGTAGTAATCGGAACTACGGATGATGCGGTTCAGTTGGCAAATAAACTTAAAAAACGTAAAACGGATATTCATTCATTTATTGGGTTAGTTGGTCAGAAAAATTCTGACATCGGTATGACCGTGAAAGAGTTTAAAGTAATTGGCAGTATCCAAAACATTAATAAGGTGTTAGCAGAGAAAAAAATAAACGAAGTGATTTTTTCTTCAAAAGAAATTTCATACAGAGATATGATGTCTATTGTTTCAATGAATCAGGCAAACGGGGTAGATTATAAAATTGTAGGAAGTGAAATGGATTTTGTAGTTGGCAAAACTTCAATATCTATGCTTGATGACATTCCCCTCGTTGAAGTTCAGTATAATATTTTAAATCTGCCGATTAGAATAATTAAATCTTTGTTTGATTTCTCATTGGGGCTATTGGTTTTGTTTTTGGTTTATCCTTTCATATATTTCTCATCAAAGCTATCCCGGAATAAATCTGATTTTCAAAAAGTAATACTAAATGTTCCATCTGTAATTTCAGGAAAAATGAGTTTTGTCGGTCCGCAAGAAGTGAACGAAGAGCAGAAGAAATATTACGGAAAACCAGGGTTGACAGGCTTATGGCATGTTGAAGATTGCGATGAATCGGAGATGGAGAAACTTGATTTCTATTATGCAAAAAACCAAAATATCTGGCTCGATTTAGAAATCTTAACACGAACTATAAATAAAATGTGGAATAAAAAAGTTAATCATGGGTAAAACAATATTAGATTTTGAGAAACCTGTTTTTGAACTCGAGCAAAAGCTTGAGGAGATGAAGAAATCTTCTAACAGACTTGGGATAGAAAAAGAAATTTCGCGGATAGAAATGAAAGTTTCACAATTAAAAGAAGAACTCTACAAAGACCTCTCCCGCTGGCAGCGAGTACAATTAGCAAGACACCCTGACCGTCCCTACACACTTGATTACATAGATATTATGACTTCAAATTTTGTGGAACTACATGGCGACAGACACTTTAAAGATGATAAAGCTATTGTTGGGGGATTCGCTCAAATTGATGATTATAAAGTTATGATCATCGGACATCAAAAAGGAAGAGATACTAAGTCTAATGTTTACAGAAATTTTGGAATGGCTAATCCGGAAGGGTACCGAAAAGCTTTGCGATTGATGAAGCTGGCAGAAAAATTTGATAAGCCGGTTATTACTATGCTTGATACACCCGGTGCTTATCCGGGACTTGAGGCTGAGGAAAGGGGACAGGCTGAAGCAATTGCAAGAAATTTATTTGAAATGAGCAAACTTCGAGTCCCAATTATCGTTTGCATAATTGGCGAAGGTGCGAGTGGTGGTGCTTTAGGTATTGGTGTTGGAGATAGAATCTTAATGTTTGAAAATTGCTGGTATTCAGTGATCAGTCCTGAATCCTGTTCAAGTATTTTATGGAGGAGCTGGGATTATAAAGAACAAGCTGCGGAAGCCTTGAAACTAACTGCAACCGATCTCCTTGAGCAAAAAATCATTGATAGAATAATTCCAGAACCACTTGGAGGTGCACACAAGAATTATAAGGTTGCTGCCGAAAATCTTAAAGATGCAATACTTGAAGAGTTAGCTGAATTAGTTAAAATTAAAAAAGAAAAACTTGTTCAAAACAGAATTGACAAATTCGGTAGTATGGGTCCATACACTGAATAATTTATTCAAGCAGATCGAGAGATATTATTAATTTTTTCAATCCCGATGTATTCGGGATTTTTTATTTTTGTTCTACAAATTTTGAAAGTTTCATTTAATGCTGATACATAAAACAACTCTGAGAGTTCGTTACGCTGATACTGATCAAATGCAATATGCGTATAACGGTAAATATTTTGAATACTTTGAAGTTGGAAGAACTGAAATGATGAGAGAGCAAGGCTTGACTTACAGAAACATTGAAGCCAATGGATATCAAATGCCGGTCTATGAAGCACATATTAAATTTAAAAATCCTGCTTTTTATGATGAACTTCTGGAAGTAGAAACCCGCGTAGAAAAATTTCCCCAGGCAAAAGTCCATATTGATCACACAATCAGAAGTTTAGATAGAGAAATAATAATTGCTGAAGGCTATATTGAACTTGCTTTTATAAAATCTGATACAAAAAAAATTACTCGGGCGCCAGATTTTTTTAATAATGCTTTAGCAAAGTATTTTAACGATTAATCTTGAAGATAAAACAACTTAATTATCTGTTGTCCGGTAGATTTCTCAATAACAGAATTGCAAATTAAAATTTTCCAATGTTTGATAAACTAAAGGAACTTACAAAAGACACTGCTATATATGGTATAAGCACCATGATCGGCAGGTTTTTGAATTTCATTCTCGTCCCACTTTATACAAACATTTTTTCTCCTTCTGATTACGGAATTATTCAACTCATCTATGCTTACACAGCAATTCTAAATATCGTATTTATTTACGGACTCGATTCAGCTTATCTTAAGTTTGCGTCTTTCAAAGATATAGGTGATGAAAAAGATAATTTTTCTACACCGTATATTGCAGTTTTTGTCACTTCACTACTTTTTAGTTTCCTTATTTCAATTAATTCTAATGCGATCGGTGAAACTTTAAGAATTCCATCAGATTACACTTATCTGATTTACGTCTCGGCTGTAATTTTATTTTTGGACGCAAATGTTGTTATCCCATTTCTTAAACTCAGACTTGACCGCAAAGCAAAAACATTTTCGTTGTACAGAGTTATAAATATATCAGTCAATATCCTTCTTAATATTTATTTGATACTCATACTCCACTGGGGAATTGAAGCAATATTGATCAGTAACCTTGTGGCCTCTGGTATTTCACTATTACTTATACTTGCTACTATCGTTAAAAATTTCAAAATGAAATTTCACTCCGTTCTTTTTAAACGATTGCTGAAATTCGGTTTGCCGTTTCTTCCTGCTGGATTCGCTGTAATGCTAGTGCAGGTAATTGATGTACCGATTCTTGAAAAGCTCACTGATCTGCAAACAGTCGGTATATACAAAGCGAATTATAAACTTGGAATATTTATGATGCTGTTTGTAAGCATGTTTCAGTTTGCCTGGCAACCATTCTTTCTTCAAAATGCAAAGGAACCGAATGCGAAAGAAATGTTTTCAAAAATTCTAACGTATTTTACTCTCGTTGGCAGCGTTATTCTTGTTGTTCTTTCCCTCTTCATAACTGATTTAGCTCAAATAAGAATAGCCGGTTTTTCTTTAATCGGTTCGGAGTATTGGGCAGGACTTCATATTGTACCCATAATTTTATTAGCTTATTTAATAAATGGAATGTATTCTGTTTTTGCTGCAGGAATTTATATTGAAGAAAAAAGTTTATATGTTCCTTTTATTACAGGAGCGGGTGCAATAGTGAACGTTTTTGCCAATTTACTACTAATTCCTTTGCTGAACATAAGTGGTGCCGCGATAGCGACTCTTGCAAGTTATTTGGTGATGGCGGTAGGTTATTACTTTGTAACCCAAAAATTTTATGCAGTTAAGTACGAATTAAAAAGGATAGCGCATATTTTTACAGCAATCATTTTGATTGGAGTATTATATTATTATCTTCAATCCACAGGAAACTTTTTACTCTCGTATAAATTTATACTGCTAATTTTGTTTTCGCTTTATATTTATTTTGTGGCCGTGAATCGGGATGAAATAAAATTGATCCGGAAAAAATTTGCAGAGAACCGAAGAAAGAAAAATTGATGCAATCAGAAATCGAAATAAAATTTAAAAGACTTCAAAAAGAATTAATACATATTCCACTGCCTTCTTATGCAACAAAGGGAAGTGCCGGAATGGATATTTATGCTGCAGTAGAAAAACCAATCACCGTTACATGTGGTAAAATTGAAATGGTTCCAACAAATATTTCGGTGGAAATACCTGACGGTTATGAGATCCAGGTTAGACCAAGAAGTGGACTTGCAGCAAAACACGGAATAGGAATTTTAAACTCCCCGGGAACAATTGATTCAGATTATAGGGGAGAGATAAAAATTATAATTATTAACTTTGGTGCGGAAGATTTTATTATTCAGCCAGCCGAGCGAATTGCTCAACTCGTCGTGTCAAAAGTTTACACGGCAAAATTTATTGAATCAAACGATCTGAACAATACTTCAAGAGGCGAAGGAGGCTTCGGGCACACCGGTCGTTGAATATTAATCTTCTTCTCAAATAAGTTTTTACTATTGTTTGGCAACGGATTTTCAACTCACTGCCAGATAATTTCACACTTTGATATTTAGAGAACTGATGTCAAAATTCATTCATCTCCATAACCATAGTCATTACAGTCTTCAGGATGGTGCCTGTACTGTCGATGGGCTTATCGCTGCTGCAAAAAAATTCAATATGAAATCCGTTGCTCTGACTGATCACGGAGTTATGTACGGCGCAATTGAATTTTATAAAAAAGCTGTGAAAGCGGGGATCAAGCCAATTCTTGGAATGGAAGCTTATGTTGTAAATGAAGGTGACCGGTTTGAAAGAAAAAGTTCTCAGTCAAACGGTACAGGAAGAAAAAGAAAAAATTATAGTCATCTTATCCTCCTTGCAAAGAATAAAGTTGGTTACAAAAATTTAACTAAGCTTTCTACCATCGGGCATACTGAAGGATTTTATTACCGCCCAAGAATTGATCTTGAAGTTATTAAAAAATATCATGAGGGTTTGATCTGCACATCTGCATGTGCAGGTGGCGTTGTTTCGACTTACATTGTTAATGGAGAATATGACAAAGCCAAGGAAGTCGCCAGAAAATATCATGAAATTTTTCGCGATGACTTTTATCTCGAAATCCAAAATCATAGTATTGATGTCGAGAAACCAATTCTCGAATATATGCCGAAGCTTGCAAAAGAACTGGGAATAAAACTCGTTGCAACGAATGACTGCCATTACATTAATGAAGATCATGCAATAGCCCACAACATCCTTCTTCTACTTGGTGATAAAATGGGCGAAGACTATACAAATCTGAGATATGGAACTGACCAGGTTTACTTTAAGTCTGCTGAGCAAATGATAAAACTTTTCAAAAATCACAAAGATGCAATTGAAAACACAATTGAAATAGATTCCAAGATAGATTTAGAGTTAAGTTTTGACGAGCATCATTTTCCAAATTTCCCAATACCAAATAATTCAACCGCAAAAAATCTTGACGAGTACTTTGAACAAATTGCCTGGCTGGGTTTGAAAAAAAAGAAACTTGAATTAACAAAAGAAGTCGAGGATAGATTCGTATACGAAATTGATACTATAAAAAAGATGGGTTTTTCCGGTTACTTTCTTGTTGTGCAGGATTTTATCAATTCAGCCAAAGAAAAAAATATACCTGTTGGTCCCGGCAGAGGGAGCGTTGCTGGAAGTCTTGTTGCTTTTGCTCTGGGAATAACTAATATCAATCCGCTTGAATATGATCTTTTATTTGAAAGATTTCTTAATCCAGAACGAAAGTCAATGCCTGACATCGATGTTGATTTTGCTGATGACCAACGGGGCGAAGTTATTGAATACGTTCGTAAAAAATATGGCGATAACAGTGTAAGCCAGATAATAACTTTTAACAGGCTTTCATCAAAAGCTGTTATAAGAGATGTTGCCAGGGTTTTAAAAATTCCTATTCCAACAGTAAATAATATTACGAAGCATATACCATCAAAGTTTGGTAAAGTTTATACTATTGATCAATCGCTTGCTGAAGTTCAGGAGCTGAAATGGGTAAAAAATTCTGAAGAGCCGCAGATAAAAGAATTAATAAAACACGCTCGTGTTCTTGAAGGGATGAATAGAAATGCTTCTAAACATGCTGCCGGTGTTGTTATTACTCCCGGTGAAGTAAGCGATTACGTACCATTAGCGAGTGCAGTCTCTCAGCAGGAAATTGTAACTCAATATAATATGAAAGACATCGAGAATGTTGGTTTGCTGAAGATGGACTTTCTTGGGTTGAGAACACTTACGATAATCAGAGATACAATTGCGTTGATTAAGAAAAATTACAATGTGGAAATTGATATTGATGAAATTCCACTTGATGATGAAAAAACATACCAGCTTTTCACTAAAGGACAAACCACCGGTATCTTTCAGTTTGAATCTCCACCAATGCGTGAATACCTGAAAAAACTTCAACCGACGAGTTTAAATGACCTTGCTGCGATGAATGCACTTTATCGTCCCGGTCCAATGGAATTTATTGATGACTTCATAGATAGAAAATTTGGCAAAAAGAAAGTTGAGTATCTACATCCAATTCTCGAAGGGATATTGAAAGAGACGTACGGAATAATTGTTTACCAGGAACAGGTAATACAGATCGCGAATAAAGTTGGTGGTATTAGTCTTGCTGAGGCTGATATTCTCCGTCGTGCGATGGGTAAAAAAGATCTTCTTGCAATGAAGGAACAAAAAACAAAGTTTATACAAGGTTCAATAAAAAATGGAATCTCTAAAAAAATTGCTGAAGAAATTTTTAATGCTATAGATAAATTTGCTAATTATGGATTCAACAAAAGTCATGCTGTAGCGTACAGTTATATTGCATATCAAACAGCTTACCTTAAGGCTCACTATACTGCTGAGTTTCTTGCCGCTAACCTTACGAATGAATTTGAAAACACAGATAAAGTAACAAAGTTTCTTGAAGATTGCCGCAGACTGAAAATAGAAATACTTCCTCCGGATGTAAATAATCCATCAATCGATTTTGACGCAGTTGACGGCAAAATTCTTTTTGGTCTTTCAGCAATCAAGAATGTTGGCAGAAGTGCTGTTGAGGAAATAATCAAATCAAGAAATAATATCGAAAGAGATTTTTCAAGTATTTTTGATTTTTGTCTTAACATCGATACTAGGATTGTTAATAAAAGAGCGGTAGAGGGATTAGTTACAGCAGGCGCTTTGGATTCAACAAATAAAAACAGGGCTTCGTTATTTAATTCTGTTGAGTCTGCATTAGAATACGCTCACAAAGTACAGAATTCAAAACTGGCTTCAGGTGACAATTTGTTTGGTGATGCATCTGATATTATAGTTTCAGAACCTGGTTTAAATGAAGCAGAAGAATGGAGTGAAAAAGAGAGATTGGCAAAAGAACGTGAAGTGGTTGGATTTTACATAACCGGTCATCCGCTAAGGAAATATGAACTTGAGTACAAATCGTTTGCAAACTTCCACATTGGTGAAGTTGAAGAGAATGAAGAAATTGAAAATGTTCGTGCTTGTGGAATAATCACAGATGTTAGAAAAAAAATTGATAGGGCGGGAAATGAAATGGCTTTTTTCAACATTGATGATTTCACGGGATCTTGTGAGTGTTTGATGTTCTCAAAAATTTATGCGGAATTTGGTAAATACGTTCAGAAAGAAGAACCAGTATTTGTTATAGGAAATCTTGAAAGCAGTGGCGATACTGTGAAGATGCACATTAATAAACTTTTGCCCATCGATATTGCAAGAAGTGAATTAACCGGAAGCATCAGAATAAATATTGATAAATCAAAAGTTGCTCCTGATAAATTACGAGAACTTCCTTCACTATTAGAAAAAAGTTTGGGAAAAATCCCGGTGTTCTTACAACTATTTAATAATGGAAGCAGAAATTCCGTATATGCACTAAATAATTTCCGGGTAGAACTTACTGCTGAATTATTTAGTGAACTAATTGATTTATTTGGGGAAGATTCATTTCAATTAATTCCCAAATAAAAACTTTTTATTTACGACTCTCGATTCTTAACTTATTTGTGAGACTTTTGCCTATTTTGTTATATTACATCAGCTATTAATTCATTATTTCATTTATCTATGGATAAAGAAGCAAATAAAAAATATTGGGCACTCGTATTAGGCGCTTCATCGGGTTTTGGCGGTGCTGCTGCTGTTAAGCTTGCTGAAGATGGCTATAATATCATTGGTGTTCACCTTGATAGGCAGGCAACAATGCCCAATGTAGAAAAGATAATTGATCATATTAAATCCTCTGGAAGAGAAGCATTATTTTATAATGTGAATGCTGCCGATCAGTTTAAGCGAACGGAAATTATCAATGAGCTGAAATTAAAACTAAAGGATCAACCCACTGTCAAAGTCATTCTTCATTCACTTGCATTTGGGACACTTAAAAGTTTTGTACCGAAAAAAGAAGACGAGCAGCCTATTACGCATGCACAGATGGAAATGACTCTGGATGTAATGGCTCATTCATTGGTTTATTGGGTTCAGGAAATTTATTTGGCTGGTCTTCTGGCAAAAAAAGGAAGAATATTTGCGATGACAAGCTCTGGGAGTCACTCAGCAATTCCATATTATGGTGCAGTGTCTGCGGCCAAAGCAGCACTTGAATCACACATCAGGCAGTTAACAGTTGAACTTGGTCATATGGAAATCGGCGCCACTGCTATTATGGCTGGAGTAACAGATACTCCTGCGTTAAGGAAAATCCCAGGCAATCAGGAAATGATTAATGTTGCAGAAATAAAAAACCCAAGAGGAAGATTGACAACACCGGAAGATGTTGCCAAAATTATTTCTCTTTTGAGCAGAGATGGAGGCGAATGGATCAGCGGAGGATTGATAAACGCTGATGGCGGTGAAGATATAGTAAGCTTCACCGGAAAAAGAACATAACTCAACTCTATTATCTAAAGGATTATAAAATGAATACTGTTGAAATTACAGACGACAACTTTGAAACTGAAGTGATTAAATCGGACAAACCAGTACTTATAGATTTTTGGGCAGTCTGGTGCGGACCCTGCAAATTGATTGCACCTATCGTGGAAGAATTATCAACTGAATATGCAGGCAAAGTTAAAATTGGTAAACTTGATGTTGATTCCAATCAACAAACCTC
>Ga0210074_1000272_pt1 | contig 19774 bp, 20 predicted proteins | sample China_Galinas_Co_FD_184860 | JGI IMG/M metagenome (GOLD analysis project Ga0210074, IMG submission 184860) | Wetland microbial communities from San Francisco Bay, California, USA, that impact long-term carbon sequestration -... | ecosystem: Environmental > Aquatic > Marine > Wetlands ... | reverse complement strand
CACGGGCCTGATTTTGAATGGCGCGCCGCTACCCTGGCCGTGGCCTCGAGCGGACGAATGCCACGAAACGTTCGACCCACGGATTGGCGGCCGTGTTGCGGTGATGCGCAAACCCGGCCAGCAGGTTGTTGATGACCAGGCCATCGTGCCTGCCGTCGATCCCGGTGCCCCGTTTGACCCGGTAGGCGAAGATCGGTTCATCGGCCAGGTTGTGCAGGCCCGCGTAGTGGAACTCGTGGACCGGTATGGTTTCCGCCACGGCCGCGCCGGCAGGGACCGGGCGCGGCCAGGGGTTTCCGCTGTTTTCGCCAAGCAGCACGTAACCCCTGCCTTGCGGACGCTCTGCGACCACCGTATCGGCCGGCACGGCGCCGACCATGTCACGACTCACGCCGCGCCAGCTGATGCGCCTCGACAGATACATGAGACCGCCGCACTCGGCGTAGGCGGGCAGTCCGGCGGCCAGCGCCTCGCGGATGTCTTGCATCAGGTCCGTATTGGCCGCCAGGGCATCGAGATGGGTTTCGGGAAAACCACCACCGATGAAAAGGCCATCCGCCTCCGGCAGGCGTTTGTCCGTCAACGTGTCGAATGGCAGCAGCTTGGCGCCGGCGCGTGCGAAGGCCTCCAGGTCATCCTGGTAGTAAAAACCGAAGGCGGCGTCACGCGCAATGGCGATGCGCACGGGCGCGCGCGCCGGGGGCTTTGCGCCACGCGTTACGTCTTCAGTGTGCACCGGCAGCGGCGCGGTCCGCGCGACTTCGATGATCCGCTCGAGATCGACTCCGGCATTCACGACGTCCGCCAGGCGGGCGATCATGATGTCGGCCGAAGACTGGCCCGTCGCCTCGTTTGCAGGCACCAGGCCGAGATGGCGTTCGGGGATTTCGAGCGCCTGGTCGCGTCCGATTACGCCGAGAACCTGCATGTCGGTGTAGCGCTCCAGCGCCGCCCGCAACTTGGTTTCATGCCGCGCCCCGGCCACCTTGTTCAGTATCACGCCGCGGATATCGACCCGCGGGTCGAAATCGACATAACCGCGAACCAGCGGCGCGACCCCCCGGGTGATGCCCTGGGTGTCGATCACCAGGACCACCGGCGCGCAGAGCATGACGGCCAGTGCCGCATTGCTGTCGGCGCCTTCGACATCGATACCGTCGTAGAGGCCCTTGTTGCCTTCGATCAGGCCGAAATCCACGTGGCCCATGCGGGAGGCGAATGTCGCGGCAATTTCCGCCGGGGACTGGGTGAAGAAATCGAGGTTGTAGCAGGGTCGGCCGGCAGCCCGGCTCAACCACAGCGGGTCGATGTAATCCGGGCCTTTCTTGTAGGGCTGCACGACCAGCCCGCGTTGCACCAGCGCGGCCGTCAGCCCGATTGAAAAGGTGGTCTTTCCTGAAGACTTGTGCGCGGCGGCGATGTACAGGTGGGCCATGGGTTGTCGCCGCTTGAAACGCCGGCGCTATGGCCGGCTGCTTGCTGCCTGGTGATGGGGGTCGATAACGTCATTGGCCAGTGACGCGGGCAGGAAGCGCAGCACCCTGAGTCCGAACAACACGACCACGAGCGTCAGCGCGATGCCACCCAGACCAAGGCCGATTTCGGGCAGGCTCGGTGTGTAGCCATTAATCACGCCGTCGTAAAAACTCGAGGAGACTTCCATGCCGGGGAACAGGACCAGCGGGTAGGCCTGTCCACCGATGACGATGACATAGATCTGGGCGAAGCCGCCGAGGATCACGAGGATCGAGGCGAGTATCGCATTGCGCTTCGAACCCGCGGCCGCCGGCCGGAAAACCAGCGCCAGGGGCAGCACGCTGCCCAGCAGGATCTGTCCCACCCAGAACAGCAGGGTGTATATGCCGCCGTCCATCAGGATGAAACGTTCCACGCCGTGGTGTTCGGTCGCATACAGGCTGGCCAGGTGCTGCACGATCGTAAAGTAGAGCACGGCGGCGACGAATACACCCAGCAGGCGGCTGAGTTTGCGCATCACCGCATCGCCGACCTCGCGCCCGCTGCCGCGGCAGGCGGCCAGCATCACGAGAATGTAGACGGCCAGCCCCAAGGCGAAGGACATCGCCACGAACAACGGCGCCATGATCGCTGCGTCATAGGCTTGCCGGGCAACCAGGAAGCCGAAGATCGAGCCGGTGCCGGTCGTCAGTATCAGGCGCCACAGGAAGGCCACGAACCCGGCCGCTTTCGCGTAGCGGTTCATGCGCCGCTCCATCTGCAGCCACAGGTAAGCGGCGACGATCGCCATAAACCCGACGTAGAGAAAAATATTCCAGGCGAAAATCGACTTGAAATTGTAGTGGGTCATGGCGACGATCAGGCGGTCTGGCCGGCCGAGGTCGAGTACCAGGATCACCAGTCCCCCGACCAGCAGGGCCACGGCCAGAAGCCCCGACAGCCTGCCGAGCGGCTTGTATAGCGGCTTGCCGAACACGGTGCCGATCGAGGCGACATTCAGCGCCCCGGACGCCGCGACGATCAGGAATATCGCGAACACGTGCGGTGTGCCCCAGACGATCTGGTTGGTCATGCCGGTAACGTAATGGCCGTTGTGTTCCATGTAGTACGCGCAGGCCAGCCCGATCAGCATGAATGCCGCGAAAATCGCGGCGAGCGTGTAGAACGGCCTGTTCCTGCCCTTGATTTCGCTGTAGGTTACTGGCTTCACTTCATCTTTCCGTTTACTTGCGGGGTTTACAGGTTCCTGTAGCGTATTCCGGGGTTGAGACCGAGGTCAGCCCGGATCTGCTGGGTCGCGAAACTGGCGACACGTTTCGAAATGTCGCTTTCCGGATCATTCAGGTCGCCAAACAGCATGGCGCCGCCGCCGGTATCGGAGCAGGCTTCCACACAGGCGGGTTGACGGTCGGCATCGATACGGTGAACACACAGCGTGCAGCTTTCCACCGTACCCTTGCCCCGCGGCGCATAGGGTTTCTGGTCCTCGAGAGCTTCGTGTACGAACGACCTTGCCTTGTATGGACAGGCCATCATGCAATAACGGCAGCCGATACAGGTGTGTTTATTCACCAGCACGATTCCATCTGCCCGTTTGAACGAAGCGCCGGTCGGACACACGTCCACGCACGGGGGGTCCTCACAGTGCTGGCACATCACCGGCAACGACTTGCTGTTGCCGGTCTGGGGGTTTCTTATGTCGACTTTCCTGATCCACTGCGCATCGGTTTCGGGTCGGCCGAATCCGCGCAGGCCGTTTTCTTCCGCGCAGGCGGAAACGCAATCATCACAACCGCTGTCGCAACGGTTCAAGTCGATCAGCATGCCCCAGCGCACCGCGGCGGAGGCTTCCGCATCGAGTGGTTTTGCACTGGCCGCCGGCGACCTGCCGATCGCGTACAACATCACGCCCGGGGCGAGCGTCACCCCCGCCGCGGCGGCCATGGCGCCCAGGAAGCTGCGCCGCGCGGGGTCGAAACCGGGCGTATCCGTCATTTTCCTGTCCTTCGTTTCACTGCTCATGATCTATCTGGATCCGCTCGAGGCTGACGAACTCGATACATTCCCGCTCACCCGGGGGTGGTCAGGCATTTCGGCTGTTTCCGGCCGTGATGCGTGGCATTCGAAGCAATCGATGCTCACGGCCGCATAATCGTGGCACGAACGGCAAAAATGCGTTGGGCTGGAAGCCGTGACAGCGGCTTCATCAGGCCCGTAAACCACGTGGCAATCCAGGCATTCCTTGAGGCTGTACTTCCGGTTGCGCACGCCTTTGAGCACGGTTTCATCCCGCTGGTGCTTGAGAATGTCCATGTGATTGCGGCGCATGAAGTCCGTGTCTTCGACGCACCGGGTCCCCTGGCCTTCGGGGATCACCGGCAGCAGTGGATTCAGACGCTCTTGTGTGCCGCTTGCGCACGCCGCATACGGAATGCCGGCCAGGCCGGCCAGCATGCACGCAAGCATCGGGATGCAGGTGCGGCGCGGGGTCACGGTTTACTCTCCCAACCCCATCTGTATGTAGCCGGAAGGACAGACGTCCTGGCAAATGTGGCAGCCGATGCATTTCGTATAATCGGTGTCCACGTAGCGGCCCATGGTGGCTTCGGTTTTCTTGACCCTGAAAATGGCGTCCTGTGGGCAGAATATGACGCAGTTATCGCATTCGAAGCACATGCCGCAGCTCATGCAACGGCCAGCTTCCAGGCGCGCCTCTTCTTCCGTCAGGCCCTCGATGCGTTCGCCAAACGAGCCGAGTACCGAGTCGGCGGTAATCGTGCTTTCCTTGCGCTTGTGCCGCGCCTCGTATTTGAAGTGGCCGAGAAACAATTCATCCGCCGGTGCGATTTCGATGAACGAGCGGTCTTCGAAGTTATGGATTGCAAAGTCGGCGTCACAGGTGCCGCGATCCTGGGTGTGCGGGTATTCACCCGGCGTCAGTCCTGTTTCCCTCAGCTTGCTGAGCAGGTTGAAATGATGAACGTCCACCTTGGGCCGTTTCCGGGGCGAATCGCCGGCGAGGAACTTGTCGATACCCTCGGCTGCGATGGAACCCTGGCCGATCGCGGTGGTTAACAGGTGCGGCCTGACGATATCGCCGCCGACAAACAGGTCAGGGTGGTCCTTGACGCGGAAAAAACCGTCCGAGTCGATCAGTCCACGGCCATTGTCGAGTTCCTCGAATCCGCTCAGGTCGCCGCGCTGGCCGATCGCGGAAACCAGCAGGTCACACTCGATTTCCGTTTCCGTGCCTTCGACCGTGACCATCTCGCCGCTGCTCCAGTCGGTTTTGATCACGCGTGCGCCCCGCGCCCTGCCATCGTCACCGAGCAACACTTCCACCGGCAGCAGCCCGGGCCGGATTTTCACGCCTTCCTGGGTGACGTGTTCGACTTCCGTCCTGGTGGCCGGCATGATGTCGGCGGATTCACGTGAGATCAGCGTGACATCGGCGCCCTGGCGGTGGGCGACTTCGGCCACGTCGTGCGCCATGTAGCCCATGACGATGTTTTCAGGCCTGTCGTGCTCGCGCTGGTGTTCGATGTGACCCAGGCGGCGGGCGACCGCGGCCACGTCCATCGAGGTATCGCCGCCGCCGACGACCAGCACTTTGCTGGCGGTGTGCTGCAGCCGGCCGTCATTGAATGCCTGCAGAAAAGCGACACCGCTGATGACGTTGGGCGCATCGCCGCCGGGCACGGGCAGCGCCATGCCGGACTGGGCGCCGAGCGCGATGAAAACGGCATCGAATTGCGCCCGCAGGTCGGCAAAGGAAATGTCCTTGCCGATATGGGTGTTATTGCGGATTTCGACGCCGATATCGAGTATGCGCTGAATCTCGCCGTCGAGCACCCGGTCCGGTACGCGGTAGCCGGGGATGCCATACCGCATCATGCCGCCGAGCAATTTCTGGCGTTCAAAAACGGTGACGGCATGGCCCCTGCGGCGCAAGTGGTAGGCGCAGGACAGCCCGGCAACGCCGCTGCCGATGACCGCGACCTTCTTGCCGGTGTCGGGTCCGGGCGCCTTCAGGTTCAGGCCGTGCTCGAGCGCATAATCGCCGATAAACTGCTCGACCGAGTTGATGCCGACGTGGTCCTCGACCTCGTTGCGGTTACAGCCGTCCTCACATGGCGCCGGGCAGACCCTGCCCATGATCGCCGGGAAGGGGTTGGCCTCGGTCACGCGCTGGAAAGCGTATTCCTGCCAGGCTATGCCGGCCGGCGGCTTCTCGATCCCGCGCACGATGTTCAGCCAGCCGCGAATATCCTCGCCCGACGGACAACTGGCCTGGCACGGCGGCGCGCGGTGGACGTACGTCGGGCACTTGTGCGAATGATCCGCCTCGAAGATTTCCTCCACCCATGGGCGATGTTCGTGGTCGCCATCCTTGAAGCGGCGCTTGGTAAGAAGTTTCTCATTCATTGCATCATCTTCCTGCGCGCAAACCGCGCTCGGTATTACTCGGTATCAATCGTAAACGGCCATCAAACGGCGGCCGTGCTTTCAGCCGCATCGGCGTCTTCTTCGTCTTCGCCGTCATCCTGGCCCTCCAGGACAATGGCGTTCGAAACCAGTTGATGCAGGCTGACGATCCGGTCCATGCCGATGCCGTACTTGGGCATTACCTTGGCAAACTGCGTTTTGCAGATCGCGCAGATCGCGGCCATGTGCGTGACGCCCTGCGTCTCGACGACCTCCTGCAGCGCCTGCATCCGTGGTGACGCACCCTTGGTCCTGATCTCCATCAGGTCATCGGTCAACAGCCCGCCACCGCCGCCGCAGCAAAAGGTGCTTTCCCTGATCGTATCGGCGGGCATGTCGACGAAGTTATTGCACACGGCCCTGATAATGGCGCGTGGAATTTCGAACTGCCCGCCGGGGCTGTCACCCATTCTCGATCCCCGCGCAACATTGCACGAGTCATGGAATGTCAGGGTCATGTGGTCGTTGGCCGATTTGTCCAGCTTCAGCTTGTCATGCTGGATCAGGTCCCAGGTGAATTCGCAGATGTGCTGCGGCACCGGGTAGGCGGGATCGAGGAAGTCAAATGGTCCCGACAGCGTGTTCATGAAACTGTAGGCGACCCGCCAGGCGTGTCCGCACTCGCCGAAAATGATACGTTTGACACCGAGGTCCAGGGCGGCCTTGCGTATACGATCGGTGAGCAGTTTCATTTGTTCCTGGGAACCGATGAACATCGCGAAGTTGGCCGCCTCGGATGCATAGGAACTGATGGTCCAGCTGACGCCCGCCTGGTGAAATACCTTGGCGTAGCCGATCAGGCCGTCGACGTGTGGCTCCGCGAAGAAGTCGGCGCTGGGCGTGACCAGCAGGATGTCCGCACCCTTGACGTTGAGCGGCAGTTTGACCGCCACGCCGGTTTCTTCCTCGATGTCTTCCTCCAGGCCTTCCAGCGTATTTTCCAGCGCCGCCTCGGGCAGTCCCAGGTTATTGCCTATCTTGTGTACCTTGCCGAGGATCTCGTTGCAGTATTTCTGGCCCTTGCCGATATGGTCCATGATCTCGCGCGCAGCCATCGAGATCTCCGCGGTATCGATACCGTACGGACAATAGACCGAGCAACGGCGGCACTGCGAGCACTGGTGGAAATAGCTGTACCATTCATCGAGCACCTCTTTTGTCAGGTCCTCGGCGCCGACCAGTTTCGGGAAATACCTGCCGGCAAATGTGAAATAACGGCGGTATATTTTGCGCAACAGGTCCTGGCGTGCGACCGGCATGTTGTTCGGGTCGCCCGTGCCGAGGAAATAATGACACTTGTCGGTGCACGCGCCGCATTTCACGCAGCCGTCCATGTACACCTGCAGGGCGCGCGATTTTTTCAGCAACTCACCGAATTTTTCGATCGCCCGCGTCTGCCAGTCATCGACCAGTTCGCCGGGGAAACCCAGCGCCTGGTTGTGCTCCGGCGCCGCGGGATAGGGCGAAGACGTCTTCATCACGCCGGGGTTGAGCGCGGGTATCTCGAACAGGGTGTTGATTGGAATGACGTCGTGTTCGGCCATCGCTTACTCCCCACCACCGGCGTTACGATTGGCCTCCAGCGCCGCCGCCCACGGCGCGAGGTGCCGCTTTTCGCGCGGGTTATCGACCTGGTTGCGGCTGGGACTGAAGAATACCCCGGGCGCGTGCAGCAGCTTCGAGAGCGGAAAAACGAACATCAATACCAGCACCAGGCTCAGGTGGACCAGCAGCACCGGGTCCGCCGGCAGGGGTTGCCAGTTGAAATGGATCAGGCCCAGCACGAATGCTTTCAGGGAAACGATGTCGGTATGCGCCACGTACTTCATCATCAGACCACTGGCGGCAATGCCGATCAGCAGCATCAGCATCAGGTGGTCCGACGGGCTGGAAATATAGCGGATGCGCTCGACCAGGAAACGTCTTCCCCACAAACCGAACAGACCCGCAAGCATTGCAAAACCGGCGTATTTGCCAAAAGGCTGAATCCAGGTTACCCACGTCCAGACGGGATCGGTGAAATACCTGAGGTGGCGCAAAACCACGAGCAATAATGAGACGTGGAAAATCCAGCCGAATAGCCACGTCCACTTGTTGGATTTGAACAGGCTTTCAAACAGCGTGACTTCCCTGAACATACGCAACACGACGCCCGTTTGCGTAACGGGCGCGGGCGTGGTCGGGATTTTCAGGGGTGCAGGGGTGCTTGCATACAGCTGGATTCTGTAAACCAGGCCGACGACGAAAACCGCCGTCGCCAGGTAAAACAATATCGCGAAAATCGTGCTCAGCACGCGTGCTCCCTTGTTTTGGATATCCGGGCAAGCACCGGGGTGCTCACCCGCAAACCGGGTTAGACACAACCGGTCGGCTTTGGCAGACCGGCAATTTTACAAGCCTGTTTTGCGGGCCCGTACGGAAATAGCTCATAGAGGTACTTGCTGTTGCCCTTGTCAGGTCCGAGCGATTTCTTGATCGCCTTGGTCAGGACGCGAACCGCCGGGGCGATCTGGTATTCCTCGTAATAGTCACGCAGGAAATTCACCACTTCCCAGGCATCATCCGACATCTCTATGTTTTCGTGCTTGGCAATCAGCTCCGCCAGATCCTTGTTCCACTTGCTGATATCAACCAGGTAACCTTCTTCGTCGGCTTCATATGTGACGCCGTTGAGTTCATATGCCATGATCTACTTTTTCCTTTTAATAAAACCAGTCTACAACCAGGATTGGGCAACGTCGTGCTCAACCACCAAATCAACAAACCCGCCATAATCGACGACATCAACGCCGTCGATCAGGGAGATGTCATCAAGGCCCCGGGCCGCAACATCGGCGCCGAGAACGTAAAACTTCAGATCCTTCATGCGCGTGATGACGGCGTCGGCGGACGCGGCATGACGCATCGCGGCATACACGCCGTCCTCGATCAGTAAAACGGAACTGCCGGGTGTCGCAAGCCGCAGGCAACTGTCGAGTGCGTTTCTGTCGAACGGGGACTTGTTGATCAAATGCAGCATCTTGCTCATGAGCTTATCACCACGTCCTGTTGCGCCATGATCTCGCGCAGGTTGTCGGTCGTGACCACCTCGACCGGGATGATGAGGTCCTCCTCGGACAGGCCACGCTTTTCGAGCGATTCCTTTTCGACGTAGATTTTTTCCACGTCGTAATCATCGAGCGCCCGGTAGGTCTTGGAAAAATTCTTCATGCCGATACCGGTCGTGTCCTGGTTTTTCTTCAACTGGTAAACACCGTCATCCACAAAAACCACGCTGACATCCTGGTCGAAGGCGGCCGCGATCAGGACGACCTCGAGGCATTCCAGGGCATAGATTGTACCGTAAGGCGCCCGGCGGTTGACGTACATGAAGCGCTTGACGACATCCGGGCCGTCTTCCTCTTCCCATGGTTCCATTCAATAATGCTCCTTCAATCGCCGAATACGACCAGGCGGTCGTTCTGAATGCCCGCTTCGACCAGTTGGCCGAGACCGGAGATGCGGAAACCCTCCTGCAGCACCTGTTCCTTGATGCCACGGCGGAGCGCCGCGGCGATGCAGACCACGAGGTCGACGCCGTGTGTCTGCGCCAGTTCAGCCCACAACGCGACCAGGTTGCGGTCGTCGCTTTGTGGTTCGGACAGGCGGTTGGAGTTGTTGACCCCGTCGTTGTAGAAAAATACGCGGGACACCTGGTGCCCCTTTTCAATCGCCGCCACCGCGAACCGGTAGGCGCTGTCGGAGGCCTGGTGGGTGAATGGTCCTTCATTGACCAGTATTGCTATTTTCATAAGCCTGGTTTCATCAATGTCCAATGATCAGAAATGCAGGTGCGTCGAGGCATTCAGGCTGCGACGCGCACCGCGCCAGTCATCGAGCTGGTGCTTGGTAAAGGCCAGGCCGGTCATTTCGAAAAAGCGCGGCCAGCCGATGCGTTCGATCCACTCGCCCAGCCGCTCCCAGGCCTTGCCGTCTTCCTTGTAGGCGTAAAGGATCCGTTTGACGATGTCGCCGACCTCGGGCCAGCGTGGCGGGTTGTTCGGCAGGTTGGCGGCGACCAGCTTGTGAAAGGTCGGTTTGGAACGTGCATTGGAGTGCTTGCCGCCGACCCAGATTGCCAGCTTGGTTGAATCCGGCCCATTGATCTGCATCGGCGGGCAGGGTGGATAACAGGCGCCGCAACAGATACATTTTTTCTCATCGACCTCGAGCGAGGGTTTTCCGTTGACCATGGCGGGACGGATCGCCGCCACCGGGCAACGCGCCACCACCGCCGGCCGCTCACAGACGTTGGCCACCAGGTCGTGGTTGATCTTCGGCGGCTTGGTGTATTGCACATTGATCGCGATATCGCCCTGTCCGCCACAGTTGATCTGGCAGCACGATGTGGTCATGCGCACCCGGTTCGGCATTTCCTCGTGGGTGAATTCGTGGACCAGTTCGTCCATCAGCGACTTTACCACGCCGGATGCATCGGTGCCGGGGATGTCGCAATGCAGCCATCCCTGGGTGTGGGAAATCATCGAGACCGAATTGCCGGTGCCGCCGACGGGGAAGCCCGCTGCGTTCAGGCTTTCGATCAACGGACCGGTCTTGTCTGCCGAAGTGACCATGAATTCCGCGTTGCTGCGGGTGGTGAAACGGATATGGCCATCGGCAAACTCATCCGCGAGATCGCATAATTTTCGAATCGTATAAACGTCCATCTGCCGCTGCGTGCCGGCGCGCACGGTCCAGATTTCGTCGCCGCTCTTGGACACGTGGTGCAGTACACCGGGTCTTGGACGGTCATGCCAGGCCCAGTTGCCATAGTTGGCCTTGAGGGTCGGGTGCATGTGGGGAAACGGATCCGGAACGCCGTGTTCATCGGGTCTGCGTGGGGTTGCTGCTTGGTTCATTTGATGATTCCTCTCAGTCGCGTTCGGTCTTGTGGTTACTCGGCAGCAGCAGCCTTGGCCTGCTTGTGCTCGAACCATTTCGCCGCTTCGATATCCCAGTCGTCGGTTCGGACGTATGAACTGGTGCGCGGGTGATTGACCATGTTGGGGTCGACAGGAACATTGAGCGCATCGAGGAAGTTGGCCAGGCCAATACGGTCGATGGTTTCGCCGATGCGTTCGTGTTCGAGCGCGTTCTCGGCGAAAAAGTCGACCACTTCCTCGGTGAACTCGGTCAGCTTTTCATAATCCTCGTCGCTTTCGAGCTTCATGAACGGGATGATGACGGTGCCCATCAGGTCGCCGATCTTGAGCGAACGCTTGCCGCCTATCAGAATGGTGACGCCGCGGTCCTTGCCGGGTGACAGGGCCTTGGTCATGACATTGATGCAGTGCATGCAGCGGACGCAACTCTTGTTGTCGACATCGAGCGTGTCGTCGTCATTCAGGCTCAGCGCGCGGGTCGGGCAGTTGGAGATGACGGTGTCGATCATTTGCTTGCGGCCGACACGGGCGACGTGCTTCTTGACCTCTTCCTGGTCGACCTGCATGTCGTCACGCCAGGTGCCAATGACGGCGAAGTCCGCGCGGTGGATGGCATTGACGCAGTCATTGGGGCAACCGGAGAACTTGAACTTGAACTTGTAGGGCAATGCCGGACGGTGCATCTCGTCGAGCAGGTTGTTGATGATGCCGCGGTGCGCCCTGACCTCGTCATAACACGACTGCTCGCAACGGGCGTGGCCCACACAGCTCATCGAGGTTCTCAGGGCCGGTCCCGCACCGCCGAGGTCCAGGCCTATCTTGTTCAATTCGTCGAATGCCGGCTGTACTTTTTCGGTCTTGCAACCCTGGAACATGATGTCGCCCGACTGGCCGTGCAGGGCGATCAGGCCGGAGCCGTGTTCCTCCCAGATGTCGCACATATCGCGTAACAACTTGGTTGAATAGTGCATGCCGGCGGGTGGCTGGACACGCAGGGTGTGAAACTCCGACGATTCGGGATATTGCTCTGCCACTTCTGAAAACCGGGGTATGATACCGCCGCCGTAACCGAAAACGCTGACCGTTCCGCCTTTCCAGTAACCTTTGCGATTTTCATAGGAATGTTCCAGTTGACCCATCAGGTCCTTCATCATGTTGGCGCTGGGCTTGTCACCATCCTCCGCCAGCCTTTGAAGACCTTCCACAAAGCTGGGCCAGGGTCCGCTTTTGAGTTCGTCCAGTAATGGAGTGGGGTGCGTTTTCTTGGTCATGACGGCTCCGTAAATTCTGTAATAGGGGTTGCTTTCACCATTGGGTCACCAGCCAGGAGGCCGCTGACGGAAGCATACCCAAAGTATAGCCAAGCGATTGAAAAATTCAGTGAAATTGTTACAGAACTTCCACCGGGACTGGATAGCGGTCACGTAACATATTGGCTATATTAGAAATTCATGATATTTGAATTTTCAATTTAATTCCAGCAGGATTGATGTTTGTGAAAACAACCGCGCAAAACAGCCGCTTTCTCATCGATGATGACCGCTACCAAGACTGGCGTAAAAAAAAGCTCGCGTCATACCCGCAGGACGTCAGCGAAATACTCGTGCCGATCGACGGCCTGTTAAATCTGAAACCGGAACAGAAGACGGCCATCAAGGATTCCTGCAGACGCGCCAACATGGCCATCTACCAGTGCCGGGATTTGTTTGCCGAGCGCGCCGCTGTCGTCGCATTTGCCGCGCAATTCGGCCTGCTGCGGATAGATCATCATTTGTGCGCCAACGCGGATGGCGTTTCGGAACTGTCGGTGGCGGCCACCGGTGTCCGCAGTGATTATGTGCCCTACTCGAACCGCAGCCTGAGCTGGCATACCGATGGCTACTACAATGACAGGCAGCGGCAAATCAACGCGGTCATTCTGCATTGCGCGCAAAGTGCGGCAGCCGGCGGTGAGAACGCCTTGCTCGATCCGGAATTGGTTTACATCCGGATGCGCGATGAGGATCCCCGCTTCATCACCGCATTCGAGCATCCGGAATGCATGACGATCCCCGCCAACACCGGTGCGCAGGGTGAGATCCGGGCGGCGCTGAGCGGGCCGGTGTTTTCATATGGCGGCCTTGGCGAAATACACATGCGTTACAGCGCGCGAAAGAAAAACATCCGCTGGCGCGACGACCCGTTGACCACCGCCGCCCGCGATTTCCTGTCAATGCTGCTGAATGACGGGAGTAGCCCGGTATTCCGTCACCGCTTGCGGAAAGGCGAAGGATTGCTCTCCAACAATGTGCTCCACGACAGAACGGAATTCAGTGACGGCCAGGGACAACAGCGTCTCCTGTTGCGCGCGCGTTTTTTCGACCGCATCGAAAATTAAAAGACGTACAATAATGCAAGAACCCGGCAGGACAAGGACCATGAAAGCCATTGAAGTAAAACTCAGCGATATCATCATCCGGCACCCCGAAATCAATTCCTTCCCGGAGTTGCTGGAAAAAGTCCGGGCGATGACCTCGGAAAACATGATATTCCTCAATTTCGACGTTAAACCCGATTACCGTGACACGCCGCGCAACTGGGAATGGAAGCTGGAAGCGGCCTTCGGCGAAGGCGGAAAACGATGATTGCGGCCATGCACGCCGGGCCACGGGTGCATCATGGCGATTGATTCGACCGTCACCCGCCTGGACAGATTCCCGGCGCCGTACGGCAAGGAAGTGACACTGGAAAATGTTGCCTATGAGAACGGCATGCGGGTTTTGCGCATACACATCCGCGAAGGAAACCGGTTTACCGTCATGGATGTCGATGCAAACACGGCCGCCAAATTGGGCAATGCGCTGGCCAGCTGGGCCGGTGAAGTCGTCAAGGACCTTTGACACGGTGCGGATACCCATCGGCATCGGCAAAGCGTTGGCAGGCACCGGCAGATAACCAACAAGGACTCGAGATGCAAAACCTCCCTATTTTTCTGAATGTGCAGGGAAAACGCACCCTGATCGTCGGCAGCGGCGTGGCGGCCGCCCGCAAGGCCGACCTGCTGCTGCGCGCCGGTTCCGAGCTGACCATCGTTACACCGGATCTCGGTGACGAATTGGCGCGCCTCGCCGAGTCCTTTGCATTCACCCACCAGGCAACCGCTCTGAAAGCCGGGGACCTCGAAGGTTGCATGATCGCGTTTGGCTGTTCCGAAGATGATGCGCTCAACCAGAATCTGCGTGAGCTCGCCGGTCGTGCCGGCATCATGGTCAACGTCACAGACAAAACGGAGGATTGCGATTTCATCATGCCGGCGGTGGTCGACCGCTCGCCATTGCTGATCGCAATCTCGAGCGGTGGGACCTCGCCATTGCTGGTGAGGATGCTCAAGGCCCGGTTTGAGACCACGATCCCGTCATCGTATGGCAGGCTGGCCGAATTTGCCGGAAAATACCGCGACAGCATCAAGACGCTCATTCCGAACATGACCCGGCGGCGCCGGTTCTGGGAGTGGATGGTATCCGGACCGGTTGCCGAGCACCTGTTTTCCAGCCAGTTCGAAGAAGCCGAGTCACTGATGGAAGCCCAGCTCTCGGAAGCGTCGGTTTCCGGCGACCAGCCGCCGCTTGGCGAAGTTTACCTGGTCGGCACCGGTCCGGGTGATCCCGACCTTCTGACCTTCCGCGCACTCCGCCTGATGCAGCAGGCCGACGTGGTCCTCTACGACCGGCTCATTGGTGAAGGTATACTCAACCTGGTGCGCAGGGACGCCCGGCGCATATACGTGGGCAAACTGAAGAACCATCACACCGTTTCGCAGGAAGAAATCGGCAACATGCTCATCGAACTGGCGCGTGAGGGCAAGCGCGTATTGCGGTTGAAGGGTGGTGACCCGTTCGTGTTTGGGCGCGGCGGCGAGGAAATTGAAGCGCTTTCGGAAAACGGTATAGCCTTCCAGGTCGTGCCCGGTGTAACCGCCGCCAATGGCTGCGCCGCCTACGCGGGCATTCCGTTGACCCACCGTGATCATGCCCAGGCCTGCGTGTTCGTTACCGGCCACGAGAAAGACGGCCGCCTCAACCTGAACTGGCAAACACTGATCCAACCCCGCCAGACGGTGGTCCTGTACATGGGCCTGACTTCACTGGACGCCATCACCAACGGCTTTTTGAGCCATGGGGCGGAACCGTCCACGCCGGCGGCGGTGATCGAAAACGGCACCCGCGCCGGTCAGCGGGTCATCAGCGGGACCCTGGAAAACCTGTTGGAGAAGACCACGCAGGCCGGTGTCAAGAGCCCCGCGCTGATTATCGTCGGCAGTGTCGTGGGTTTGAGGGACAAGCTGTCATGGTTCGCAAACAAACAAGGGGGCTCTCTGACCCATTCATGAACTCGTATCTTGCATCCAAAAAGTCCAGCTTCTGCGTTGCAAATTTTCGCAATAGCCCCGCTATTACGTGCGATTCGCGTCTTGAATCTGCACATTTTGAATTGCAACCTACTTCGCTCAGAATAGGTCAGAGAACCCCAAGGAAGATAAATCATGAGTGACGCACTTAATTACCTTGTCAAGGCTCGCCCGGAGGCGATGACCGCCTATTTCAGCTTCTTGAAGGATGCCGGCAAACACCTCGATCCCAAGACCCGCGCGCTGATTTCCGTCATCACGAAGATCGACGCTCAAACGGAGCGTGGCTTGCGCCAGTACCTGCCGCGCGCGCTGCGGGTCGGGGCGAGCCCGGTCGAAATCCTGGACGCAATCCTGATGGCGTTCCCGACGCTGGGGCTGGCCAAGATCGTCTGGGCGGTGGACATCATCCTGGACATGGATATTCCCGAGTTCCGCCTGGAGTCGCTGGATGCGGAACCGCAGTGGCATGAGCTGGTGAGCTGGGACCAGGTCAAGGACGGTAACGTCACCTACCTGGATGATTGCGACGGCAGAAATGTGTTCGTCTGGCGGTCCGGGGACACATGCAAGGTCTACGACAGCCGCTGCCCGCACCAGGTGACGGACATCCCGCACCTGGCCTTGTCAGGCCTGCAGTTGACCTGTCCAAAACACCACTGGGTTTTCGACGTTTCAACCGGAAAGTGTGTCGAAAACGGCACGCGGCCGCTGCGGCAGTTCGAAAGCCGGCTGAAGGAAGGATGGCTGCAGGCAAAGTGGTAAAACTGGCATGAACGTCGGTCCCGGCACGGTTATCCCGGCCGGCACCGCCATCCCGGCAGGCACCGCCATCCCGGCCGGCACGGTTATCCCGACAGGCACCGTCATCCCGGCAGGCACCGCCATCCCGGCAGGCACGGTTATCCCGACAGGCACCGTCATCCCGGCGCAGGCCGGGATCTCCAGACGTTTCCGTGATCTTTATTGAAGCCTTTGAATCATGCGCTCTGCCAAGCTAATGGAGGTCCCGGCCTGCGCCGGGATGACTCCGATTGGCTTTAAGGCGCTGACCCGCTTGAAACAACGCTTATGAATACCCGGGACCGGCTGACTATCAGGCGCTCGTCGTTTCGGCTTCAGCGCCGGAACCACGCTGGAACTTGCCCTTGACGCGTTCTCCGATCCTGGCGAAGAACATGCTCATATCGATCCCGATGCCATACAGCGACGGCACCAGCAGCAGGGTCACGAAGAACGCAAAGAACACGCCGAATGCCAGCGCGATCACGATGGGTTGCAGGAACGCGGCCTGTATGGACTGGTCCATCATCATCGGCAACAGGCCGACGATGGTGGTGATGGAAGTCAGCAGGATCGGCCTGAAACGGGCCACGCCGGCTTCGACGATCGCTTCGCGTTCGGGCATCCCCTGGTCCCGCAGGCGGTTGCAGTAATCCATCAGCACGAGGTTGTCATTGACGACCACACCGGCCGCCGCGGCGATACCGAAATAACTGAAAATGGCCATGGTCATGCCAAGCACGCCGTGCCCGACGATGGCGCCGACGAATGCGAAAGGCATCGCGACCATGATCAGCATGGGTTGCCAGTAGCTGCGGAATGCGACCGCCAGTAAGGTGTACATGGCGAAGATCGCGATCAGGTACAGACCCATGACTTCCTTGATGAAACGCTGTTCACCTTCTGCCTGGCCAACGGCGCCACGGACAATACCGGGATAGCGCTTTTCCCATTCCGGGAAGAAGTTTTCATTCAGGTCCTTCATGATATCGTCGCGCACGTCTTCCTTCAGGTCGGCGCTGATGCGCGCGGCGCGGTTGCCGTTCCAGCGCTGGATACGGTTGATGCCCGGCGCGTATTCGAGGTCGGCCACGGCCAGCAGCGGCAACTCACGTCCGTCGTTGGTGCGCACACGGAAGTTCTTCAGGCTCTCGATGGATTCCCTCGATGCCAGCGGGTAACGGACCTTGACCTTCACATCCTGGCCGTCGCGCGGCAGGCGTTGCACCTCTTCTCCGAAGTAGGCCTGGCGCACCTGGCGGTTCACGTCCGCCAGCGTCAGGCCGAGTTTCGCCGTGCCGGGTTTCATCGTCAGGCGGATTTCTTCGGAAGCGCCTTCCAGGTTGTTGCGCACATCGTAGATGGTTGCATAGGTACGCAACTGGTTTTCAACATCCGCGGTCGCTGCGCGTAACACGTCGAGATCCGGGTGCCTGATGGAGAGTTCGAAATCGGGATCATTGTTACCCAGCGTATGCTGGACCGAAACCTCGCGCGCATCGGGAATATCGCCAATCAGTTCACGCAGGCGCAAAGAGGCTTCCTTGGCGGTCATCTCGCGGACTTCCGGCGGCGCCAGCTTGACGATGGCCAGCACACTGTCGCGCCTCGAACGGGTGTACCAGTTTTCAATCAGCACGCCTTCGCCGTCAGTGCGCTCATTCACTTCTTCCACCAGTTCTTTTTCGGCTGCCTGTAACTGGGCGAGGATTTCCAGCGCCCGGCTGTAGGGCGCGCCTTCGGGCATCACGACGTTGACGATGATTTCATCGGATTCGATATCCGGCATGAAGCTTTTCTTGATCCAACCGGTGCTGAACATGCCAAATCCCACGAGCAGCACGCCGATAAATATGCTGGTCGTCAGGTAACGGCGGTTGACCGCCCAGGTGCCGATATTGCGGTAATGGTTCTGGGCGAAGTTCAAAATGCTGTCGGCGATACGCTTCTGGAACCTGCCAAACTTCTTCATGTGGTGCCGCGGCTTCATGCCGGAAAGGTGCGACGGCAATATCAACAGGGATTCGACCAGCGAAAAGACCAGCGCGAGGATGACCACCCAGGTGATGTGACGTGTGAATTCGGACGTCGAACCACTGACGAAGATCCACGGCAGGAAGGCCATGATGGTCGTGATGACGCCAAATACGACCGGCTTGGCCACCAGTTGGGCCCCGGAAATGGCCGCGTTGACACCACCGCCGATCCGGTTGGCTTCGCTGTGTATGCCTTCTCCGACGACGATCGCGTCGTCGACCACGATACCCAGCACCAGCAGGAAGGCGAAGGTGGACAGCATGTTCAGCGACACGCCGACGGGTCCAAGCAGCACGAATGCGCCGGCATAGGCGGTGGCGATGCCGACGGCGACCCAGAACGCGACGATCGGCCTGAGGGTCAGCAGCAGCACGATCATGACCAGCGCCAGGCCCTGGAAAGCTGAACTGCCAATGGTTTTCATCCTGGCTTTGAAATCGACGGACTGGTCGGTCCACAACGTCAGGGTAACGCCCTCGGGCAGGCTTGCCTGGCGTTTTTCGATCCATTCGTGGACGGAGTCGGAAGCCTTGACGATGTCCATGACCTCGGTGGACATGAACTGCAACAACACCGCCGGTTCACCGTTGAGTGTTGCCAGTATCGGGTTGTCTTCGAAGCCGTCGATCACCCTGGCCACGTCGCCGACGCGGATGAGGCCGCCATCGGCCGTTTCACGAATGATGATGTCGTTGAATTCCGTTTCGGTATCCGCCTGGCTGCGGACTTTCAACTGGTAGGTGCCCACCTCGGTGCGGACCTGGCCGGCAGACTGGTTGATCGAGGTATTCCGGATCGCGTCGGCGACCTCGGAGAAACTCATGTTGTAACGTCGCAGCGCATCTTCGCTGACCTCGATGGAGACTTCCTCCTGGCGCGTGCCGAACAACTGCACGAGGCTGACCGACGGCAATTGTGCGGCTTCGCGGCGCAGCGTTTCCGCCAACCGCTTGAGTTCGCGTTCACCGATGTTGCCGTGCAGGGCGACACGCATGAATTCATCGCGGTTGACCCATTGCTGAACCTTTGGCGGTTCGATGTCACGCGGGAAGGAGGAAATCGAATCGAGACGGATTTTCACGTCGTTCATGAACTGCGTGAAATCCACCTGGTTTTCCGCAAGGATGTAAACCGCGCCGTAACCTTCCGATGAAGTGGACCGCACCCATTCGATGGAATCGAGATCGCGCACGGACTCCTCGATGCGGGCGACGATCTGTTCCTCGACTTCCTGCGGGGCCGCGCCCGGCCATGACACTTCGATCTGCAGGCCCGGAAAGCGGACCTGCGGGTCCATTTCGCGTTCCATCTGGGAAAAACCGATCGCGCCGGCAACAAAGATGCCGATCATGACGAGATTTGCGGCGACCGAATTCCTCGCCCACCAGGCAATCAAACCGTTCATTTACTGCTCCCTCTTGAGATTGTTCTAGCTGGTTTGCTCACGTGAAATGGCGCGCACTTCCATGCCATCGACGGCTGCGGGAATCGTTGAGGTCACGACCTTGTCGCCGACCTCGACGCCGTTGCTGACCAGCACGGTATCCTCGGAGGTCGAAAGCACTTCGACCGTGCGTATCTCCAGCCGGTTTTCGTCAGTGATCACATAGACCTTGTTGGCGTTGCGCAACGCCAGGCGCGGCAATACCAGGGCCGACTGGCTGTTGACGCCGGCGATATCGGC
>Ga0210074_1000270_pt1 | contig 19801 bp, 16 predicted proteins | sample China_Galinas_Co_FD_184860 | JGI IMG/M metagenome (GOLD analysis project Ga0210074, IMG submission 184860) | Wetland microbial communities from San Francisco Bay, California, USA, that impact long-term carbon sequestration -... | ecosystem: Environmental > Aquatic > Marine > Wetlands ... | reverse complement strand
ATCGCCATCATCCTGCTTATCCGTTTCAGGCGTATTGGCCTCATGCATATCGAGGCTGAAGTCGACCTGCTCTTTCCTGACCAGTGTAATGATGGCGTAAGCCAGTTGTTCCGTGCGGGTACCATCTGCCTTGCCCGGGTAGGTGCGATTCAGATTGCGTGATTCCTGCCCGTCTTTCAGTACAAAGCCACCGGGATTCTGATACTCTTCCGGGTCCTCGCTCTGCTGGTCCGCAGGGTCGGTGCGCCGGTCACCGTAGGTTAAAAACCGGTCGCCGCTGCGGGACCTTATCAAATGCCGTTGCGAAATCTGGTTACGGGTATCCGGCATCGACTGCGCACTGCGATTGGTATAGGGGATAACAATCAAGCGGCCCGCTGTGACACTGGCATTTTCCAGCACCACCAGGGCCGCAACTGACCCCGCTATTTCATTGCCGTGGGTGCCGCCGATGAGTAATGCCGTTGCACCCGGTTTGCCACTGTCGAGAATAAAAACATCGGTGTCCAGGTTGGTATCTTTCAGTGGCGGGAACCAGTCAGACAGTTTCCGCTGTTGGGTAACACCGTCACCAGGCCTGATATCCAGGCTGATACTCTTGCTCACGGCACTGGCCGGCAACACCAGGCAGGCCACAGCCACAACAAAAGCCCACCACCGCTTCCTGACCCAACAGATATTCTTTCTTTGTATCATTCCATTCACTTTCCTGTCTGCGCCTGCGGTGCTGCCGCACCACCCTGACGCCGGATGGAACCCACCCCGGTCAGCAGACCGTCTTCACCCACGGCGATGGCATTGGGGCCGCCAAAATAAAGGTCCGGGTATTGATACCTTTTCACTTCATGGCCCATCTCCAGCAGCATTTCGATGGTTTTCGACGGGAAATCGTCTTCCAGCTGGATCTCCTTGTAAGCGTCATAACCGGTGAACTTGGGTGCCCTGATCGCGTTCTCCAGGCTCATTTCAAAGTCGATTACGTTAACCAGTATTTCGACGATGGTTGAACCGATACGACCAGCGCCGGGAGAACCGACAACCCAGCGCACCTTGCCATCTTTTCTGACCACCATCGGGGCAATAGTTGTGCGCGGGCGGCGACCCGGTTCGAGGTTGATCGGGCTGCCTTCTTCGGGCTCACCCTTGAAATTGCCAAGTTCGTTGTTCAGGAAATAACCGTCTACCATGTTTCCGGTTCCAAAAAAACTGGAAATGGTCTGTGTCCAGGAAACTGCGTTGCCAGCCTTATCGACCACCGAGAAATGGGTGGTCGAAGGCGGCACATCCTGGGTTGTACCTTCAATGACTGCTTTCTGCCGTTCTTCCAGCATTACATCGATGTAGTTCTCACCATTCTCATAAGGGCCGGGGTCACCGACCCGTTGGCTATACCAGGAGGCCGGATCGGAAGCTTTGGACAGGTCGATCTGCATCACGCGCTGGCGTGCATAGTCTTTACTCACGTAACCCTTTTCCGGGATATAGGGATTGGTTTCCGGATCGCCCATCCAACGACGCTGGTCCAGCGATGTCAGGATCATGGCTTCCTGCATGATGTGTATCGCAAGGGGATCGTCCCAGCTCATGATAGCAAGGTTGAAATGCTCGAGGATATTGAGGGTAGCGAGGATACGCGGCCCGCCCACGGGACTGCCCGGGACGCTGAGTTCGTAACCGCGGTAACTACCCTTGACCGGTGCTTTTGCCAATGCACGGTAAGCCTGCAGATCTGATTTGCGAACCCAACCGTCGTTTTCCTGCATAAAGCGATCCAGGTTATCCGCCAATTCTCCATTGTAGAAAGCATCGACACCTTTCTCAGCGATGATGCCCAACGTCCCGGCCAGCGCCGGATTACGGAATGTCATCCCCGCTGACCAGGGCATGCCGTCGTCCAGGAAACCGGGCGCATTTTCGGTCAGGATTTCAAACGCATCCATATTCACTTTGGCGAAGGTCTCGTTGACCTCGAATCCTTCTTCAGCGAGACGGATTGCCGGTTCGGCAAGCACCTTGAGAGGCAGGCTTGCAAATTCAAGCGCCTTGCCGATACCGGCTGGCACGCCGGCGATACAATAACCTTTGGGTGTGTATCTGACCTCGCTGAGCTTGCCCGCCTTGTCCAGGTTTGCATAGTCGGCCAGTGCCGGTGCGGTACTGCGAAAATCGATCGCGAGCTCACGCCCATCCGCCATCACGATGATCATGTAGCCTTCCCCGCCGAGCCCGGAAGCATAGGGTTCTACCACCCCCAGGGCCAGGCTGACGGCGATCGCCGCATCCACGGCATTCCCGCCCTTTTCCAGGATCTCGGCACCGGCCGCGGCGGCCAACGGGTGGGCCGCTGTTACCATCCCTTCTGTTGATTGCAGGATCGGCGCAACGCTCACTGCATGGACTGCAGGCGCCATTGCCAGCCAAAAGATGGCGATTAAAAGCCACGAGAAATGCCGTTTCATATGTAACATTCCTTCAATTCATGATTTCGCAAAGCGTCGTTATGTAACTAACGGTGGGTCCGTCGTGCAAAGCTTTGCTATCAGAGTATGCCCCACTGAGTGAGCACCAGTTGCAACGGCTCCGTTGTCTCGCGAACCGAAGGAGCGAACAGTATTTCCAAACCTGTCCCCTCCACCAGTTGGGTGAACAGATCATCAAAGTTGCCGCCTTCAACAACAATCAATGCATCAGCCATGGGAACCGCCTCGTCGATAAACAGGTCGGTCAAGGTGCCACGCCGTCCTTTACCGCCGATATGCATGACCAGAATCTTCATACCGCTGGCCCTGGCTGCATCGACCACGGATTTCATCCGTGCAATTTCAGCATCCTTGTCAATACCGGCTTCACCCAGCCCTTTCGAGCTGCCTGCCACCACGGTGATCAGGACTTTCTCGTCCTGCAGTTCATCTGCCTTTAGCAGCTTTTCCAGGCGGGCATCAACCCCGAGTTTCTTGAGGACAACCTTGACCATCATGGCATCGGGACTCTGCCCGAATGGTGTTAAAACAACATCGGAAGCCGGCGACGCACTACTAAAAACGGCACATACAAGACCGGCCAGAATAGCCCGGAAACGATAGTTTTTCATGACACTTCCTTTTTTTAGTTAAAAAGATCAGGGTGTAAAAACATTCCCCCGGTGCGAGCCGGCATGGAAGGCTGACCGCGTCGCTGAAATCAACGGACGGTGAAAACAACCAGTCTCCGGCATCAGCAAAGACAATACACCTGGGACAATGTCCTGATTTTACCTGAAATGAATTTTAGCGGGGGCTTGCCTGCTTACTCCAATGATCATTTGTGCCTACCCCATAGCGCGAGTCTATGTGGCAGCAGCAACCATACACATTCCTGTCAGAAACATAACATGTAGAACTGATGTTTCAGTCGATTTAACTGTTGACGAAGGCACAGACTTTCGACCAATTTGAGTTTAAGAGCCAGACCGGGAAATCTGATTCAAACCGGAGTGCTGTTAAGGCCATAGCAAACTATTCAGGTCCACATCCAGCAAACCCCCATCCTGGAGCAAGGTGATCACATCTTTCAATTGAGTTTGATAGTTTTTCCAACGGCCGATGGAAGAACGATAGATAGCTTGCCTGACCTGTAAATTACTGGCGGTGATCACTGCCCGTTTCTGTAAATGGGGCGTGAGCATATCCAGCTCAAAGCCAAGGCCCAGGAACTCAGTCACCCGCCGGGTTTCCTCTTCCTGGTGATCAATGTATTTTTCGTAAGCTACAACATGGATTTGTTCGGGCAGCAAGCTCATCCAGTGCTGCATTAACTGTGCGTGCGCAATGTAAACCCTGGTAATGTTATCAAGATCAGCAGCAAAGGTCAGACCCTCCTGAAAGTCCTGCATAAAGCAGGAAAGGATGGTGTCGAGCGGATGCCGGATACAGTAAAGAAACCGGGCCCGCGGAAATACCAGGTGAATAAGCCCGATACGCTCGAAGTTCATCGGTGCTTTGTCGCTCACGAGTTGAAACTTCTGCTGATTATTGGGCAGAGCTGAAAGATACAGGTCCGCGGCCTGCTCAAATTCATGACTGGCCGGGTCTAATTGATATGGATTAATCCCCTTACGTAAAAAGCTATGTTCAATGTGCTCCATGGTGGCGAGCTCGCCACAGGCCAGAACACGGGAATTTGCACTCAACACCTGTTCGCAAAGCGTTGTTCCGGAACGGGGCATGCCGACAATGAAGACCAGGTTTTCGCCCCTGCTACTGTGCAATGGCTCCAACGTGCCATGCCCGGCACTTGCCTGCATAACACGCATTCCCTTTTTCTCCCAACTGGCAACATCAAACGGCTTGCTGGTCGCAGCGAGCGCGTTGGCTTTAAGGAAATGTTCAAATGCCACAGCGTACTGACCATCACGGCGATACATATTACCCAGGCAAAAGCAGGCGCTGGCCCGATCCACATTCGACGCAGCGTTGGTCTGAATGTCTTCCAGTAACGAAACCGTACTGGTATCACCCAGGCAATCACCACGGATATTGATCAAGGCGCTCAAGGCCGTTATGTTGCCCGGTTCCAACTCCACTGACTTTTCCAGTGCCACTTGTGCCGCTTGCGTAATACCCAGGTCGATGAGTGCCGAGCCTTTGAGGTGCCAGGCACGGGAAAAATCGGGTTTAAGCTGTAAGCACCGATCCATCAATCGCAGGGTCTGGGGATAATCTCCGCAATCACGGCAGAATAAAGCCGCCTGGTACAGCACCACAGCCACCCTCGGCGCGAGGCGAACCGCTTCCAATGCATGTCGTTTAACCAGTTTTTTCAGAGATAGTGCTTTATAGATACCGGCGGCGTTGAGGTGAATTCCCGCAATGCGTGGGTTGAGTTTTAGTGCCTGCCGTATCGATGCTTCAGCAGCTTCAACATGCCCGAGGGCCAGTAAGGATACAGCCTTTATATTAAGCAGATCATCACGCATACCAACCTGCGCCGCCAACTGATCACAATACCTCACGGCTTGCGCATATTCGCCTCGGGCATAGGCCTGTTTTGCTACCTGAACTTGTTGCGTTAATTGACTCAAATAAGCTGATTATCCAATGTTCTTTGATAAAGAAAAGGGCCGGGTTTAGCCGGCCCCTAGTCCTCTCGGTCCAGACAATGTGTTAACGATGTCTCCGGAATGGACCTCAATGTGTTGGTGCCGATAAGAGGATTCGAACCTCTGACCTACGCATTACGAATGCGCCGCTCTACCAACTGAGCTATATCGGCTCTGAAGGGCGGCAAGTATATTCAAATCAGCACGCTGCGACAACATCGTGTTACGAGTTATTTTCCTACTTCATTTTCAAACATTGCCGACAAACATTTGACACGCTTTGAGGTATCGGCAGAACCTTCGTATCCGGAAAATCAAACAACAGTAAATAAAAGTCGGCCGGGGGGCGAAAATCGTGTTTGACCATTATAAATTCGAGGGATACCAGCGGTTTGGCGGCAAAAAGTATGCTGCCGAAAATGCCGGATTCAGCCTGCTGGAAGTGCTGGTCGCGACCACGGTTTTTTCCCTCGGCCTGGCGGGTTTTGCGGCCCTGTTACTGGCCAGTATCATCGGTTCTGCCGAGGCCCGTCGGGAAGGTATCGCCGCCATGGCGGCGGCCAGTCTGTCTGAACAGATCCGTCTGAATCCGGTCGCGCTGCAGCGTTACCTGGATCCGCCGGCATCCATTTCCAGAATTTGCGCCGGCGAAAATCAATGTACACCTGAACAACAGGCCGACTATGACTTCAGACTCTGGCAGCTTGATCTCGCCGATCGCATCCGCAATGCCAGGGGACTGGTCTGCCGAGATGGCACACCAGGGGATGGCGGTGAGGGCGACAATCAGTGTGATGGTAGCGGTCCGCCGGTGATTAAAATATTCTGGAACGGCCAGGGTAATAACCCGAACGGCGAGGCAAACCAGCATCGGTTTACACTGGAAGTGTCCTGATATGCCGGTTTTACAAAACCACCGTGGATTCTCGCTGATCGAACTGATGATCGGTGTATTCCTGTCGACCATCCTGGTGTCGGGTATCGTCCAGTTGCTGGGCGGCAGTGTTTCAGCCTACCGTTTACAACTTAGCCAGAGCCAGCTTGAGGAATCCGGCCGTTACGCACGGGATGTTCTGGCGACAAACATCGCCCAGGCGGGTTTTCAGCCTGAGCCATGGAATAACGAGTCGGAATTCCCAGCCTTAACCAACGAATCCCTGAACAGCGGTTCAACACAAGCAGATCAACTGGGTTTGCAGCGCTGGTCCCGGCTTAATTGCTATGGCAACGAAAACCCGGTCACGGATGACGACGGCCGGGCGGCTTTCTATCTGCTTCAGACCCGCTTTAAGGTCAACACCGCCGGCAACCTGGCAATCACCTGCCGTTACGGGCCGGATGTCTCCGGATTAAAAACCCAGATAAATAATTTTGGTCTGATCGAAGACGTGGAGTCCATTCAGGTTCTATATGCGGAAGACCGGGATGGCGACGAGGTCGCTGACAGCTGGGTAACGGCGCAATCGTGGTCACAGGAAAGTAATATCCTGGCCATAAAAGTCGCGTTGCTCATGTCAACACGGCAGCCATTTGATCAGGCTGTCAGCCAACAAATCACACTGCTTGATGAAGCTGTCACAACAGCTGCGGACGGGCACTTGCGCCACATCAAATCATTTACCACCGCCATCCGCGGCAGGCTGAGATGAGCACCCATATTTCACAGACGGCGTCTGCAAACCAGGGCGGCATGGTCCTGCTGATGTGCCTGATCTTTTTGATGGCACTGACCCTGCTTGGCCTGTCGGCATCTTCGGACACCATTTTGCAAAACAAACTTGCCAGCAATCTTCAGGAAACCGAACGCGCCAAACAATCCGCTCTTCTGGCACTCTCATGGGCGGAAAAATGGTTACTGGAACTGGATGGCCCGGCCCCGCAAAGCTGCGCGGACATCTGTGACGGTCTATATCTACATGCTGGCGGGGATTTACCACCCCACCCGGAATTCGAAAGCTTTTCGTGGTGGCTGGATCACGGCCATGAAGCGGGTGTCGATCCGTTAACGGGTGAACGAATCACTGCGATTTCCAGTGACAGCGCTAACGTGCCGGTATGGATTATTGAAGTCGCGCAAACCATTCCGCCGGGTGAAAACGGCAATCCGGATTTACAGGTCTGGTACCGGATACTGGCGCGTGGCACTGGTCGTAAGGATACTGCCGTTTCCGTCATTGAAAGTACACTTGTTCGCTCCTGGCCTGCTGACGGTGCTGCGGTCGCAACTCTGCCCGGTTCCTGCGCTGGCTCTGAACCGGCAGCGATTTGCGGGCGTTTTGCATGGCGTGAATTGCGTTGACGTACATGCCGGCCAAACCAGGAATCAGGGCTTTACATGGGATGACGCTGATCGAGCTGACCATCGTGGTAGCCGTGGTCGGTATACTTATGGCGCTGGCGGTACCCGGCTACCGCAATTACACCCTGAGAGTACACCGGACCGAGGCCATCAGGATGTTATTGCAGGCTTCCATGTGCCAGGAACGTCTTAATGCAAGCCGCGGAAGCTACGATACCAGTCAGTGTCATCCTGTTTCAGAGCAGCAACGCTACCAATTGACATACGACTCGCCGGATGCACAGGGAAGAACTTATATTGCCATGGCGATCCCCACCGGCGCTCAGCGCGCCGATCCCTGTGGCAGCCTGCTGCTGGATCAGAGTGGCGACAGACGCATCAGCGCTGCAGACATGAGTGCGGTCAAGTGCTGGAATGGCCGCTGATGAACGGCTTGGACACGCGGCAAATTCAACTGTGATTAATCGAGTGTTTTGATTCGCAATTGCTTGGGCAGGGCAAATACCATGTGTTCAGGAACCCCTTCAACATTGATGACACGGGCGGATACCTGTTGACGAAGCTGCTCGATGACACCGGTAACCAGGCTCTCCGGTGCGGAGGCTCCCGCTGTAACACCGACCCGCTTCACATCGACCAACCATTCAGGCTTGATATCTTTCGCACCATCTATCAGGTAGGCTCGCACCCCCTGCTTCTGTGCAAGTTCACGCAGGCGGTTTGAATTTGAGCTGTTAACCGAACCCACGACCAGCATCAGGTCGGCGTGCCGTGCCAGATCCTTGACCGCATCCTGACGGTTTTGCGTGGCATAGCAAATATCGTCGTGCTTGGGTCCGGTAATGGACGGGAATTTTTGTTTTAAGGCGTTAATGACTGCCTGGGTATCATCAACCGACAAGGTGGTTTGGGTGATGTAAGCCAGGTCATTTGGGTAAGTTACATGCAACGATTCGACGTCTTCCGGCGACTCCACAAGGTATATCCTGTTTTTACGTGGTGGTTTCTTGAACCACTGCCCCAGTGTGCCCTCCACTTCCGGATGACCCGCGTGCCCGATCAGCACAGCATCGCGACCGGCCTTACAGTGTCTTGCGACTTCCAGGTGAACCTTTGTGACCAGCGGACAGGTCGCGTCAAAGACCTTCAAGCCACGTTGCCTGCCCGCTTTTCGCACATTCTGCGACACACCGTGGGCGCTGTAGATGACGGTGGCGTTGTCCGGTATATCATCCAGTTCTTCGACAAATACGGCTCCCAATCCAGCCAGGCGATCGACCACGAAACGGTTATGAACCACTTCGTGACGAACGTAGATAGGTGCACCGAAAAGCTCCAGCGCCCGCTCAACAATTTCGATTGCACGGTCTACGCCTGCGCAAAAACCACGAGGATTGGCAAGTAATATTTCCATCAATCGTCAACAGTCATCTTTGAAAAGACGGACGAAAAAAGGCCATCAAACAGCAAAAGAATCACACCACAGGTAATCGCTGAATCAGCCAGGTTAAACGCGGGCCAGTGCCAGTCACCGTAAAAAACATCTATAAAATCTACCACATAACCCTGGTTTACCCGATCGACCAAATTGCCGATGGCACCGCCAATGATCAGGCTGAGCGCCGCCGCGGTGCGTTTTTCACCGGCAGGTAAACGCAATAACCAGACCAACAAAACCATCGTTACCACCGATGACAGGCCGGTGAACAACCACCGCTGCCAGCCACCCGCATCACTGAGAAAACTGAAAGCAGCGCCATAGTTGTGTGCAAGGGTCAAATTCAGCCATGAAGTCAGTTCAACCGGTCGGTACAGGGTCAGGGCCTGGCTGGCAACATCCTTGGTCCACAGGTCCAGTGCCACGATCAGCACAGATACCAGCAGCCATGCGAACACCATGCGGTTGTTATACAGAGCCGGCGACTTTTGTGACTGATTATTCATTGTCATGCGAGCCTGCGCTCTTCTCCGTTACCCACCACGTTTTCAATACAGCGTCCACATAACTCCGGATGTTCTTCAGACAGGCCCACATCCGCACGCTGATGCCAGCAACGCACGCATTTTTGATCGGAATTCTTTTCGATCCAGACGAAGTAATCCGGGGTTTCACAACGGTCACCGGGCACGACTGCCGCGTCAGATTCGACGCTGGCCTCGGAAACAATCAGTATGAAGCGTAACTCCTCACCCCATTTTTCCAGGAATTTACGATGCTCGTCATTGCGTGGCTGTATGTGTACGGTCGCTTCCAATGAACCACGAATCACCTTATCCATACGCAGGGGTTCAATGGCCTCGTTCACCGAGTTGATGAGAACCATGGTTTCCTTCCAGAAAGCCTTGTCGTAATCCCCGTCATCAAGGGCAAAAAGACCGTCGTACCACTCGCTCATGAAAACGCTGTCAACCCTGTCACCGGGCATCACCCCCCAGATTTCCTCGGCCGTGTAACTCAATACCGGCGAGATCCAGCGAACCAGGCTTTCCAGTATGTGATACATGGCGGTTTGCGCAGAACGACGCGGCAGGCTATCACGACCGGTTGTGTAGAGACGGTCTTTCAAGACATTTAAATAGATCGCGCTTAATTCCAGGGCGCAGTAATTGTTGACCTTTTGATAGACCTGCATGAACTGGTAATCGTCATACGCCTGGCTGATTTCATTTTGAATCTGCAATGCCCGGTCCACCGCCCAACGGTCAAAGGGAAGCATTTGTTCTTTGGGGAGTGCATCGCCTGGCTCAAAACCATCCAGGTTACCCAAAAGGAATCGTGCCGTATTGCGGATACGGCGATAGGCATCAGACACCCGTTTGAGAATCTCGTCCGAGACCGTCATTTCCTGGCGGTAGTCGGCCGCAGCCACCCACAACCTGAGCACGTCGGCTCCGAGGGAGTTCATGACCTTTTGTGGCGCGATGACATTACCCATCGACTTGGACATTTTCTTGCCGTCAGCGTCGACGACGAAACCATGGGTCAGGACCTGCCTGTAGGGAGCCTCACCATGCATGGCCACCGAAGTCAGCAGGGAAGACTGGAACCAGCCACGATGCTGATCGGATCCTTCCAGGTAAATGTCCGCCGGACGACGTAATTCTTCGCGCTCGTCCAGGACACAGCGATGACTGACACCGGAATCAAACCAGACATCAAGAATATCTTTGACCTGCACATACTCGGATTCATCGACACCAAGTTTCTGATAAATATCGTCTTCATACCAGCAATCGATACCCTCTTCCTCGATCAGGTCGGCTGCTTTATACATCAATGCATCGGTTTGTGGATGAAGTTCCTCGCTCACACGGTGCACAAAAAGCGTGATCGGCACACCCCAGGTCCGCTGCCTGGAAATACACCAGTCCGGGCGGCCTGCGATCATGCCGGTGATACGCTCCTCACCCCAGGCCGGAACCCAGCGTATATGCTTGATGGATTCCAGCGCGCTCTTACGCAGACCGGCTTTATCCATATCGATGAACCATTGCGGCGTGACCCGGAAAGCGGTCGGTGTTTTATGCCGCCAGCAATGAGGATAACTGTGCAAAAACGATTCATGGTGGAGCAATACTTTCCTGTTTTTCAGCAATTCAAGTATGCTGGCGTTGGCATTCCAGACAAATTCGCCGGCAAATAACTCGGTATCAGGCAGAAACAGACCATCGGCACCCACCGGACTGGTAACCGGCAGTTTGTAGGGCTTGCCGACCAGAAAATCGTCCTCACCATGCCCCGGAGCGGTATGCACTGCTCCCGTACCTGCCTCTGTAGTCACGTGTTCGCCTAGAATCACCGGTACCTGGCGGTCATAAAAAGGATGCTGCAACAACTGGTACTCCAGCGCTGCTCCTTTGCAGGTACCCAGCACTTCGGCATTGTCCAGGCCAATTCGCTTGACGACTGATTCTTTCAGATCTTTGGCCAGTACAATCGCCAGGGCCTGTTCCTGCCAGAGGCCTTTGACCAGCACATAATCCAGATCTGCGTGCAGCGCGACTGCTTCATTCGCGGGCAGCGTCCAGGGCGTGGTGGTCCAGATAGGGATACCAACATTTCCATCCACCGATTCAACGCCAAATACGGCAAGCAGCGCCTTGCGATCCACGGCAGCAAACAAAACATCAATGGCCGGGGAGGTTTTGTCCTGGTATTCAATCTCGGCTTCAGCCAATGCCGAACCACAATCGAAACACCAGTTAACCGGCTTGACACCCTGGTCCAGGTGACCCGCCTCAATGATCCTGGCCAACGCACGTACCATATTTGCCTCATAGGCAAACTTGTTGCTGGCGTAGGGGTCATCCCAGGTACCCAGCACGCCAAGCCGCTTGAAGCCTTCGCGCTGCAGGGCGATCTGCTGATCGGCGTATTCCCGGCATTTTTGCCGGAATGTACGGGCATCCACCTTGCGGCCGACCTTGCCGACTTTCTTTTCAACCTGCAGTTCGATGGGTAAGCCATGACAGTCCCAGCCCGGCACATAGGGTGATCTGAAACCCGCCAGCAAGCGTGACTTGACGACCATGTCTTTCAGAATCTTGTTGACCGCATGACCGATATGAATATCACCATTGGCATACGGCGGGCCGTCATGCAGGATAAACAGCGGCCGCTTGGCGGTGTGCTCCTGGATACGGTCATAGAGTCCGCTATCCTCCCAATGCTTCAGCATCTCGGGTTCACGATTGGCCAGGTTAGCCTTCATTGGAAATGCCGTAGCAGGCAGGTTGATTGTGTCTTTATAGTCCATGCTTAGTCTTTACTTGTTGCGTGTTTCAGTTGACATCTTGTGCCAGGCAAACCCTTGCCCGTCGCTCATCTTCCCGCATTTGCACCACGAGTTCATCAATAACTTCAAAATGTGCTTCATCGCGGAGCTTTTCTACAAATTCCACTTCCAGCCTTTGGCCGTACAGGCTACCCGTAAATTCAAATAAGTGGACCTCGATCAGGAAGCCTTCACCACCCACCGCCGGACGTGTTCCAAGGTTTGCTACACCATCAAGCCAGCCACTATTGCCCCAGCGGGCCCTTATCGCGAAAACACCCATTAAAGGACTCGGTGCAACGGCCAGGCGGATATTTGCCGTCGGATAACCCAGCTGGCGGCCTAATTGACGCCCCCTTATGACCCTGCCTGCCATGCGAAATGGCCGGCCCAGCAGGTGTCCTGCCTGTTTCAGATCACCTGCAGCGAGACAGTCTCGTATGTTTGAACTGGACGCACGGTAACCGTCTATATCAAGCATCGGAACCGTGTGTAAACGGAAACCCGACTTCTTTCCTGACTCGTGAAGGGAATCGATATCACCCTGCCTGCCCTTGCCGTAACGGAAGTCCTCACCCACTACAACATCTTTCGCATCCAGGGTCTTTACAACCACCGACTGGACAAAAGTTTCCGCATCCATTCCTGCCAGGGCCTGATTAAAACGCATCAACCAGACAAGGCCTATCCCTTTGCCCGCCAAACAATCAAGTTTCTGGCGCACAGACATCAGGCGGGCTGGCGCCGCTTCGGGTCGGAACCAGGCCTGGGGAAGTGGCTCGAATGTAACAACAGCAATTGGATGTCCGTTTTCGGCCAGTGACTCACATTGACGGATCAGTGCCTGGTGCCCAAGGTGCAGGCCATCAAAATTGCCGATGGTTACAACCGAGGAGCGCAGCAACTGTCTGTCCGGATTGTCTCTGATTACCCGCATAATGGTGCCTGTCCACAAAGCAGCGAATTATAGCAGGCACACGTGATTCATCACGCAAAATTGACATGGGCAGGCACTATTTCGCGCCGCGCAACAGATCATGGGTTTTAAGACCTGCGACCATGCAGGTGAAAATATAGATAATGATGCCAAAGCAAATACTAAGGGAGAGGTTTTTGACCCTTACAACTGCCGTGGCCCGGTGCCAACTTTCGATATCGTGCGTCATAAAAAATAACAGGGCGCCCATGGCCGTACACGCGAGGATGATCGCTGTCCATAACCTGAGCCAACCGCGTTCCGGCATATACACCTTGCGCTTTTTGAGCCCGCGGTAAAGCAACATAGCATTCAGATAGGCTGCAGTCGAACTGGCCAGGGCCAGACCGGCATGCGGGCCTTCAAACCCCTGCTGCAAAAGCAAACCGACAAATAGCAGGTTTAACACCATATTGGTCAGCATGGCTGCGATTGCTATCTTGACGGGTGTGCTGGTGTCCTGGCGGGCGTAATACCCCGGCGCCAGCACCTTGACCGCGATAAATGCGGGCAAGCCCGCCGAATAGGCAACCAGGCTGTATGTGGACATGCGAACATCTTCCAGCTGGAATGCATCATATTGGAACAGGGTAATCAGAATGGGCCCGGCCAGGATAATCAGACCCACCGCGGCCGGGACGGTAATGATTACCGCCAGGCGTAAGGCCCAGTCGAGTGTCGCTGAAAATTCTGCAGTGCTCGACTTCGCATGCTTTTGGGACAGGTTGGGAAGAATCACGGTTGCCAGCGCAATTCCAAATACGCCCAACGGAAACTCCAGCAAGCGGTCGGAGTAATACAACCAGGAAACGCTTCCGGTTACCAGGAAGGTTGCGATGATGCTGTCGACGAGCAGATTGACCTGTGCAACCGACGAGCCGAAAAGGGTTGGAATCATCAGTTTCATGATGCGACGCACACCTGAGTGCCGCCAACCCCAGCGTGGCCGTGGCATCAGACCCAGCCGTATGAGCGCCGGCACCTGGATAAGCAACTGCGCGAAACCGGCCACTAACACGCCCCAGGCGAGGGCAGTGACAGGAACTTCAAGATGGCCTGCCAGTAACAGCGCTGCGGCAATCAGGGACAGATTAAGCAATATGGGTGTTAATGCGGGAACCAGGAATCGTCCAAATGTATTGAGAATTCCACCGGCGAGTGCCGTCATGGAAATCAGCATAATGTAAGGAAATGTGATCCTGAGCATACCGGCCGACAGGTTGAATTCTGGTCGTTCATCCACCACCCAGCCGGGCGCAAATATCGATAAAACCACCGGTGCGGCGAGAATACCCACGGCAGTTAAAACCAGCAATATTGCCGCCAGCGTGCCTGTTACATGGTCGATCAGGTCACGCAAAGCCGCGCGGTCGCCCTTGGCCTTATACTCGGACAGCACCGGTACAAACGCCAGCGAAAACGAACCTTCGGCGAACAGGCGACGCATAAAGTTAGGGATTCTGAACGCCAGGAAAAAAGCATCGGTCTCGCCGCTGGCGCCAAACATCTTTGCGAGTACAACATCGCGTACAAATCCCAGTATTCTGGAAAGCATGGTTGCGGCGCCGACCGTTGCGGTCGATTTGAGCAGTTTCATGCCTGCCTGGTCCCTGATATCTGCCTTGAGCACAAAAAAATCATACGAATTTGCCTGTTAAATGATTGACCCGGCGAACAAAAACTAAGATACTACGCGGCTAACATCTGAACCAGTATTTATGGAGATTTACCTTGGCTAACAGTTTATCAGCACGCAAGCGTGCACGTCAGGCAGAAAAGCACCGTTTGCATAATGCCAGCCAGCGCTCGCATGTACGTACAGCGATCAAAAAAGTTCTTACGGCGATTGAATCCGGCGACAAAAGTACAGCTGAAGAAGCCTACAAGGCGGCTGTTCCTGCCATTGACCGCTCAGTATCCAAGGGTCTGATGCACCGCAACAAGGCGGCGCGTCATAAATCACGCATGAACAATCACGTTCGCAATATGTAGTACCCCGTCTCGGTTCATTCCCCAGAACTGAACAACAATAAGAGACTACTAAAAAGCCCTGTCAAAAGCAGGGCTTTTTTATGTCCGAAAAAGGGCGGCCATGAGATTCAGTCATCAATGGCAGGAACCGGTTCTGAATACTTTTGCTGCTCCAGTTCGAGCTGTTTCATTTCATCCAGTTCCCGGTTGATACTCTGCACCAGTTCATCGGTGCCGGTTCGGGTTACTGAAGAAATCATGAACCAGGGTGCTGTCCAGTTCAAATCTTTCACAACCCCGGAAGCAATCGCCTCTGCTTCTGCCCGATCAAGCATATCGATCTTGGTAAATACCAGCCAGCGGGGCTTGCTGCCAAGACCAACGTCAAAATTGACCAGTTCCTGCGCCAGTTTGCGGATTGCATCCGCGGCTGGCATTTCATCCAGCGGAGCAATTTCCACCAGGTGCAGTAACAATTTCGTACGTTGCAGATGTTTTAGAAACTGTACACCCAAACCTGCGCCTTCAGCAGCGCCTTCGATCAAACCCGGGATGTCCGCGATCACAAAACTACTGTCCAGGCCCACACGAACTACACCGAGATTCGGGTACAGCGTTGTAAAAGGATAGTCTGCGACTTTCGGGTGGGCAGCTGAAACCGTGCTGATCAGGGTTGATTTACCGGCATTTGGAAAACCCAGTAAACCGATATCCGCCAACACCTTCAACTCCAGGTGCAACTGGATATCTTCTCCCGGTTCGCCCGGTGTAAATTTGCGCGGCGCGCGGTTTGTTGAGCTCTTGAAGTGTATGTTTCCCAACCCGCCACGACCACCACGAGCGACCAGCAGGTGCTGGCCATGTTCGGTTACGTCTCCAAGCACAACGTCATTCAATTCGTCGATTACCATTGTTCCCAGTGGTACACGGATGTAAATGTCTTCGCCTTTTTTTCCGTAACGCTGCTGACCCTTACCCTGTACACCGTGTTCTGCCTTGTATATCCGCCGATGCCTGAAATCGACCAGGGTGTTCAGACCGGAATCCCCTTCCAGGTATACACTACCGCCATCACCGCCGTCAGGCCCACCGAACGGGATATATTTTTCCCTGCGGAATGATGCCGAACCGTCACCACCCTTACCGGCAATAATATGAATGGATGCTTCATCAACAAATTTCATAGTGGGTCATTCCTGTACGGCCTATATCATACATGTGTTAAGGCACCGGACATAAAAAACCCTGCCGAAGCAGGGTTTTAACACTCGGTCAGTCAGGTGTTTCAGGCTTCTTCAGTCACCACGCTGACAAATCTGCGCTTCGGCATACCACGCTGTTTGAATTCCACTTTGCCTTCACTCAAAGCATACAGTGTGTGGTCACGACCGACGCCCACGTTTTCACCTGCGTGGAACTGGGTGCCGCGTTGACGGACCAGGATATTACCGGCCAGAACGGCTTCACCACCGTAACGCTTCACACCAAGGAACTTGGGGTTGGAATCGCGACCATTGCGCGTACTACCACCTGCTTTCTTATGTGCCATGATTCAATTCCTCTGCTATTCGGCTTCGCTGTTTGCTTCAACTTCAGGATTCGCAGCTTCCGGCTTTTTGGCCTTGGCTTTGGATGCCTTCTTTTTTGGCGCTGAAGCAGCAATGCCAGTAATTTCAATCCGCGTGTAATCCTGCCGATGCCCCATCTTTTTCATATGGTGCTTACGACGTTTGAATTTGATGATACGGATCTTGTCGCCACGGCCATGCTCTACAACGGTGGCCGTTACTGTTCCGCCTTCCAGGTAAGGAGTCCCGACTTTTACGTCTTCACCTTCACCTACCATCAGCACCTTGTCGAGTTCGACCGTGGCGCCTTTTTCAGCGTCAAGTTTTTCAATTTTTAATATGTCTCCAGTGACAGCACGATACTGCTTGCCACCGGTTGCGAATACTGCGTACATGGTTAACTGCCCCGGGTTTTAAATAGCCCTAGAAAAGGGCGAGAATATTAGCGGTTTTATGGGGACTGGTCAACCTCTGTAAGGCTTAATAAGCAATGTATTTGCTTTGCTTTGAAATATCCAGTCGATTTGAAAAGGTCATTACGTCAGTGATACTGACAGGTCTACCCGGGGCCCGGGTGAACCGCGAGGCCCGAGATGCTGGTCTGCCTGATGTTTTTCAAAAAGCATGCGTGCACTTCAACACGCTTCAGCGTCCCTTCTGCGGAACATTGCATCCACTTTCATTGCAAAAGAAGGGTATAGTACGTGGTTGGAAATCGTTTCGGCAGTATCAATGAAAACCATCAAAATTCGCGGTGCCCGCACTCACAACCTGGCCAATATTGACCTCGATCTTCCGAGGGACAAACTGATCGTGGTGACCGGACTTTCAGGTTCCGGAAAGTCATCGCTGGCTTTTGACACCATTTACGCAGAAGGCCAACGCCGATATGTAGAATCGCTTTCCGCCTACGCCCGACAGTTTTTATCGGTAATGGAAAAACCCGATATTGACCATATTGAAGGACTGTCGCCCGCCATATCAATCGAGCAGAAATCGACTTCCCACAACCCACGTTCCACGGTCGGCACGATTACAGAAATTTATGATTACCTGCGGCTTTTGTGGGCGCGCGTGGGTACGCCCTGTTGCCCTGATCACGGGCAACCGCTCGAAGCCCAGACAATCAGCCAGATGGTCGACCAGGTGATGGCGCTTCCTGAAGGAACAAAAATGATGCTGCTGGCCCCGGTGGTTCGCGACCGCAAGGGTGAACATGCACAACTGTTTGACGAATTACGTGCCCAGGGATATGTACGGGTGCGGGTTGATGGCAACGTGTATGCGATCAATGATGTGCCTACGCTTGAGTTACGCCGTAACCACACGATTGAAGTTGTGATCGACCGGTTCAAAGTACGACCCGACCTCAAACAACGTCTTGCTGAATCTTTTGAAACAGCGCTGATTCTATCGGATGGACTCGCACTGATATCGCCGATGGAGGAGACAGGCGAAGCTGAAACCGATGACCGGTCGGGAGACGCTTCCGGACCCGTTCAGAAAACCGCTCCTGGCAACGGAACCGATGCCATTGCTGAGAAGCTTATGAGTTCCCGCTATTCCTGCGTTCACTGTGATTACAGCTTGCAGGAAGTTGAACCACGTATGTTCTCCTTCAACAACCCCAACGGCGCCTGTCCGGGATGTGACGGTCTCGGCCTGGCCCAGTTTTTTGATCCGGAACGTGTTGTAAGCAATCCCCACGTGAGCCTGGCGGGCGGGGCCGTACGCGGCTGGGACCGTCGCAATGCCTACTACTTTCAAATTATCAAGGCGCTTTCAGCACACTATGGTTTCGACATCGAAGCGCCATTCGAGGAGTTATCCGAAAAACACCGCAACATCATCCTTTATGGCAGTGGTGAGGAGATCATTGAGTTCACCTATTTTGGCGAACGCGGCACGCAGAAGCGACGCCACCCGTTTGCCGGGGTTATTCCAAACCTCGAAAAACGTTTCCGTGAAACCGACGCAAGCATCGTTCGTGAAGAGCTATCCAAATACATATCCCAAAAATCCTGCCCGGAGTGCAAGGGACAGCGTCTGAACCGCCAGGCCAGGCACGTCTTCGTAGCGGATGTCAACCTGCCGACCGTCACGGCCTGGCCAATCCTGCGCTGCCTGACATTTTTCGAGGAACTCGTGCTGGACGGACGTAAAGGGGCGATCGCAGAGAAAATCGTCAAAGAAGTTCATCAACGACTTCAGTTTCTTGTCAATGTCGGCCTTGACTACCTGACCCTGGACCGCAAAGCCAGCACCCTCTCCGGTGGTGAGGCACAACGTATCCGGCTCGCAAGCCAGATTGGAGCCGGCCTGGTGGGTGTGATGTATATACTTGATGAGCCATCTATCGGTCTTCACCAGCGGGACAATGAGCGCCTGCTTTCCACCCTGATCCGTTTACGTGACATCGGCAATACCGTGATCGTAGTCGAACACGATGAAGAGGCCATTCGCATGGCTGACTTCGTTGTTGACATGGGTCCAGGTGCGGGGGTACACGGCGGCGAGGTCGTTTTCAGTGGAAAACCGGAAGACCTGGTCAACAGTGACAAAACGTTAACCGGAAAGTACCTTTCAGGAAAACTGGAAATTGAAATCCCTTCAAGGCGAACAATCGCCGATCCTCAGCGGGTTTTCAAATTGGTTGGCGCCAGCGGCAATAACCTCAAGAATGTCACCCTGGAAATACCTGCCGGCTTACTGACCTGTGTGACCGGGGTGTCCGGTTCGGGTAAATCAACCCTCATCAACGATACCCTTCACCGCCTGGCTGCCCAGGAATTGTACGATGCCAGTACACAACCAGCTCCCTATGAAAGCGTTGAGAATCTGCATCTGTTCGATAAGGTGGTCGATATCGACCAATCTCCCATCGGCCGCACACCGCGTTCCAATCCGGCCACCTATACCGGCCTGTTTACGCCGATACGCGAGTTATTTGCGGGGACCCAGGAAGCTCGGGCCCGTGGCTATAAACCCGGGCGTTTCAGCTTCAATGTCAAGGGCGGTCGCTGTGAGGCCTGCCAGGGTGACGGCCTGATCCGTGTAGAGATGCATTTTCTGCCGGACATTTATGTACCCTGCGACGTATGTCACGGCAAGCGCTATAACCGTGAATCCCTGGGG
>Ga0210074_1000268_pt1 | contig 19844 bp, 10 predicted proteins | sample China_Galinas_Co_FD_184860 | JGI IMG/M metagenome (GOLD analysis project Ga0210074, IMG submission 184860) | Wetland microbial communities from San Francisco Bay, California, USA, that impact long-term carbon sequestration -... | ecosystem: Environmental > Aquatic > Marine > Wetlands ... | reverse complement strand
GCGTGGCGTCGTTCGACGGGGTCGGCAGGTAGAACAGGGTGTCCGCCTCCGGCGCGTAGGGGCCGGCCGGATAGACCCCGCCGACGCTCTGGCCGATGAAGTAGGAGGGCGAGCGGCCGACCCAGAGGGTGCGCGGGTCGGGCAGAGTGATGACGTCGTGCTCCCGGGTGAAGGCGAACGCCCGGTCCACCAGGGTGCGGTAGTCGGCGACGAAGGCATCGACCGAATCCGCCCGGTCCTGGGCGACGCGATCGAACAGGCGGCCGATCAGCGCCACGTCGTCGTCCGGCGGCTCCTCGCCCGGCAGCACCTCACTCCACACCTCGCGGCCGTAGGCGGCGGTCTCGGCGCGCTTCTCCTCGAGCGCCCGCTCGGCCCGCGCCAGGACCTGGTCGAGCGGCTCGTCGATGCCGTTGACCAGCCGGAAGAGCTCCGCGTACCGCTCCGGCCCCAGCCGGGGGGAACCGGTGGCGCGCTCGCCGAGCACCGAAAGGTCGTCGGCCAGGGCGTCGAGCGCCTCGGCCGCGGCAGTCCCCGCCTTGGCCATCTCAGCCGCCAGGTCCTCCGTCCCCACCCCGGCCTCGCCGGCCTGCCCGCTCTGCCCGGCCTCCCCGGACGAAGCGCCCTGGAGTTGGTCGGCCGCGGCGGCGAACCCTTCGCGGTAGAAGGTCGCCGACGCGGCGGCCTGGCCGGAGGCGATCAGCGCGTGCTCGGACGAGACGGCCGCCGGATCGGCGGCGGCGAGGGTGGTGCGGGCCTGCTCGACCAGCCGCGGCAGGAGCGCCGCGCGGGCGGTGGCCGCCGCCAACCGCTCGGCGGCGGGACGGTCCTCGCGCACCAGCAGGAAGACGTTGGCGTTCGACGCGATGCCGGTCCAGAAGAGCGGGTCCGTCACCGGCTCGCGGACGGTCTCGTAGGAGAACAGCTCGCGCCGGGCCTGGCGCAGCAGGAGCTCCCGGTCCAGCCGCCGGTCCAGGTCCTGCCCACCCTTCTCCTTCGCCGCGGCCGCCGCCTGCTCCAGCCGCTCGACCGTCTCGCGGTTGTACGCGACCCAGGCGTCGATCCGCTCGGTGGTCAGGTCCTCCAGCTCCCGGTCGTGGCTGTGGAGGCCGGCGGCGGTGGCGCGGCTGGGGTAGAAGGCGAAGTAGCGGTCGAGGTAGCCGTCGACGATCGGGTCCGTCGCGGCTGCGGCGGAGTCGGTCGAGGCGGTCTCGGTCGCGGCCGGCTGCCGCGGGGCGCAGGCGACAGCGAGGAGCAGGACGGACAGGGCACAGACGGGTACGCGGCGAGCTCGCATGGGGTCCCCCTTCGATCGGAAGCTGTCCACGGAAACCGCCGGCCGCGCAGAAGCGCGGCGGGACGGATCGCCGGGACGATATCAGGGGGTCGGGGGATGGGCGGACGGGAGGCGAGGGGGTCGCCGGAGCGGTACGAGGGGTGACGGCTCCGGGACGCCGCGCGAACTGGACGGCTGGGAGCTCAACGCGCGGCTCGGCTCGGAGCGCGCCGGGCCTCGTCGTCTGCTCAAGCGCTCCCGCGAGCGCGCTCCTCGACGCCCTTCACCGCTCACCCCTCGGACCGCTCTCCATCCGCATCGATCGCTGCCTCGGCGCGCCCTTCCCCTTGAGGACATCGGCTGCGCACCTGCGATTCCCCACCTGATCCAAACGAAGCGGGGCGTCCCCATCCGCTCACGACCGACGCACTTGCTGCCGTACTCCCCGCCCCCCTCGATCAGAGATACCGCAGCCGGATCGCCGGAAAGCGGGAAAAGTCCCGGTCACCGGTCACCAGCTCGAGCACGCCGTGCTCCTCGCAAACGGCGGCGATCTGGGCATCGAACACCAGGTTCCCCCGGGCAGCGGCGCCCTGCAGTGTCGAGCGAAAGCGACCCCAGAATCGTTCGGCCTACTAACGGAGTCTCAGGCAGCTCGCGGTGAGACGGGCCTCTTCTCCCAACATCTCGTGATGCGGGGTGGGGGGCGAACGGTGCGATTGTGGAGCGGGTCGGGAGGCCCCGCTGGAGGGCGTCGAGGAGCGCGCACGCAAGGTCTCTTGAGCTGGCAACATGGCCCGGCGCGCTCCGAGCCCCGAGGCGCACGTTGATCTCCCAACCGTCCAGTTCGTGCGCCGTCCCGGAGGCGGGGCCTCCCGACCCGCTCCCGGCGAGCAGTGACTAACGAGACCGGGTGGGGGCGTCCCTTCCTCCCCTTGAGGGTGGGGAAGGGATCGAGGGATGGTGGGGGTGATCCAGCAGATGCCTCTGAGGCGGAGGGAGTCCCGCAACCGCGCCGAGCGGTCTCCCGTGAGGAAGGACGGTCGGCGGAATGTCAGCAACCCCGTTGAAGGGATGCAGCGGCGTTTCCGGAATCGACGCCGCCCCCAACTTTCTACAAAAACGTGCTCGCCAGGTTCGCCAGCTCGCTGCGCTCGCCCTTTTCCAGGTTGATGTGCGCGTAGAGCCGGTTCCCGCGCAGGCGGTCGATCAGGTAGGAGAGGCCGTTCGAATGCTTGTCCAGGTACGGCGTATCGATCTGGAAGATGTCCCCGGTCATGACGATCTTCGTCCCCTCCCCCGCGCGCGTGATCACCGTCTTGACCTCGTGGGGCGTCAGGTTCTGCGCCTCGTCGACGATGAACATGATGTTCGAGAAGCTCCGGCCCCGGATGTAGGCCAGCGGCACGATGTGCAGCTTCTCCTTCTCGATCATGTCGTCGATCCGCTTGTACTCCTTCGACCCCTCGGAGAACTGGTTCTTGATCACCGACAGGTTGTCCCACAGAGGCTGCATGTACGGGTTGACCTTGGACTGGACGTCCCCCGGCAGGTAGCCCAGGTCCTTGTTCGACAGTGGCACCACCGGCCGCGCCAGGTAGATCTGGCGGAACTGGCGCCGCTGCTCGAGCGCCCCGGCCAGGGCGAGCAGGGTCTTGCCGGTGCCGGCGGCGCCCGACAGGGTGACCAGCGGGATCTCCGGGTTGAGGATCGCGTCCAGGGCGAAGGTCTGCTCCGCGTTCTTCGGGCTGATGCCGTAGGCCGACGGCTTCTTGACCCGGCGGAGCGCCTGGGCGTGAGGGTCGAAGCAGCCCAGGGCGGACTTCGAATCGTGGCGCAGAACGAAGAAATGGTTCGCCGGCGGCGTCGGGTCGAACAGGCCGTCGACCGGCACCGACTCCTCGGCGTAGAGCCGGTCGATCAGGCCGCCGTCCGCCACCTCCATGTGGGTCGCCCCCCGGTAGAGGTGGTCCACGTCCTTGATCCGGACCGTCTCGTAATCCTCGGCCAGCAGAGAGACCGCCCGCGCCTTGACCCGCAGGTTGATGTCCTTCGACACCAGGATCACCTTGCGCGGCGCCTCGTGCTTGGCGAGCGCGAGGGCGGCGTTCAAGATCCGGTGGTCGTTCTTCTGCGAGCCGAACAGGGCGACCGCGTCGACCTCGATCCGCTCCTCCGGGATCACCCGGAAGCGGCCCTTGCCCGGGCCGTTGATCGGGATCCAGTCGCGCAGGTCGCTCTCCTCCGACAGGGTGTCGAGCTGGCGCATGAACTCCCGGGCGTGGAGGTTGATGACGTTGTTGCCCTTCTTGAACTGGTCCAGCTCCTCGAGCACGGTCAGCGGCACGGCCACGTCGTGCTCCTCGAAGTTGGAGAGCGCCATGAAGTCATAGAGGACGACAGACGTGTCGAGGACGAAGATCTTCGGTAGCTCGTCGGTCATGGACGGCGAATCGGGGGCCAGGGGTTGTCGGGAAGGAACCGCGGGGGCGCGGAGCGGGGTGGGGGGCCGATCGGGAGAGCGAGGGATCGCAGGACACTCCGAACAGACCCGAACTCCATGGGGAACTTTCTACCACAGAACCGTGCGCCGGCGGACGACGGGCAACGGCCCGGACAGACCCCGGCATGGGATGATCAATCAGGGCATGGAGAGTCCATTCAGGGGAACGAGCTGTACGAACAGCCGACAGGCCGGCGGGGTGAGCGAGGGGTCAGTTGGCCTCGTCGGCCTGGTCCTCGAGAGCCGCGTCCCGCAGCGCCAGCGCCTCGCGCAGCACCTCCGGGTCCACCGCCCGCAAGAAGAGCTCCGCCGCCTTCGGATTGGCGAGCAGGCCGCGGATCGTCCGTGCCGCCATCTCCTTGCGGTGCTCGATCGGCTCGTCCGCCGGCTCGTGCGTCGGATCGTCCGCAATCGGGGCGCCGTAGGCCGCCGACGACTCGGCCACCAGACCCGCCTCCGGCCGGGCAAACCCCGAGTCGGAGCCGGTCGCGGTCAGCGCGGCGGCGACCAGGTACGCCCGCGAGCGGTCGGCGAAGGTGCCGGCCACCGCCTCCGCCCCCTCGGCCCGGACCGCGAACGTGCCGTCGGCGCGCTCCTCCACCGCCCAGTCCGGCGCCGCGCCCCCCTCCCCGGGCCGCGACCCCGCGGGCAGGCCGGTCCGGGCGAGCTGGCGCAGGTAGCCGTCGAGGAACTCGAACAGCTCGCTGTTCTCAAGAAAAGATCCAGACGGATCGTCGGACTGGGGATCGGAGGGAGAATCGGTCATCGGCAGAACCTGAGCGGTGGCGCGAACCCTACCACGGGCCTCTGGATCTCCCCCCAATCCCTCGATCCCTTTTCGGGAGAGCGCCGGGCGCGGGATCGCGAACCCGGAGGCCGCAGGCGCCGGCACGGTTCGCTGCGTTCCGATCGACCTTGATGATCCACAGGATCTCCCCCCAATCCCTCGTTCCCTTTTCGGGAGAGCGCCGGGCGCGGGATCGCGAACCCGGAGGCCGCAGGCGCCGGCACGGTTCGCTGCGTTCCGATCGACCTTGATGATCCACTGGATCTCCCCCCAATCCCTCGTTCCCTTTCCCACCCTCGCGGGGGGAAAGGGACGCCCCCTCCCGCTTCTTTGCTTTTTCAGCCGGGGGCGTTTGCGGCGCTTTGGAACGTCGACGAACGGTGCGGATGTGGAGCGGCGCGGGAGGCCCCGGTGGAGGGCTTGAGGCCCGCGCCACTGCTGCGTTCGCGTGCCCGGGCCGGCCCACGCGCGAGGCCGAACCGAGCCGCGCGCACAGCGCTCAACCATCCAGATCGCGCGGTGTCCCGGAGCCGGGGCCTCCCGCGCCGCTCCCGACAGACCTCCCCGACCATGCAGCGCGGTGTCCCGGAGCCGGGGCCTCCCGCGCCGCTCCCGGCAGACTCCCCCACCATGCGACGCCCCCGGCTACGCCCGCTTCGCCACGAGCCCACGCCAGAGCCCGTCCGGGTCGTCCCGCACGATGTCCACGAACCGCCCCCCGGCCAGGAACATCTCGGTCTCCTCCGGTTCCAGCTTCGGCTGACGGAAGCACCACAACAGCTTGAGCTCCAGGCTGGCCGTCTGGTCCCGGAACCGGATCTCGATGAACGACGCGTCGCCGACCGTCAAATGGTGGGTGGTCGCGAACGCCAGCCCGCTCCGGCTCAGATTGATGATCCGCAGGTCCCCCGGCGCCCGCAGGCTCCCCTGGATTCCCTCCACGGGGAACCGCATTTCCTGGCGCTGGCCTGAGAATCGGGTCACCGGGACCTCCCGTCGCGTTGACCCGATAGTTTAACTCTCGATCGCCCCTCCAAACCCCCCGACCCCCTTCGGGGAGAGCGCTGGGAAGGAGGTCGCGGCTTTCGAGCGCCACAGGCGCCGGTGGGCGGGGCTTCACTGGGCGCGTGAATCAACCTGCGGCGCGGTCGGGATCGGCCGTACCGGCAGCGGCACGTTGCACAGGCTGACGTGGCCGACGGGGTCGAGGAACCACCCTTCCCGCCGCCAGCGCCGCGCGTCGATCAGGTCGCGGAAGGTCTGGGTGTCGGTCCTGAGCACCTCGAGGTGCGCCCGCTCGGGATCCGGCAGATCGCTGCCCAGGCGGATCGAGGTGATCGGCACGTACTCTGCCGGGTCCTCGTAGAAGCCGAGCGCGCCGGTGCCGCGGGGGAGCGTCGAGAGCACCTCCATCCCCTGCACCACCCGGCCCACCAGGGTCACGTTGCGATCCAGGTGCCGGGGCGAGTGGCCGATCACGACGTAGAGCTCCGCACCGGAGCCGGAGTCGGCCGTGTCGCCCCGCCCGACCCCGACCATGGCGTAGCAGTGGGTGAGCCAGGTGCGCCCGGTCGCCCCGGCCTGGACATCGCGGGCCACCGGTAGCCCGTCGGTGAAGCCGACCTCGGGCGCGTAGACGTCGCCGTCACCCAGGGGGGTGAACGGTAGTGGCTCCTCCTTCGCGCCCTTCTCGGAGCGGGCGATCGGCCGGTCCATCTCCGGCGGCAGCGTCGCCTTGGCGTCGCCCAGGGAGCGGGGCTTGCCCTTCTCTCCGCCTTCCTCCGAGCCCTCCGCGGCAGGGTCGCCCCACTGGACCACGTAATTGTCCTGGGACCGGACCACCGCCAGGCCGTCGAAGTACTTCTGCCGCACGAGCTGCCGGATGTTCGCCACGTGGAGCGGCGCGAACTCCGGCGCCAGCTCGATCACCACCCGCCCGCCCGGCAGGGTCAGGTAGAGGGTGAAGTCCGGGTCGAGGGGTCGCCAGTCCGACGGCTTCGCGGCCTCCAGCACCTGGGCGGTCGTCTTGCCCGGCGGCGGCTTCTCAGCCCCGAGCGACGGGCTCGCCCCGGCCGCGAGGACGAGGGAGCAGACTCCGAGGAGGATCCGGTGCACGCTCCGGCGCACGGGACGGGACGGACGCATCGTGGGCTCCTTTCTCCCGAGTGGTCGCCCGCAAGGATGCAGGGTCCCCCCCTCCAGGTCAAGACACCCGATCGAGGACCCGGGTCGACTCGCCGGTTCCGTAGGCCACACTCGGCGGCCGCGCCGGACCGCCCGTCCCCGCCGCGCGGCGCGCCGCTCAGTGGGTCTTCAGCGCGTCGATCTTCGCCTTGCGCCGCTCCTCCCGCGGCCGGCGCCAGTCGTTGTTGAACTGCGCCGGCTCCCAGGAGCCGTACAGCGGGTTGGGCAGCACCCACCAGCGCGCGCCGATCCAGTCGAGGTACGGCTCGACCGACTTGGCGCGGTCGTCCGGCGTGTTGGCGATCACGTCGACGAAGTCACCGATCTGGTCGCCGAACTGCATGACCACCCGGTGGGTGCGGCCGACGAGCCGGCGCCGGCAGCCCTTGTCCGAGCCGTTCTGCTCGCACCCCGGGACCACCGTCCCGAGGCCGAGGAAGACGTCGCCCTCGGCGACCGGGAACCCCGCCGAGCGCAGGTTGGCCAGGGTCGCCTGGTCCAGGTCCTCGGCGCGGTTCGAGATGTAGTAAACCGCCACGCCGTGGTCGGCGGCGAAACGGGTGAACTCGACCGCCCCCGGCAGCGCGCGGGCCGCCGCCTCGTGGCACCACGACGACCAGGAGAGCTCGTTGAACTCCTCGCCGGAGCGGATCAGCCGCGCCTCGTAGGGCGAGTTGTCGAGCGCCGTCTCGTCGACGTCCAGGATCACCGCGGGCGGCAGGTCGGCGGCCGCGCCGGACCGGTCCTCCGGAGCCAGCGCGTTCCAGGTCGGGTCGTCGAGCGCCGCGGGCAGCCGCTCCTCGGCCGCGCCGTAGATCTCGCGGAAGACGAGGTCGTGCTCGACCGCCCGCTGGGTCCACAGGGTGGCGTTCAGGAGGTCGTCGGCCGGGACCTGCGGGGCTTGGGCCTGCCGGGCCTGGGCTGGTACCGCCGTCGCGGGTTGCTCCGTCGCCGGGGCACCGGCACAGCCGGCGAGGAGGAGGGTCAGCAGGGCCGCCGGCAGGGCTGTCAGGCGCGCGAATCTCATGGAGGTCTCCTGGTCTGTCGTCGGGTTGGCCGCATGGTATCTGAGCCTGTTCCAACCAGGTGGCGAACCCGTGTTCGGCCGCCGACGACAACCCGTCACGCGACTGTTACGATTGCGCAACTCTTGTGCCCGCAACCGGCACTAGCGTCGGGCCCGTTCCACGCCACCGGACCCGCGACGCGTCGTGAGGTCCAGCCTATCGACCGACTTCGGAGGAAACTTCCTCATGGCTCTGCACCGTCTCCGCCCAGTCCTTCTCCTCTCGCTCCCGGTGCTGCTCGCGGTGGTCGCATCGCTGGCCGCCGCCGCTCAGCCGGCCGACCTGCTGCTCTCCGAGTACGTCGAGGGCAGCTCACTCAACAAGGCGGTCGAGATCTTCAACGGCACCGGCGCCGCCATCGACCTGGGCCTCGCCGACTACCGGCTCGAGGTCTATTTCAACGGCCACAGCTCGGCCGGCACGACGGTCGACCTGGTGGGCGTCGTCGCCCCCGGCGACGTCTTCGTGGTCGCCGACGACGGCGCCGACCCGGTGATCCTGGCCGCCACCGACCAGACCACCACGTCGTCGCTCTGGAACGGCGACGACGCGATCGTCCTGACCAAGGCGGGCACCGTGATCGACTCGTTCGGCCAGGTCGGCTTCGACCCCGGCAGCCAGTGGGGCTCCGGCGGCACGGGCGCCGCCAACCACACCCTGCGCCGCAAGGTGTCCGTCTGCACCGGCGACACCGACACCGGCGACGCCTTCGACCCGGCCACCGAGTGGGACGGGTTCCCGAGCAACACCTTCGACGGCCTCGGCGCCCACACGGTCTCCTGCGGCGCGCCGCCCCCGCCGCCACCGCCACCGCCGCCGCCGGCCACCGCGGAGATCTTCGAGATCCAGGGCTCCGGCCTGACCTCGCCCCTGGTCGGCCAGACGGTCACCACCGAGGCCAACGTGGTGACCGCGCTCGCCTACAACGGCTTCTTCATCCAGACCCCTGACGGTCGGGCAGACGCCGATCCGGAGACCTCGAACGGAGTGTTCGTCTTCACCGGCGGCGCCCCGGGCGTGTCCGTGGGTGACGAAGTGGACGTGACCGGCGACGTGAGCGAGTACTTCGACTTCACCGAGCTCGGTGGCGGACCGACCGTAACCGTCGTCGCGAGCGGTGTGCCGCTGCCGGCCGCCGTGACCCTCGACGACGCCACGCCGTCGCCCGACCAGCCCCAGCCGGCCACCGAGCTCGAGCGCTACGAGGGCATGCGCGTCGCCGTCGCCGGCGGCCGGGTGACCAGCGGCAACCAGCGCTTCGGCAGCGACCCGGTCGCCGAGGCGTTCGTCGTCGCCGGGCCGGACCGGCCGTTCCGCGAGCCCGGCATCGCCTACCCGGGCCTGCCCGGCCTGCCCGTCTGGGACGGCAACCCGGAGGTCTTCGAGCTCGACCCGGACCGGCTCGGGCTGCCCAACCAGGTCCTCACCGGCGGCTCGTCGTTCAGTGCCGAGGGCGTGCTGGGCTATGAGTTCGGCGGCTACGAGCTGTGGCCGACCGCGCTGTCCGTCGATCCGGCGCCGCTGCCGGTGCCGGTATCGCCGCGCCTCACCGGCGAGCGCACGGTCGGCTCGCTCAACCTGTTCCGGCTGTTCGACGACGTCGACGATCCGGGCGGGGAGACCGTGGTCTCGACCGCCGAGTACCAACGCCGGCTGCACAAGCTGGCCCTCTACATCCACGACGTGATGGACGCGCCGGACGTCCTGGCGGTCGAGGAGGCCGAGAAGCTGGGCGTGCTCCAGGACCTGGCCGCCGCGATCGCGGCGATCGACCCGGGCGCGGTCTACACCGCCTACCTGGTCGAGGGCAACGACATCGGCGGCATCGACACCGGTTTCCTGGTGCGTGACACGGTGCACGTCCTGGGCGTCACCCAGCTCGCCGCCGGCGAGACCCTGTCGGTCGACGGCAGCCCGCTCCACGACCGGCCGCCGCTGCTGCTCGAGGCCGAGCTGACCGGCGGCGCGGGAGCGAGCGGCATCTTCCCGATCGACGTGCTGGCCCTCCACCAGCGCTCCCTGGGCGGCATCGAGGATCCGAGCGACGGCCCGCGGGTGCGCCAGAAGCGCCTCGAGCAGGCCGAGTCCGTGGCGGCCATCGTCCAGGACCTCCAGACGGCGAACCCGGACGTCCACCTGCTGGTGGTCGGCGACTTCAACGCCTTCGAATTCAGCGACGGCTACGTCGACGTGGTCGGCCAGATCGCCGGCGACTTCGACCCGGCCGCCAGCCTGCTGTCCGGTCCGGACCTGGTCGATCCGAACCTGGCCAAGCTGACCCTGACCGTGCCCGCCGCCGAGCGCTACTCGTTCAACTTCGACGGCACCGCCCAGGCGATCGACCACGCCCTGTCGTCCTCCGCGCTCACCGGCCGGGTGACCCGGGTCGAGTACGCGCGGGGCAACAGCGACGCGGCCGAGAACCTGATCTACGACGCCGGTACGCCGCTCCGGGCGTCGGACCACGACGGCCTGGTGGTCCACGTCCTGGCGGACGCCGACGGCGACGGAGTGCTCGACGGCAGTGACGCCTGCCCCGGCACGACGATCCCGGAGGCGGCGCCGACCGTGCGCCTGCTGCCCTGGCACTTCGCCCTGGTCGACGGCGACGGCACCTTCGACGTCGGACAGCCCGACTCCGGTGCGATCGAGCCTGGCGACGTCACCGTCGCCCAGACCGCTGGCTGCTCGTGCGAGCAGATCGTCGCCGCCCTGGGCCTGGGCAACGGACCCCTCCGGTTCGGCTGCCCCCGCGGCGTGCTGAACGACTGGATCACGCAGCTCGGGAACTGACGCCGGCCCCTCCCCTCCCGCCTTGCCTCGGGGCACCGACTGCGGTGCCCCGAGGCGCTTTCCGAGCCTGCTGCGCTTGCAGCGAGTGCATGCACTTCTGCTGCGCAGACTCCCAGCGAAGCACCACTTCAAACGGACGAGCAGATCGGGCGGGGGCGTCCCCTTCCCCCCGGAGGGTGGGAAGGGGATCGAGGGGATGGGGGGAGATCCGGTGGATCATCAAGGTCGATCGGAGCGGCGTACTCGGCTCATCGAACAAGCTCGACTCGGTCGTCGCGAAGCGGCCTCCTATGGACCCTTGAACGAAGAACGCCCCCCGGATTCCTCCAGGGGGCGCCGTACGTGTCGGTTGAGGCGGGCTCAGGCCATGCGCGTGACGTTCTCAGCAGCCGGACCCTTCTGGCCCATCACGACGTCGAACTCGACCCGCTCACCCTCGTTCAGGGTACGGAAGCCGTTTCCCTGGATCGCCGAGTAGTGAACGAAGCAGTCCTTCGAGCCGTCCTCGGGGGTGATGAAACCGAAACCCTTGGACTCGTTGAACCACTTCACTCTTCCGGTGGTACGCATCTGGTACTCCCTAAGTGTGTTGCAGTCGTCGGGGACCAAAATGCGATACCGACCGACGTTCTGCTGTGTTCCGCGGATTCAAGCCCCGCGTGAGCTCGTCCCGGTCCTCCGATCAACTCGACCGGCGATCCCGGTTCGGCTTCGAGGCGCCACGCCCTGACCGCGGAGCCGGCCCCGCGGGGCCGATCGGGTCACTTTACGTGGTCCTCGGGCACACTCGACACGAAGTTTCTCCGCATTGGGTTTGTATTCGGTACGGTGTGCCAGTCTTCTTCCCTGTATGCTACTACGGGGTCGCCCTAGAGGTCAAACAATCCCTTCGATATCCTTCAGTGATCGAACAGAACCCGACAAAAGAGCTTCCGCAACCGGTGCCTTCGCCAGCCTTTTTCGTCCATCCGCGCCGCTCGCTTCTACCTCGTCCGAGCCCTCTCCCATGAACCCGGCCACCGCCTTGCTCCCGCCGCCCCACGAGGCGCGGACCACCGGTACCACCGTCCGCCTGCCGGCAGCTCCGCTGGTGGTGCTCGATCCGCCTTCGCCGGAGACCGAGGCGATCCGCCAGCGGCTGTGTGAGGACCTGGCCCGCCACGGCCTGTCCCCCCGTCCGGCGCCGGGGCGCCCGAGCAACGTTCCCGGTGCGCTTGCCGGATCGAGCGAACCCGCGCAGCCGGTGATCACCCTCCGCACCGTTGCCGCGGGCGACGACGTTCCGGCGCACGACGAGGGCTACCGCCTGTCGGTCCGCCCGGACGGCATCGTCCTCGCGGCGCGCGCTCCGGCCGGGCTGTTCTACGCCACCCGGACCTTCGCCCAGTGGCTGCGGGCCGCTCTCGTCCAGGACGAGGGCACACCGAGCCTCCCGGGCCTGGAGGTGTCCGACCGGCCCGACCTGGCGGTCCGCGGCTTCATGCTCGACGTCTCCCGCTGCCGGGTGCCGACCCAGGCGGAGCTCTTCCGCTTGGTGGAGATGCTGGCCGAGCTCAAGATCAATCAGCTCCAGCTCTACACCGAGCACACCTTCGCCTACCGCGGCCACGAGGAAGTGTGGGCCGACGCCAGCCCCCTGACCCCCGCGGAGATCCGCGCGCTCGATGCCCACTGCCGGCTCCACTTCATCGAGCTGGTGCCGAACCAGAACAGCTTCGGCCACCTCCACCGCTGGCTCGTCCACGACCGCTACCGGCCGCTGGCGGAGGTGCCGGACGGGATCGAGCACCCGTTCAGCGAGGCGCGTGAGCCGTTCAGCCTGTGCCCGGTCGACCCCGGCAGCCTCGACCTTCTGGCCGACCTCTACGACCAGCTCTTCCCCTGCTTCGCCAGCCGCTCGTTCAACGCCGGTCTGGACGAGACCTTCGATCTGGGCCAGGGCCGCTCTGCCGCCGCCTGTGCCGAACGGGGCAAGGTGGCCGTCTACCTGGAGTTCCTGCGCGGGGTCCACGGCCTGGTCCGCGCGCGGGACCACCGGATGCAGTTCTGGGGCGACGTGGTGATCGAGGAGCCGCCGGAGGAGAAGGAGGGGACGGGACAGGCCGACCGGGTACGGGAGATCCCGACCGACGTGGTGGCGCTGGAGTGGGGCTACGAGGCCGGCCACCCCTTCCCCGACCACGCCGTACGCTACGCCGCCTCCGGCCTCGACTTCATCCTCTGCCCGGGCACCAGCTCCTGGTCGAGCCTCGCCGGACGGACCACCAACGCCCTCACCAACCTGGCCGAGGCCGCCCGCACCGCCCACGAGAGCGGCGCCCTCGGCGTGTTGATCACCGACTGGGGAGATCACGGCCACCTCCAGCCACCGACCGTCTCCGTGGCACCGCTCGCGGCCGGCGCCGCCTGCGCCTGGAACGCCGGGCTCGCCGCGAGCCCCGAGGGGCTCCCCCGCGAGACCCTGGCGCGGCTGGTCAGCCGCCACCTCCTGTGCGACCGGCGCGGCACCCTCGGCGAGGCGGCGCTCCGCCTGGGCGAAGCCCACCGCTACACCGGCACCCAGGACCGGAACGGCGCCGCCCTCTTCTTCCTCCTCGCCTTCGCCCACCAGGACCTGACCCACCCGCGCTACGGGGGGCTGACGGCCTCGGGGCTCGAACGCGCCGAGGCGGCGGTTCTGGAGGCGAAGGTACTGCTCGATCGCGCGGCGGAAGACGGGCCCGCGGCGGACGCCGTGCGCGAGCTCACCTGGACCGCGCGGGCGCTCCTCACGGCCTGCCGGATCGGGCGCGAACGCCTCGCCGCCGGACCGGAGGCACCGCTCGCGGCCCTCCCGGTAGCGACCCGCCGATCACTGGCCGACGCCGTCGGCGCCCTGGTCGAAGACCACGCCCCCCTGTGGCTCGCCAGGAGCCGCCCCGGCGGGCGCACCGAATCCGTCGCCCGCCTCGAACGAACGTTGACGCTCCTGAAAAGCTAGCCTGCACTATTCATGAGCCACCTACTGCGAGCCGCAATTGCACGCGATCTCAGGCCGTACTCGCTCTTTGCTCCTCGACGTACCGTACAGTACGCCTGCGTCGCGCATCGCTGTGTGCGCCCTGATCTCACGCGCACTTGCGGCTCTCGCTACGGCGTCTCATGATTAGTGCAGGCTAGGAGTCTGCGCGGCAGGACCGCGCGGCCGCGCGCACGGGTCTTACGCGTGCAGATCCGAGGCGCGACGAGGAGGCGATGCTGTAGCATCGTCGACGAGGAGGAACGAAGGAGATGCCCGTAACCCCCGTGCGCCCAGAGGGTTGCGACGGCGCAGGCCCGTCTGCTGCGTTGTCGCTCCTCAACGATGCCACCGCATCGCCTTCGTCGCGAGCGCCTTGCATCCGAGCCTGCGGCGCTCGCAACGCGGTCACGTGGTCCTGCCGCGCAGACTCCTAGGAGGCCGGCCGGCGGGATCGAGGTGCCCCCCGGTCCCTCCGATCCCGACAGCCGGCCGGTGGTGCCTTACCCCAGGACCTTCTTGACCGCGGCCTCGATGGTCCCGGGCTCGAGCTCTTCGAGCTCGTAGGTCACGTTGGCGATCGGCTTCGAGACGCTCAGCACCCGCTTGAGCTGGATCGGCGTCCCCTCGACCACCACGTCGGCCGGCGTCGCCTCGATGGTCTCGCGCAGCTCTTCGATCTGCTGCGCGCCGTACCCCATCGCCGGCAGGATCTTGCGCGCGTTCGGGTACTTGGCGAAGGTCGCCTTGATCGAGCCGACCGCGTACGGCTCCGCGGAGACGATCTCGGCCGCCCCGGCGTTCTTGGCCGCGAACCAGCCGGCACCGTAGGTCATGCCGCCGTGGGTCAGCGTCGGGCCGTCCTCCACTACCAGAGCCCGCTTGCCGCGGATCATCTCCGGGTCGTCGACGGTGATCTTCGAACGGCACTGGACGACCGTGGCGTCCGGGTTGTGGGTGCGGCAGCTCGCGAGCACCGCCTCGACGTTCTTCGGATCGGCGGTCCCCACCTTGTTGACCACCAGGAGGTCGGCCATCAGGAAGTTGGTCTCCCCCGGGTAGTAGGAGAGCTCGTGGCCCGGCCGGTGCGGATCGACCAGGGTGATGTGGAGGTCGCTCTTGTAGAACGGCGTGTCGTTGTTGCCGCCGTCCCACAACACCACGTCCGCCTCCTTCTCCGCCTCGCGCAGGATCGCCTCGTAGTCGATGCCGGCGTAGACCACGAAGCCGTTGTCGATGTGCGGCTCGTACTCCTCCCGCTCTTCGATCGTGCACTCGTGCTTGTCCAGGTCCTCGTAGGTGGCGAAGCGCTGAACCGCCTGCTTCGCCAGGTCGCCGTAGGGCATCGGATGGCGCACGGCGACCACCTTCTTGCCCATCTCTTTGAGGATGCGGGCCAGGTAGCGGGTGGTCTGGGACTTGCCGACGCCGGTGCGCACGGCGGTGACGGCGATCACGGGCTTGCTGGAGGCGACCATCGTCCGGGTCGCCGAGCAGATGCCGAAGTGGGCGCCCCAGGCCACCACCCGGCTGCCCTTGTCCATGACATAGGTGTGGGGTACGTCGGAATAGGAGAACCAGACCTCGTCCACGGCGTGGTCGCGGATCAGCGACTCCAGCTCCTCTTCGGGCCGGATCGGAATCCCGTCGGGGTAGAGGGCGCCGGCGAGCGACGCCGGGTAGGTCCGGCCCTCGATGTCCGGGATCTGGGTCGCGGTGAAGGCGACGACCTCGTAGGCCTCGTCGCCGCGGAACAGGGTGTTGAAGTTGTGGAAGTCGCGGCCGGCCGCTCCCATGATGATCACTCGTCTGCGGGCCATCGACAGCTCCTCTCGCCTTGATTGTTTGATCGATGGAATGGGGTTGGATCGGTGGCCGGAGACCGGCCGGGCGGCGGGCATGCACCCTCGCCAGGGGCCATCCTATAGAGGCTTGGCGCGCGAGCGACCACCCGGATGGGGGGGACGGCGCCCGGCGAGCGCTGCAGCGGGGGAAGCAGGACGGCGGGCGACGCCGCGGAGTGAAAACGAAACGGCCCCCCGACACGAAGCCGGGAGGCCGCTCCAGGACGTCCGGCGGCCCGGCGCGGAGCGCGGCGGGCCGGCGGAAGCTCTCAGGGTGTCTGAGCGTCAGGGCGTGATGTTCGGATCGCCCGGGTCCTCCTCGACGGGCTGCTCCTCGAACACCTCGACCTGGTTCTCCAGGTCCACCGCGTCGACGTTGTCGCAGTTCTCCATGCCGATGGTGTTCGCCTTGAGGAACAGGCAGAACGCGCCGGTGAAGTTGGACGTGTAGAGGTCGGCCGGCGATCCGGGAAGCGACGGCGACCCGCGGTCCAGGGAGAAGACCACGTAGTCGACGCCCGGGGTGGCCTGGAGGTTGCCATCCACGTCGAAGACCGCGATCGCGTCCAGGTTGTCGCGGTTGGTCAGGCCCATCTGGGCCGCGGTCGCGAAGGTCAGGAACGGACCGCCACCCGGCGGGGTGACCAGGATGTCCGACGGGCGACCCAGCCAGCTCCCGCTCACCTTGTCGAGGGTGAAGAAGACCGGGCGATCGTTGATGCCGTCGCCGTTGATGTCGAAGAGCTGGAGCTCGACCGCGTCCATGTTGTCCAGCTCGCGGGCGCGGTTGAGCACGTTCGGCCGGAGCGACGGGATCAGGTTGTACTGGTCCTGGTTGACCGACAGCAGGTTGGCCGAGGGGCGGGTCGGATCGAACGGCGGGCCGAGCGTGGTCGGCGGACCGCAGATGGTCGATCCCGGCGGCATGGACGCGGCCGGACCCGCCATGGTCAGGCCGTTGGTCACGAACCGGTCACCGGCCGCCTGGAAGTTGTTCTCCTCGACGGCGTACTCGGTCCCCGGCAGCCCCTGGGACTCCTTGCTGCCGGAAAAGTAGACCGCCACCGGCGCGTTCGGGTCCCGCTCGCCGGCCGAGTGGCCGTCGTTCTCGTCCTGGGGGGTGACGCCGTAGGCGGGCGCCGGGAGATGGAGGATCGGTCCGGGGCCGCCGACGTCGCAGCCCATGCCGATCGCTCCGCCCATCATGCCGTAGATGTCGGCCGTGTTGATCAGGCCGGGGGGGCAGACGTGGATCGACGGCGAGTGGGCGTCGAGCGAGATCGGGTCGGGCGGAGGGTTGGCGGGAAGATAGCCGGCGGTCGCAAATAGCGCGAGCACGGTGACGAGAACGACACGTCGAGCATTCATTGGTGTCTCCTCCTCCAGAATGCGAGGATCGGGGAGCCGGCGCCGCCCGCTGGGGCCTCTGCGCGGGCTCCTGGGTGGTTGCCCGAGATGGGCGGTTCCCGGCGCTGGGCCGGGCTGGTCTACTCTTCTCTATTCGTTATGTGCGTGTCTTCACGTTTTCGTGACAAAATAATAACACGAGCGTGCCAAATCCCGCCCAGGCGTTCCGGGCAGCGCCTCCTCGCCCGATCACCCGGGCGGGCGCACCCGAGGAGTGCCCCCGGGTAGGATGGACCGCGTGAGCGCCTGGACCAGAGAGCCGCCGCGGCATTGGCCGGGAGACGCCCGCGGCCTGGCGGCCGACCTGGCGCGCACCCTCGAAGGGGAGGTCCTGTTCGGGGCCGGCGAACGCGCCCTCTACGCCACCGACGCCTCCAACTACCGCCAGGTCCCGCTGGGCGTGGTGCGCCCCCGCCACGCCGGCGACGTGGAGGCCGCCGTCGCCTGCTGCCGCCGCCACGGAGCACCGATCCTCGGCCGCGGCGCCGGCACCAGCCTGGCCGGCCAGGGCTGCAACCTGGCGGTGGTGCTGGACTTCTCGCGCCACATGAACCGGGTATTGGAGGTCGATCCGGACGCCCGGCTGGCGCGGGTCGAGCCGGGGGTGGTGCTCGACGTCCTCCGGCGGCGGACGGAGCCGCTCGACCTGACCTTCGGCCCGGACCCGGCGACCCACGACCGCTGCACCCTGGGCGGCATGATCGGCAACGACTCCTGCGGCGTGCACTCGGTGCTGGCCGGGCGCACGGTCGACAACGTCCGCGCCCTCGACGTCCTGACCTACGACGGCACCCGGCTGCACGCCGCGGCGCTCGACGGCCCGGCGCGGCGGCGGATCGAGGCCCGGGGCGGCCGGCCGGCGGAGATCGTGCGCGGCCTGGCCGGCCTGGCCGCGCGCCACGGCGAGTCCATCCGCGCCCGCTTCCCGCCGATCCCCCGCCGGGTCTCGGGCTACGCCCTGGACGCCCTGCTGCCGGAGAATGGCTTCCACCTGGCCCGCGCGCTGGTCGGCAGCGAAGGGACCTGCGCCCTGGTGCTCGAGGCGACCCTGGAGCTGGTCGCCTGGCCGGCCCACCGGGCGCTCCTGGTGGCCGGATTCGACGACGTGGCGGCCGCCGCCGACGCCGTCCCGGAGCTCCTCGCGCACCGCGCCCCCGCCGGGCGGACCGACGGGCTGATCGGCCTCGAAGGGTTCGACGAACGGCTGATCGACGACCAGCGGCGCAAGGGCCTCAACCCGGAAGGCCACGCCCTGCTCCCGGACGGGTCCGGCTGGCTGTTGATCGAGTGCGGCGGCGAGACGGCGGCCGAGGCCGCGGACCGGGCGGAGCGGGTGCGCCGGAGCCTCGGCGAGGTCCCCGGCTTCACCGCCTCCCGCCTGCTCGGCACACCGGCCGACCAGCAGCGGCTGTGGACGGTCCGCGAGTCCGGCCTCGGTGCCACCGCCCGGGTGCCGGGACGCAAACCCTCCTGGGCCGGGTGGGAGGACTCGGCGGTGGCGCCCGAGCGGATGGGCGACTACCTGCGCGCCCTCCGGCGGCTCTACGACCGCTACGGCTACCACGGCGCCTTCTACGGCCACTTCGGCGACGGCTGCCTCCACACCCGGATCGACTTCGACCTGGGATCGGCGGCCGGGGTGCGCACCTTCCGGTCCTTCCTCGACGACGCGGCGGACCTGGTGATCGCCCACGGCGGCTCGCTCTCCGGCGAGCACGGCGACGGCCAGGCGCGGGCCGAGCTGCTGCCCAGGCTCTACGGCGAGGAGCTGTGCGGAGCGTTCGCCGAATTCAAGGCGATCTGGGACCCGGACGACCGCCTGAACCCGGGCAAGCTGGCCCGCCCCTACCCGATCACCGCCAACCTCCGCCTCGGCGGCGGCGGCCTAACCCCGTTCCCCCGCTGGGAGCCGCCGACCCGGTTCCGGCTGGTGGGCGACGACGGCCGGCTGTCCTCGGCGGTCCTGCGCTGCGTCGGCGTCGGCAAGTGCCGCCGGACCGAGGGCGGCACCATGTGCCCGAGCTACAAGGCGACGCGCGAGGAGCGCCACTCGACCCGGGGGCGCGCGCGGCTGCTTTTCGAGATGCTCCAAGGAGAGGTGATCGACGACGGCTGGCGGAGCGAGGAGGTGCGCGAAGCGCTCGACCTGTGCCTGGCGTGCAAGGCGTGCCGGCGAGAGTGCCCGGTGCAGGTGGACATGGCGACCTACAAGGCGGAGTTCCTGGCCCATCACTACGCCGGACGCCTGCGGCCCCGCTCCGCCTACGCCTTCGGCCTGGTGCGCTGGTGGCTCGCCGCGGCGGCCGCCGTCCCCGGCCTGCCCCGCGTCGCCAATGCGCTCGCCCGGGGCCGCTGGAGCGCGCTCCTCCTCAAGGCCGCCGCCGGCATCGCGCCGGAGCGGCCGATCCCACCCCTCGCCCTCCGGACCTTCCGTGCCCGCTTCCAGGCCTCCCGACGAAGTGCCAGGCAAATAGAGGAGGGCTTCCAGAACGACGCTCCGCGAGGTGCCAGGCAGTTAGAGGAGGGCGCCCCCCGCGGCCGGGTGCTCCTCTGGCCGGACACATTCCACGACCACCTCCGCCCCCAGGTGGCCGAGGCGGCGGTGACGGTGCTCGAAGCGGCCGGCTTCGACGTCGCCCTGCCGCCGCGCGGCCTCTGCTGCGGCCGCCCGCTCTACGACCAGGGCTTCCTCGGCCTGGCCGAGCGCACCCTGCAAAAGACGGTCGGCGCCCTGCGCGGCGAGATCCGCGCCGGCACGCCGGTGGTCGGGCTCGAGCCGAGCTGCGTGGCGGTCTTCCGCGACGAGCTCCCCGACCTCCTGGCCGACGACCCGGACGCCCGCCGGCTCTCGGAGCAGACCTTCACCCTGGCCGAGCTGCTCGAACGGCGGGCCGCGGACTGGCAACCTCCGCCGTCCGCCGGCCCCTCCCCCCGGGCGCTCCTCCACGGCCACTGCCAGCACACCGCGGTGATGACCCTGGACGC
>Ga0210074_1000267_pt1 | contig 19988 bp, 15 predicted proteins | sample China_Galinas_Co_FD_184860 | JGI IMG/M metagenome (GOLD analysis project Ga0210074, IMG submission 184860) | Wetland microbial communities from San Francisco Bay, California, USA, that impact long-term carbon sequestration -... | ecosystem: Environmental > Aquatic > Marine > Wetlands ... | reverse complement strand
CTTACCCCCTAGGAGGCCCCCGGTTGTCAAGCACAAGAAGTCCCCTGATCCACCGGGAGGGGGAAGGTGAAGCCAGCGAGCTAGCGGGGAGGAGTCGTCGTCCCTGCCTTTGGTTTCGGTCGGTGCAGACCCGACCGCCTGCACCAAACACCTATTCAGGCTCAGCCCGTCGCGTAGCGGCGGGTGCGGGGGAGAGTCTCCCGCGCGTCCAAGAAACACATCTGTGCCCTCATGCCGTCCCACTCTAAGAGTCGACTCCGCTGGATCGGTGCTGCAGTCGATCGAGCGGCTCAGTTAGTCGCTGGGCTCGGGGGAGGGGCAGGCCAGGAGAAGGCCCACTTGAGATGGACGCTTCCCATCTTGGCGCCGTCGGGCTTGCTCTTCTTGCTGTAGTAGGCGTGGCCGAGCACGAGCTCGATCGACTCGGCGGCGCAGAGATCGGCCAGACAGTACCAGCAGAAGACGCATTCGACGCCGACGACGAGGTCCTCGCGGAAGGGCTCGATCGCCCGGAGGAAGGCCGTCAGCACGACAGGGAAGATTGCGGTGGAAGCCGATCTTGCCCTCTTGGTCGAGCACGCAGACGTACACCTTGCGGGCGTGGAGATCGACGCCGCAGTAGAAGCCGTGCTGGGTGGTGTAGAATCGCATCGAGGCCTCCTTTGTGAGAAGGGTTTCAGGTACCCCGGAGCCTACCGCGTGGGTGGGCTCCAAGGGGGCCTCGAATCAGGAGCCCGGCTGCTGAACCGGGCGGCTCCGCCGCCGGTTGGCAGCAACAATGTTAGGCGTCGCGGTCACCAGCGGCACCCTCCTAACCAGTCAAGAAGAGCTCTCATGGTACCCACCGGTTTCAAGTACCACCACCTCGGGATTCCCACCACCACTTCTCGTGTCGGCGAGCGGTACCTGCCCGAGCACAAGGTCTACATCTCGGGGTTCGAGACCAGCCCGTTCGGCATCGAGTGGATGCGCTTTGAGCCAGACTGCACAATCCCCGAGCTCGTCAAAACGGTCCCTCACGTAGCATTCCAAGTTGACGACCTTGACGCCGCCATCGCCGGGCGAGAAATCCTTATCTCTCCAAATAGCCCGTCGCCGGGCGTGACAGTGGCCTTCATCATCGATGACGGTGCCCCAATCGAGCTCCTCGAGTTCTCTAATGCTCGCAGTCCGCAACGTCCACGACGCGACGCCTAACCCCTATGCGGCCTTGTCGATCGAGCGGTTCAGGTAGTCGGTGGGCTCGGGGGAGGGGCGAAATGGGCGACCTTTGTATTGTCCTCTCAGCCGTCGTAGCTGTTTGCTCCTGCTATATTGGCGGCTGAACATCTTGCCGAGTACTCCACCGGTTGTTTAGGACCGGAGCCAGCGCATCGAGTGTGCTCCGCAGGTGCCGGCGTCGGTAGCATTCGCGAAGCGGGGCGCGTCGACGGCGCTGGTGTGCTTGAGCGTCGTCAAAATCGTATGGGAGGTTGGATGAGTATTTTCTGGAAGTTCCAGTATCTGATCGGTCTGACGCCGTGGGAGCGCATGCCGTCACTGCCGCTTGGTGAACAGGCTGCCGCACTCCTTGACAAGGAACAGGGCGATCGAGAACCGCCCTACGGCCGCGCCCTCGATTTGGGGTGCGGTACGGGGTTCTGGTCGGTTCAGCTGGCGCAGCGCGGGTGGGAGGTCACGGGCGTCGACATCGTTTCGAAGGCGCTCCGCGCCGCCCGCAAGCGCGGACGCGAAGCCGGCGTGGGGGCTCGATTCGTCCAGGGGAGCATGACAGCTCTACCGGCCGAGGAGATCGGCTCGGGATTTGGTCTGTTCCTGGACTTTGGCGCCGTCCATGCCCTCTCGCCCGAGCAGGTGCGGGCAGTGGGCCGTGAGGTCACGGCGGTGAGCACCGAGGACGCCACGCTCCTCATGTACGCGTTCTCACCAGGTCACAGAGGGCCCCTGCCGCGAGGGATCAGTCGGGAAGAGATCGAACAGGCCTATGAAGGATGGACGATCACGGACGAGGAAGCCTTCGATCTGAGCCGAGCGCCCCGGTTTGTGAAGAAAGCGCGCCCCAGCTTCTACCGCCTTCGCCGCGGCCGATCGTGACGGTGCGTTGGTAGGTTGCAACAGGATCCAGGCCCGCGAGAGCCCTGCCTGAGGGAGGCACGCCGCTCTGAGCGTCATCCCGGGTGTGGAGTGCCGTGGGCCTCTTCGCCTGGGAGCGTCGCGAGTGACGATCGCTCCTGGGACGGCTCCTGGGACCGCTCTTGGGAGGGACCCGAGATGCACTCCGGAAAGGAGAAATCTCGATGCATATCCATCGGTCCCATGCCGTTTCCGTCACGCTTGCGTTCGTCGGTCTCCTCGGCACACTGGCCTCGGGGGCGAGCGCCCAGCCGCCAGAGCTGCGAAAGCTCGTGACCGAGGCGCCGCTGGTCTTCCTTGGCACCGACCTCGGCGCCGTCGAGTCTCCGACGCTGCCTCTGCCTCCGCCGAAGGGGCGGTGGGCACGGGTGCACGTCGAGGAGACGCTGCGCGGTGCCGCCACCATCGGCGACTTCACCGGGCAGGAGGTGATCCTCGATCTGCCGGCCGACGAGGCGCACCGCACGGCGATCTACTTTGTCCGCCCGGTGGCCTACGGCAAGACTCTGATCGCCGAGCAGGTGGCGGCGATGGAGGTACCGGAGAGCTCCGAGAAGCTCGCCGACGAGCTGGCGGAGGCGGACCGGCAGAACGCCGACGACGCGCTGCGCCGGCGCGCGGCCAGTGCCGAGGTGGTGGCGGTCGTCCGCGTGGTCGGGGTGAAAGCGCTGCGCGAAGCGCCGCGTCCGTCGGAGCACGATCCGGACTGGGCGATCGCCCGCGTGCGCGTCCTCCGGACCCTGAAAGGGGAGCCCCGCCTGAGCGACTGCGAGCAAGGGCTCTGCGCCGAGGTGGCGTTTGCGCAGAGCGACGACATCCGCTGGTTCCGCTCTCCCAAGCTCGCCGTCTACCAGGAGGCGATCTTGCTGCTCCGCCCCGCCGATCCGGACGTCTTGCGCGAGGGCGAGAAGCCGCCCGCCGCCTATGTGCTGACCCACGCAGACGATCTGCGACCGCCCGCCGAGGAGGCCCGCCTGGCCGCCTTGATCCGCGAGCCGCGCTGAAAGGAGGAGCGACATGCTACGCAACCGAATCGCAGTGGCGCTGCTCACGCTCGCGCCGTTGGCGGCGTCCGCCGGCGCCCAGATCACCCTCGTCGACATGGTGCCGCAGGCACGGAGCGGCGAGACCAACCAGGACGCCGAGCCGACGATCGCGGTTAATCCCGCGAACCCCCAACAGCTCGCCGGCTCCGCCTTCACCTGGGACAACCTCAATGCCGGTCCGATGACCGGGAACCTCGCGCCGATCTACGTCTCCACGGACGGCGGCACCACCTGGACGACCGTTCTCAACGTGCCGAGCACGACCGGAGCGAGCTTCCCCACCGGTGACATCAACCCGCGCTTCACGGCGGCGCCGAGCGGCACCACCAGCATGCTCTACACCGGAATTCTTCACTCCAACGACTTCAACATGCGGATCTACCGCGCCAACGACTACCGGACGCCGGTGGCGATGACCCAGATCGACACGCGCTCGAACAACGTCGACCAGCCCCACCTCGGAGGGCTGATGTCGTTGCACGGTGACGCCGGTGCCGACCACGTCTACGTCGGATTCAACAACGGCTACGGCGGCGTCTCGCCGACCGGAAGGACCGCGGCGGTCGACTGGACACTCGCCGGTGCCGCTGCCGTACCGGCCTTCAACCTCAGCACGGTCGAGACGCGCAGCACGGGCACGATCCACCAAGACGGCTACTCGACGGTGCCGAGCGTCCACCCGGACGGGACCGTCTACGTCGCCTTCTATGGCATCCGCGGCGGCTCGTTCTCGCTGTACAACACGGACGTCGTCGTCGTGCGCGACGACCACTTCGGCGCGGACGGCTTCGGCTCGTTGACCGGCGCGGGCGGTCTCGCCGGAGTGCAGGTAGTGACCGGCCGAAACCTGGCCAACACCGGGTTCCTCGGCCAGAACCGCCTGGGCGCGAGCAACATCGCCCTGTGCGTGGACCCCAACGACTCGGACCGGGTCTACCTCGTATGGGGCGACCAGCCCGCGTCGACGACCGGCGAGACGCTCCACGTGCGCGTCTCGACCGATCGGGGAGCGCACTGGGGCAATGACCTGCTGACCGTCGCCAACGCGATGAACCCGGCGATCGCGGTCAACTCCCACGGCCGGGTCGGGCTGCTCTACCAGGCCTGGGGGAGCAATCGGTGGCAGACGGTCTTCCGCCGCACGACCAACGCGGCGGGCACGACGTTCGACGCGGGCGTGGTCCTCGCCGACACCGACTCGACGACGCCGACGCGCGTCTACAGCCCCTACATCGGCGACTACACGGGCCTGGTCGCCCGCGGCCAGGACTTCTACGGCGTCTTCTCGGCGTCGAACTTCCCCGACGCGGCGAACTTCCCCACGGTGGCTCCCACCTACCAGCGTTACGTCAACTGGGGCACCCACACGCTGTTCAGCAATGCCGCCATGACCGTGACGGTGGCCCCCTCGATCGATCCCTTCTTCTTCCACTCCGCCGAGGTCGCAGCGGAGGACGACTTCTACGTCCGCGACTGGACCGACAGCCCGACCAGCGGCGATGACGGCGCCGAGCCGTCGACCCACGCCGACTTCTACGCCCGTCCCGACGTCTGGAACCGCCGCGGGCCGACGGACGGCTCGCCGTTCCCGTCGGACCGGCCAGCCAACGAGCCCGCCGGCAACGGCGCGGGCAACCTGGGCGACAACTGGGCCTTCTCGCGCATCCGGCGCAACGGGACCGGAACCGCCGACACTGTCGCCGTGCACTACGCGGTCTCCCCGTTCGGCACGGGCAGCAACTACGCCGACGGCGTGACGGTGACCTCTCCCGGTCTCACCTTCATCGGGCCGGATCCTTCGGTCTCCTTCCTCGCCGGCGAAGCCGGCCCCAAGACGGCCGCCGCGCGGGAGTGGCACCTCGACGCCATCGCCTCGACCCACCTCTGCCTGGCGGTCGAGATCAGCACCGCCTCCGATCCGTACCTGGCGCCCGGCATCGTCGGCCACACCCCCGGCTGGGGGACGGGTACCGATCTGGAGATCCTCAACGACAACAACAAGGCGCAGAGGAACATGGGCCTGACGTCGACGCCGTCCCACGGCGGCCCGGCTTCCGGCAGCATCACCAACATCGCGCTGATCCACAACGCGGCCACCTGGACCCGTGACCTGCAGATCCGCTACGACGTGCCGCGGGAAGTGCTCGAGCGCTTCGGCGGCGCGGTCACGATCTCGGAGATCGGCGGGGAACGAACGCACTTCAAGCCGGGCGCGATCCTCACCCTGAAGCACATGCGGCCGGGTGAGAATCGCTGGATCGCGGTCACGCTTCCCGCGGCGGCGATCCGCGAAGGAGAGGTCCTGCCGGTCTACTTCTCCGAGCTCAAGGAGGGGCGCGTGGTCAACGGCTTCGGCATCGGGCTGGTCGGCACGTCGCCCGACGTGGCCATCCAGGACGCTCTCCGCAACTTCCTCTCGACCTTCCAGCGCGCCGCGGTCCTCTATCGCAGCCGGGCGGCGGGGGAGGTGGCGGAGCGGGCGACCAAGTGGCTCCGTGAACCGTTGCCGGAGAGATTTCTTGTCCAGGAGCTCCGGGGCGAGGTCGAGCTCATCGACCGCGCGCTCGAAGAGCTCGACGAGGTGTCCGGCGGTGTCGGCCGGTTCGGTTCCCGCGAGCAGCTCGACAGGCTGCGCAAGGCGGTCAGCGCGCAAGACGCCACGGCGGCGGCCTTCGCGCTCACCAGCCTCGCGAACCTCGTCGATGCGCGGATCACCAGCATCGAGCTGGGCAAGGGAAACGTCTCCGACGTGCTCCAGACTCTACGCTGGGGCCGCGACCTCTTCTCGAGGGCACCCCTCGACGCGCTCGAATGCGCGGCCGGCCTGGTGCGCCAGTCCGACAAGTTCGAGCGCACGGTCGACGCGCGCAAGGCGACGCTCGCCGACTATCCCGAGCTGGTCGCCGAGCAGCGAAGCTGTCTGGCTCGCGGCGCCGAGACCCTCCACCTGGACCTCGGTCGTGAGCTGGATGCGCTCGGTCAGGACCGCACGGACCTGCGGGCCCTCCAGAAGGCCCACTACGACGTGCTGTTGCGGCTCTCGGAGGCCCGGAGCCGGTAGCCAGCCGGTAGCCAGCCAAGCCGCGCGCCGCGCCGGACCGTCAAGGTCGGGCACGGCGCGCGGCCGGCTGGCGATTCGCTCGCGGCATGACGAATCTCCCGCCGCAGACGGACGAAGGTGCCGCTGGCGGCGCCTGAGCTCCCGCTGTGGCGCGGGCCGGCGGTCACCCGCGCGATCGATGCCTGGTGCGTGTCGGTCTGGGACGCGTTCGGGGAGAGCCGCCAGGCGGTCGTCGACCTGCTGGCGCGCCACGGGATCGTCTGAGCTGGGCTGATGGCGGAGAGGGATCTCACCGGCTACGGCGGCCGGCCACCCCATCCGCGGTGGCCGGGGGAGGCGCGGATCGCCGTGCAGTTCGTGCTCAACGTGGAGGAGGGCGCGGAGCAGACCCTGCTCAACGGCGATGCTCAGTCGGAGGAGTATCTCCACGAGCTGCCCGGCCGGCCGGCGCGCGCCGGCGAGCGGGACCTGAGCGTCGAAGGGATGTACGAGTACGGAGCGCGCGCCGGCGTCTGGCGAATCCTGGAGCTCTTCCGTGCCCGGGACCTCCCGCTGACCGCCTTCGCCGTCGGCCGGGCTCTGGAGCTCAACCCGGCTCGGGCAGGCGCTCGGCGCTGCCGGCCACGAGGTCGCCGGCCACGGTTACCGCTGGATCGACTACCGCAACATGCCGGAGGACGAAGAGCGGCGCCATCTCTTGCGAACGATCGAGATCATCGAGCGGACCTGCGGCAAGCGCCCCGTCGGTTGGTACACCGGGAGGGTCAGCGGGAACACCCGCCGCCTGATCCGGGAGGAGGGCGGCTTCCTCTACAGCTCGGACGCCTACAACGACGACCTGCCCTACTGGCTCGCCGGCTCGGCTCCGCACTCGGCCCCCCACCTGGTCGTCCCCTACACCCTGGTCACCAACGACGCCCGCTACCTGTTACCCAAAGGCTTCTCCTCCGGGGGCGACTTCCTCGATACCCTCGAGGACGCCTTCGACCTCCTGTGGCACGAGGGGGCGGAGCGGCCCAAGATGATGAGCGTCGGCCTGCACGGCCGCATCAGCGGGCACCCCGCGCGGGCGATAGCCCTGGCGCGGTTTCTCGATTTCGTCCAAGAGCACGACGCGGTCTGGATCTGCCGGCGGGAGGAGATCGCCAGGCACTGGATGGCCGAGCATCCGGCGGCCCCCGCCTGAGCGGGGGCGCCACCCGCCGTCGCATACACTCCGAACCCATGACCCGTGAACGCCTTTCCCTCCTCGCCTTCCTCGTCGCTGTGGCGTGCCTGGTCTTCCTGATCTTGACCCGGCACCTGTTCGCCCACCATCCGGTGCTGATCGGCGTGCAGGTGGCCGCGGTCGCCTTGATGATCTGGGCACGGCTGACCTTCGGGCTGCGCAGCTTCCACGCGACCGCCAACACCTCGAAGGGCGGCCTGGTGACCACCGGGCCGTACCGCTACTGGCGGCACCCGATCTACGCGTCGATCCTCTACTTCGTCTGGGCCGGCCAGGTCGAGAACCCGCAGCTCACGGCGCTCGCCGCGGCGGTGGTGGCGACGGCCGGGCTTGTCGTCCGCATGGTGTTGGAGGAGCACTTCCTGCGGGAGACCTATCCCGAGTACGCGGAGTACGCCTCCCACGCCAAGCGCGTGATCCCGTTCGTCTACTGAGAGTCTCCAAGGAGTCTGCACGGTAGAACCGCGCGGTCACATCGTTCTGCCGGGCAGCCTCCTACCGCTCCCTTCCGCTGGCAGGAGGCTCCTCGTCACCTCGCCTTCAACCAGGTGAACCGCGGGTCGTCGCGGAGACCGCGATCGAAAGTGAAGGTGGTGCGGGCGCCGGTGGCGTGACCCTGGAGACCGAGGAGGTAGTCGGCGAGGTCTCCGTCGCCTCGTTGGTACAGGCTGAGGGCCTCGATCACTCTCTCGCGGTCTTCGAAGCAGAAGCGGTCGTCGGCGACGAGTGTGCTCACGGCGGAGAGGATCCGGCCGCGAGGCACCTTGTAGGCGCTCTCGAGAACCCATTCGAGCTCGCTGAGCACGATGTCCGTCGCCAGGATGGGCTCTCCCTGTTCGGAGGCCTCTTCCACGACCTTGCGTGCCTTGCGCGCTTGCGCCTCGTCGTCCTCGACCATCAGCCGGACAAGGAGGTTGGTGTCGAGGGCGATCACCTGTCGGTCCGCCCGGCCTTCGAGGCGGCGCGCCGGCGGACGGCCTCCCGCATCGCCTCGATGCTGACCGGCTTCTCCGGGGCGTAATCCCGTAGCACGCCGGTCACACCGTCGCCGTGTCTGTACGGACGCAGGACGATGCGCCCGGTCTCCTCGACCGCGAACTCGAGCTGGTCTCCCTCCTTGAGGTCGAACCGGTCCCGGATGACCTTCGGGACGGTGACCTGTCCTTTCGAAGTGAGGGTCGATTTCGGCATGACAATCTCCTTACGCCTCGATGATATCAGGCAATAGGTAAGGAGGCGGCCGCCGTTCCACGGTACCGGCCGAGACGGGGCGCCGGTGGCTGCGACACGCTCCGCCGGGCTCAGGCCCGGGGATCGCGGGTGGTGAGGAAGCGTTTGAGCCGGGGGAAGAAGAGGTCCCGCCGCTCGAGGTAGACCACGTGGCCGGCTTCGGGGATGAGCTCGTAGTGGCTGGTGGGGAAGATCCCGGCGAGCTTCTCCTGGGCCCAGAGGGGGATGCAGCGGTCCTGCTCCCCGGCCAGGATCAAGGTCGGCGTCTCGACCGCCCGGTAGTCGGACAGGCGCTCGTCGAGGCCGCCGAAGAAGGGGTTCTGGGCTTCGGTCAGCCGGACCAGGCTGTGGATCCGGTCGATGTAGCGCTCGACGAAGCGTTGCCGCATGGAGTCCAGCGCCTCCGGCTCGACCGCGCGGAGGAAGCGCTCGCCGAAGATCTTCTCGTAGAGGTACTGAGTGTAGAGGGGGAAGAGCTCGCGCCCGCCGGCGTAGAAGCGGAGCGACATCTCCTGGTAGAGCTCGAAGACCCGCTCGTGGGAGAGGAGGATGCCGGAGAGGGTGAGGGTGTCCAGCCGGTCGCTGTGGAGGCGGGCGAAGTCCAGGGCGACGAAGCCGCCGTAGGAGACCCCCATGACGTGGGCGCGCTCGATGTCCAGGTGATCGAGGATCGCCCGCAGCTCGCCGGCGAGCTGGGGAATGGTGACCGGCTCGTCCGGGCTCGACGAGGCGCCCTGGCCCAGGTAGTCGTAGACCAGCACGTCGTACCCGTCGAGATCCTCCAGGAACGAGTACCAGGCCTTGGTGTGCATGGCGAGGCCGTTCAGCAGGCAGACGACCTCGCGCTCGCCGGTGCCGTGGAGCTCCCACCAGATCTTGTGCTCGGGCCGCGCGGGCTCGGGCAGGAAGCCGCTCGCGAGAGGGGTGATCTCGGCCATCACGTGCCTCAGCTCGGCCGGCCGTGCGGTGCGGCCGTGGAACCGGCGGCGCTCATCCTCCGAGCTCCTCGAGGTACTGCCGGCGGAGATCCCCCTTGACCACCTTGCCGTAGGCGGTCCGGGGCAGCTCGTTTCGATGGACGATCTCTTTCGGCAGCTTGTAGCGGGCCAGGCGCTCGCCGAGGAAGGCGAGGAGGGACTCGTCGAGCTCCAGGGCCGCCGCGCTCTTCGCGTCGAGCTCGTCGAGGGGCACAACGAAGGCGATGCCGACCTCGCCCCAGGTGGGGTGGTCGATCCCCACCACCGCCGCGTCGCGCACGCCCGGATGCTGGAGCAGCACCGCCTCGATCTCGGCCGGGTAGATGTTGACGCCGCCGCTGATGATCATGTCCTTGGCGCGGCCGGCGATGTAGAAGAAGCCGTCCTCGTCGCGCCGCGCCAGGTCGCCGGACCGGAACCAACCGTCCGGCAGGTAGCTGGCGGCGGTGGCGTCGGGGCGGTTCCAGTAGCCGAGGGAGACGTGGGGGCCGCGGAACCACATCTCGCCCACCTCGCCGACTGCCACGTCCCGGGGCAGGGTCCCGTCCTCTTCTTCCGTTGCCACCAGCCGGACCTCGGTGTGCATCATCGGCTTGCCGATCGAGCCCAGCTTGGCGACGGAGTCGTCGACCGTCATGGAGAAGCAGTTCACCCCCACCTCGGTCATGCCGAAGCCTTGCTTGAAGGTCAGCCCCCGGCGCTGGTAGATCTCCGCGATCCAGGTGGGCAGGGGCGCGCCGCCCGAGTAGAGGCAGCGGAGCGACGACAGGTCCGCGCTCTCGAATTCGGGCGCCTCGGCCAGGAGCTTCCAGATGGTCGGCACCCCGAGCACCACCGTCGCCCCCTCGGCCTCGACGGTGCGCCAGATCTCGCCGGCGTCGAACGACCGGTGGAGGACGATCGTGCCGCCGATGGTGAAGACCGGCCCGAGGAACGCCATCAGGCCGCCGGCGTGGTAGAGCGGGGTGAAGATGGGCGAGACGTCGTCGGCGCGGAGCTGCCAGCAGCAGGCGGTGTTGTAGCCGTTCCAGGCGATCTGCCGGTGGGGGATCATGACCCCCTTGGGCCGCCCCGTGGTGCCCGAGGTGTAGAGCAGGCAGTAGACGTCTTCGGGCTGGCAGCGGGTGGGCGCGAAGCCGGCCAGGTCGACGTCCCCGGAGCGCTCGACCAGGTCGGCGTACAGCGGGTCGCCCTCCGTCTGCGCCGCGTCGAACGCCACCCAGTGCTCGACGGTCCCGAGCCGCGCGGCCGTCTCCGCGATCTCTGTCGTGCCGCGGAGCGCTGCCACCCGGTCAGCGAGCTCGCCGTCGTAGAGCACGACCCTGGCGCCGGAGTCTTCGAGGATCGGCGCCAGCTCCGCCGCGGTCAGGCGGGTGCCGAGGGTGACCAGGATGGAGCCGGTCTTGCCGGCGGCGAAGAAGGCGTCCAGGTACTCGACCCGGTTGTGGGCCAGGATCGCCACCCGGTCGCCGGGCGCCAGGCCGAGCTTGCGCCAAACCAGGGCGCAGCGCACCGCCCGTTCGTCCAGCTCCCGGTAGGTGAGCCGGAGCGGCGGGTCGACCACCACCAGCGCCAGGGCATCCGGCGTCAGGCGGGCGCGCTCACCCAGCACGTCGGCAGTGATCATCGCAAGCCCTCCTCGAATCAGGAATTGGCTGCCGCCTCGTGCTCGCCGCACGTCCTCCCTTGAGCGACGAGCCGGGCGGGGGCGTCCCTTTCCCCCCGGAGGGTGGGAAAGGGATCGAGGGATTGGGGGGAGATCCAGTGGATCGTCTGAGTTGATCGACACTCATCGAGCCGTGCCGCCGCGAAGCCACAGTGAGAGGTGCTGTCCCGGTTGCCTGCGGGTCGCTGAAAGGGATCGAGGGATTGGGGGGAGATCCAGTGGATCATCTAGGTTGATCGGAGCCGCGTGACGGGCGAATCAGGCAATCCCGACTCGCCCGTCGCGAAGTGGGTCACCTTCTTGTCAGAACCGATACTCCAACGTCGTCAACACCGTCCGCGGCGCCCCGTACGACCCCTGCAGAATGCCCAGCACCGGGATGTTGTAGCCGTTGGTCAAGTAGCCCTCGTCGGACAGGTTCCGCCCGACCACGCCGACGCGCCACTTGGCGTCCGCGGACAGCCAGCTCACCCAGGCGTCGTAGGTCTCGTAAGCCGGCTGGATGATCGGCTGGAGCGCCTGGGTCGGGTTGCTGGGATCGGGTCCGCCCTCGTTGGTGAGGGTCGACTCGTCCCGGTGGCTGACGCCGGCGCTGGCGGTGAACAGGCCGCCCCACAAGGTGTGGTCGAAGTTCAGCCGCAGCGTACCGGTGAACTTCGGCGCGTTGGTGATCACCTGGGTGTCGACGAAGGTGTCGTTGTTCAGGTCGAGGAACTTGGTCGGCTTGGCGTCCAGGTAGCTCAAGTTGCCGGAGATGCCGAACCAGGAGAGCGCCTGCGGCGCCCAGTCCCACTCGGTCTCGACGCCCTTGACGGTGGCGTCGCCGGCGTTCAAGAAGTCGCCGAAGAAGGCGTTCTCCACACCGTCGCCGTTGGAGTCGTAGGCGGTGAAGGTCGAAACCTGGATGTCCGTGTAATCGCCGTAGAAGGTGGCGACGTTGAAGCGGAGCGAGCGGTCCAGCAGCACCGACTTGATGCCGGCCTCACCCACGGTCAGCACCTCGTCTTTGAACGGCTCGGCCGACCGGGGGAAGGCCGTCGCCTGGGCGCGCACGTTGTAGCCGCCGCTCTTGAAGCCGCGGGTGCCGGTGACGTAGCCCATGACGTTGGGATTGAACTGGTAGCTGAGGCTGACCTTCGGGGAGAGGGAGTCGAACGTCTTCTCCTTGTCGAAGTCGGCGGTGACGGCGTTGATGGTGGTGAAGGTGGCGTCCGTGAAGCCGACGTTGTAGGCGATGCCGTGCTTCTTCTCCTTGGTCGCCCGGAGCCCGAGGGTGAGGGTCAGCTTCGGGGTCAGGCTGTAGTTGCCTTCGCCGAAGAGCGCGTACGACTCCGTACCGACGCTGCCCTCGGTGCTCCCGAACAGGAGGTTGAGGAAGTTGTTCAGCACCCGGCCGCCGGCCGTGCCGTTGAAGTAGTAGGCGCCGAGGACGCCGTTCAGCCGGCCACCGTTGTCGAAAAGGGCCTGGAATTCCTGGGTCGCCTGGTGGTCGTAGTAGGTGGCCGCCACGTCAGCGATCGGCGCCGGCGTGGTGTCGAAGTCGATGTTGTTCTCGGAGCTCGTCTCCCGGTAGGAGGAGATCGACTTGAAGGTCCAGGCGGGGTTGGCGCGCCACTCGATGTGCATGGCCGAGCCGCTCGAGTCCGTGCCGTTCAGGGGGGCCAGGCCGCTCTGGGTGTCGAAGTGGTGCGCGAGCGGCGGGCACGCCTGCCCCAGAAAGAGCGGGCAGAACGGGTTCGCCGCCAGGCGGGTCAGGCCCTTGGGGTTGGAGTCGTCCCGGGTCTTGTCGTAGCTGAGCTGGAAGGTCAGGTCGTCGGTGGGCAGCCACTCGAGGGAGATCCGGCCCGCCTGGGTGTCCTTGTCCGAGACGTCCGTGCCGGTGAACAGGTTGGTGCCGTAGCCGTCGTGCTTGAGCGAGGCCAGGGCGATCCGGGCGCGGAGCTTGCCGGGCACCAGGGCGCCGCCGACGCTCGCCGTGACGTCCTGGTTGCTGTAGCTGCCAGGGGTGATGGCGATCTTGCCCTCGAGCGCGTCGGTCAGCGGCTTGCTGACGTAGCGGATGGCGCCGCCGATGGTGTTCTTGCCGTAGAGGGTGCCCTGGGGGCCGCGCAGCACCTCGATCCGCTGGACGTCGAAGACGTCGAGCAGCGCGCCCTGGGGGCGGGCGATGTAGACGTCGTCGAAGTACAGGCCAACGCCCGGGTCGACGCCCCAGAGCGGATCGGCCTGGCCGATGCCGCGGAGGAAGACGGTGAGCGTGGTCGACTGGTTGCGCCCGGAGTAGATCGACAGGTTGGGCACGTCCTCCTGGAGCTCGGAGATGTCCTGGGCGCCGGCCTCTTCCAACTGCTCGCCGCTCTGGACGGTGACCGCCACCGGCACTTTCTGCACGTCCTCCTTGCGCTTCCGGGCGGTGACCACGATGGTCTCGCCGACCGTGGGCGTCTCCTCCGCCTTCTCCTTTTCGGCGGCCGTCTCCTGGTCCTTCTTCTGATCTTTGCTCTTGGTCTGGTCCTTCGCCTGGTCGGTGCCCTGGGCCATCGCGTTGTCGGCGGCCTGCGCGGCAGCCGGCAGGGGCGCCAGGGCGACGGTCGCCGCGAGCGCGAGGAGCAGGGCTCGAAGGATGAACGAGCTCGCCGCCCGCGGGCGAGGTGAGTTGCTACGGGTCATGACTTGTCTCCTCGGTTCGGCCGCGCTTGCGGCTGATTCTGTTGGGGCGCCGGCTCGCGCGGCGGGGCGCTGTCGCCGGTTCGCGGCAGCAGCCCGTAGCGCAGCAGGCGGATGAACCCGTCGACGGCCTGCTCCGGGCTCATGCCCAGGTGGAGCGGCACGCCGAAGCACTTTTCGACGGTGAAGTAGTAGAAGAGCCAGCGGGTGGCGACCATCACGGCGATCATGGGATCGGCGTCACCGAAGTCGCCGGCGGCCGTCCGCTCGGCGAAGCGCTCGCCGTAGCTCGCCTGGAAACGCCGCGCCATGTCCTCGTAGAAGGTGCGGATGTGCTCGCCCTGGAACTCGATGACGTCGACGTAGATCAGCAGGATCTGGGGCTTGCTCTGCTCGACGACCTGCGCGATGGCGCCGGCCAGGCGCTCCAGGTCTTCGGGGAACTGGGCGGCGGCGAAAAGCTTGTTGAGCTCCAGCTCCGGATCGAGGAGCTGTTCCCAATAGCGGTCGATCAGCCGCTGGTAGATGGCGTCCTTGCTGGGGAAGTGGTGGTAGATGTTGCCCACCGACAGACCGGCTTGCTCGGCGATCTGGCGTAGTGACGTGGCCCGGTAGCCCTGGGTGGAGAAGAGCTCCAGGGCGGCGTCGAGCACCGCCGCGATCGAGGCTTCGGATTTCGCTTCCTGCCGGAGGCGAGCGGCCACGCCAGCTCCTTTCTCTCCAAATAAAAAACCGAACGCTTGGTCTGTATTTGGCGATTATGGGGTCGCCCCGCGGGGAGAGCAAGCCGCAGTGCGGCAAAGCCGGGGCGGGCAGGCGGCAGGCCGGTGACAGCGCGACCGAGCCCGTCGCTTACTCGACCTCGTAGGTCATGCCGTCGGTGCGGCCCTGGTCGTCGGTGACGGCGAGGCGGTGGTGACCGCGGGTGGGAGTCAGGAAGACGGGCTCGCCGACGGCGGCGCTGCCGACCAGGAGACCGTCCTGGTACCAGTAGAGGCGTCGGGCGTCGGCGCCGGTGCGAGCGACCAGGGCGATGCGCTGGTAAGCGAGCGGGGCGTCGTGGCGCAGGCGGTAGGGGGTGGCGGCGTCCGGCGAGACGATGCGGGGCGGCTCGCCAGCCGGCCCGGTGGGACCGCCCGGGCAGCGCGGCGAAACCGGCGGCAGGCCTGAGGGGAGCTCGCCGGTCCGGTGGGACGCCCGCTGCCAGGCGACCAGCTCGGCCGGGTAGACCAGGACGTTCTTCCAGGAGAACGGCCGCGGGCCGCAGTCGGCGGTGACCAGGCCGCCGGTCTCCCGGTCGACCGGCACCCGGCGGTGGAGCGTGCAGGTGCCGAGGCGGGAGTGCCCGGGCAGGTAGGGGTAGCGCCGGACCTCGGGGCAGAACGGACCGGGGAGCTGGTGGCTCAGGGTGCAGAGCTCGATCGTGTCGAGCTGGAGGCCGACCGGTCGAATCGGGGCGACGCCGCCCGGTTCGATGGCACGGAAGATCTCGAACAGGAGCGGTGCCGCGTGCTCGCTGCCGGAGATGCCCTCGAGCGCCGTGCCGTCGAAGCTTCCCACCCACACGCCGACCGCGTAGTGGCGGGAGAAGCCGACCGCCCAGGCGTCCCGGTGGCCGTAGGAGGTGCCGGTCTTCCAGGCCACGCCGGGCGCGCCCCGGGTCAGGTCCCAGGCGCTGGGCAGGTCCGGGCGCTCCACCTTGCGCAGGATCCCGGTCACCGTCCACGCCGCCTCCGGCGAGAAGAGCCGGTCCGCCTCGTCGGATACGAACGCCGCGCCCTCTGGGGCCGAAGCCTGGTGAGAAGGCCGGGCGAGCAACCGCACCGGCCGGTGGACGCCGCCGGCGGCCAGCGTCGCGTAGAGGTTGGTCAGGTCGAGCAGCCGCACCTCGCCGGCGCCGAGGATGAGGGGCAAGCCGTACTCCGCGTCCGGGCGGTCGAGGGTCTCGAGGCCGCCGCGGAGGAGCAACTGGTGGAACGGCCGCAGGCCGACCCGGGAGAGCAGCCGCACCGCCGGCGCGTTGAGCGAGTGGATCAGTGCCTCCCGCGCCGTGACCCGTCCCCGGTAGCGGCCATCGTAGTTCTCGGCCACGTAGCCGGCGAAGTCGGTGGGGATGTCGAGCAGGTAGGAGTCCGGCACGATCAGCCCCCGGTCGAGGGCGAGGGCGTAGAGGAACGGCTTGAGCGTCGAGCCGGGCGAGCGCCGCGCGATGGCGCCGTCCACCTGGCCGTCGTAGAGGGTCTCCGAGTACCCCGCGGAGCCGACCAGGGCGCGCACCGCCCGGTCGTCGATCTGCACCACCACCGCCGCCGCGTTCTCCAGCCCCTCGGCCCGGAGGGCGCCGATCCGGCCGCGGACCAGCCGCTCGACGGTCCGCTGCATCCCCAGGTCGAGGGTCGTCGCTTCCGTCCCGTGGACGGCGCCCGCCCGCAGGATCAGGTCGGTGAAGTGGGGCGCCTGCCAGGGGGGCGCGCGCCGCCGCGTCGGGATCGGCTCGCGGCGGGCGGCGGCGATCTCCTCCGGCGGAAACCCCCCCTGGCGCTCCAGGCGGTCGAGCAGCTCGGCCCGGGCCCGCCGCGCCGCCTGTGGATGGAGGGTCGGATCGAACGCCACAGGCGAGCGCGGCAGCACGACCAGCAGGGCGATCTCTCCCAGGGAGAGCTGGGACGGCTGCTTGCCGAAGTAGAACCGCGCCGCCGCGCCCACCCCCTCGATGTTGGCGCCGTAGGGCGCCAGGTCGAGGTAGGTGTCGAGGAGCGAAGCCTTGCTCCGGTGGAGGTCGAGCTGGAGGGCGCGGAAGCTCTCGCGAAGCTTGGAGGCGAGCGTCCGCGGCGCCGGGTCGGCCATGCGGGCGATCTGCATGGGGATCGTCGACGCGCCGGAGACCACCTCGCCGGCCCGGAGGTTAGACCACGCCGCCCGCAGCACCGCCAGTGGATCGACTCCAGGGTGATGGTAGAAGTGCTGGTCCTCGGCGGCCACCACGGCCCGCACCAGCTCGTCCGGCAAGTCGTCGCGCCGCACCGGGAACCGCCAGGTGTCGTCTGGCGGCAGGGTGGCACGGAGCGCCACGCCGTGGCGGTCGGTGATCAGCCCGGAGGCGGGGCGCTCCAGGGCGGCCCAGGGGAACGGGAAGAGCTGGTCCAGCACGAGGAACAGCACCGGCGGCAGCAGCAGCACCAGCAGGCCGCCGAGGATCCAGGTTCTCTTGCGCAGGCGAAGCAACCCCACGGCCCCCTACTCGGTCGCCCCCGTCCCGCCCGTTCCGCCGGTCCCCCGCAACGCCACCTCCATTTGCCCCCGTTGCCCGGTCGCCCGGAGCGCCGGGTCGTACATCGCCTCGGCGTGGGCCGGCGGCACCCGGAAGGAGCCGGGGGAGACCGCCCGCACCAGGGCGTAGACGGTCTGCCACTGGTTGGCCGGGAGATCGGCGAACAGCAGGATGCGGTCGTCGCGCAGGTCGAGGTGGCTCGGTCCCAGGGACGACGGAGTGGCCCAGGGCAGGGTCTCCGTGGTTTCGAGGCGGGGGTTCTCCACCTCGACCCCGGACGGCAGGAGGTTCTCGATCACCACGTTCTGGACGACGCCGGCGACGCTCCGGACCCGCGTCCGGATCACCAGCAGATCGCCCTGGCGCACCTGGTCGAGAGCGGCGGGGTCGCCCTCCCGGGTCAGGTAGGTGCGCTCGATCTCGAGGCCGGCCGACGTCGGCCGGAACCCCTCGTCGGTCGGCAGGCCGCGGGTGATCACGCTGTAGAAGGCGGCGCCCGCCTTGAAGCCCGGCCCCATCACGATCCGCACCGGGCCGTCGCCACGGAGGTTGGTGAAGTGGGCCGGCGCGTCGCTGGACACGCTTCCGAGCAGGCGGTCGCCCAGGTAGACCTTGCCCTGGAAGGGCGGTTGCTCGGCCTGGCGGTGGTAGAGCTGGCCCAGGGCGAGGAGCGCGAAGCCGGTCTCCTGGGTGGTCCACCACGGGTTGGTCACGGCGTCGCGGGCCAGCCGGTCGGCCAGGGCCGGGACGCGCGGGCTCTCCGGGGCGGCGTCCAGCAGCGCCATCAGCAGCAGCGCCCGGTTGCGGAGCGTCGAGTCGAAGTTCTCGCCGGTCTGGCGCTCCACCTCCTCCAGCTCGCCGATCCGGGCGATGAGCTCGTCCACCGTGTCCCGACGGCCGACCGCGGCGTAGGCGGCGGCCAGCAGGGCCTTCGACTGGGGCTGCATCTCATTCAGGTGCTTCCGGCGCACGAAGTCCATCGTCCCCAGGTCCGCCTGGTCGGCGCGGGCCAGCACGAAGAGGGCGTAGACCGTGCGCTCCAGCTCGGTCTTGCCGTAGGAGGACTTGGCCCGCACCTGGGTGCCGAGGAAGTCGAGCGCGCGCTGGCGGACCTGGCTCGCCACCGGGTAGCCGGCGCGTTCGGCCTCGACCAGGAAGTGGGCGGCGTAGACGGAGGTCCACGGCTGGGCGTCCTCCCAGCCGGGCCAGAGGGAGAACCCGCCGTTCGAGAGCTGGAGGCCGGCGACCCGGCGGAGCGCCTCGGCCACGTTGGCCTTCGGGTCGAGCGGCTGTCGCTTCTTGCCGTCGGCACCCCTCTGGTCCTGGTCGAGGCGGTCCGGATCGAGCAGCTCCGGGTCGGTGGCCTGGAGGATGTCCGCCAGGTAGATCTGGGGGAACGCCTTGGAGACGGTCTGCTCGAGACACCCGTACGGGTAGCGCACCAGGGCCTCCAGCTTGCCGGTGAGCTGGACCAGGGGGAGCGAGCCCACCCGGACCTCCCGGCGCACCGATGCCGCGCGGAGTGCCATCGGCGTTTCGAGCGGGACCGAGAGCGTCGCCTGGGAGACGCTTCCCGCCTGCTCGGAGGCTTCGGGTGGCAGGTCGGCGCGCACCCCGACCCGGCCGGCGGCCTTGCCCGTCTCGCCGAGGCCTTCGGCCCGGAAGGAGAAGCCGATCTCGTCCTGACTCTGAGGGGCCTCCTCGGCGGTGCGGAGGGTGAAGTAGACCGTCTGCTCACTGCCGTCGTCGACGGAGACCGAGAGAGTGCCGTCCCCCTCGACCGTGGCCGGGCCGTCTACCTGGAGCGTCACCCGGACCGGGCCCGAGCGGCCGGTGTCGTTCCTCACCGTCACCGGCACTTTCAGGGTCTCGCCGAAGGAGAGGATGCGCGGCAGGGTCGGCAGCAGCACCAGCGGGTCGCGCACCCGGGTCTGGTGCTCGGACGAGCCCATGGTCTCGTTCTTGACCGCCACCGCCATCAGCCGGAGCGCCCCCTGGAACGCGGGCAGGTCGAAGTGGACCTTCGCCCGGCCGTCGGCACCGGCCACCACCGGGCCGGACCAGAAGGCCACCGGCTCGACCCGCCGGATGCCTTCGGTGCGGACGTACTGGGCCGCTCCCTCCGGGGCGAAGCCGCCGCCCGCGGGCGAGGCACCCTCGACGCTCACCTCCGGCAGCAGAAGGCTGAACGTGTCGAACGAGCGCACGCCGAGGGCGAGCTTGCGGTAGAAGAATGCGAACGGATCCGGCGTCTTCTGGGCGATGAGCTGGAGGATGCCCTCGTCCACCGCGGCGACGGTGATCACCGAGCCCGGCGCCGCCCGGGCGGTGACGTCCAGGGCCGACTCCGAGCGCACCTGGTCCGGGGCGTCGATCGTCACCGCCTGGCGGTTGGCGGTGCGGTCGACCGGCAGGGGGATCGCGCCGAAGGCCCGGCCCACGCCTCCCGGCTCGAGATCCGAGACCTTGCGCACCAGGGTGGCGGTGACGTAGGCGTTCGGCCGGAAGTCGCGGCGGATCGGGACCTGGACCGTGGCGGTGTTCTCCGCCAGGTCGTAGACCTTGGTGTAGAAGATCTGGTCCCGCTCGACGGTCAGGAGCAGCCGGCCGGCGAACGGCGCTTTCACCTGGACGGTGGCGGTGTCGCCGGGGGCGTACTCGTCCTTCTCCAGCTCGAGCTCGATGCGGCTCGGGTTCTCCATCGCCCAC
>Ga0210074_1000265_pt1 | contig 20057 bp, 20 predicted proteins | sample China_Galinas_Co_FD_184860 | JGI IMG/M metagenome (GOLD analysis project Ga0210074, IMG submission 184860) | Wetland microbial communities from San Francisco Bay, California, USA, that impact long-term carbon sequestration -... | ecosystem: Environmental > Aquatic > Marine > Wetlands ... | reverse complement strand
AAATAAAAAGGCGACCCGTGGATCGCCTTCTTTTGAGTAGCCTCATTTCTATTTCAGTAAACTTATCTGACAATCCCGACTCTGTTCGGGATTAGCGTAGAAGAATCATCTTTTTAGTTTCTACTAAAGAACCTGCCTGCAATTTGTAAAAGTATATTCCACTAGATAAGGCAGAAGCATTGAAATTTACTTCGTAATTGCCCGCTGATTTTTCCTCATTCGCCAGTGTTGCAATTTCATTTCCAAGAATATCGAAAACCTTTAGCGATACAAATTCTGATTGAGAAATTGAATATCGAATTGCCGTTGTTGGGTTGAATGGGTTTGGGTAATTTTGTTCTAATTTGAATTCCATCACGAATCCTTCAGCATCAGAAACTACATTTGTAATGCTGTCCGGGTCGGCAAACGCAAAAATTCCAACCTCGTTAATTCCGGTTGCTTCAACATAATTTTCATTGGTGTTAACTGTCCCACCAACATAAATCCAACCATCATTAGTTAATCTCACAAGCTTTATATTCTCCTCATTAATTCCCTGAATGTTCTCATCAGAATAATAAAGTCTAAGCGAAGCATTGAAAGAAGAATTTGTTCCGGCATTTTGTGGAGCAACAGAAATTTCATAAAACCGGCTTGCAACACCTGAAGCGACAAACGAATCGTTGAATGGTCCTGCAGGTGTACTGTCTGAAAACACTACTGCATTAACCGCGGTTACTGCAGGGCTTCCCAATTCCGAAAAATTAATAAATCCCTGGTTCCATATCCCATCAACAATATAAAAGGGAACATTCACTTGAAAGGGATCGTTGTGGTATCCTACTGCGACGAAGTCGCCTGGATAAAAGGTATCTCCTGTTAAAATAATCCTTCCGCTGGGTTGAATATGAATACCCCTTGCAACATCATCCTGAGGAGTGACTTCGGTTATAACTGAACCATTATTTCCAAAGGAGCTATCAATTTGTCCATCATAATTCAATCTTGTGAGAACAAAATCAAAATTTGAACTATATAGTGATGTTGCAACAAGTATTTTATTTCCATAGACTATTATTGAAGGACCGATCCCCTGGATTTGAGTTTTCCCAGACATGCCAAATGTATTATCGATTGTGCCATTATTATTATATCTGGCAACCTTAGTTGTTGGCCCCTCTCTACCGGAAACTAAAATTTTGCCATCAGGCAGCGTAACTACTGCATCAAGACGATTACCATATGATTGGACAACCAATCCGTTCGTTCCAAAACTATTATCTAGGCTTCCGTCCGGATTATACCTGGCCATTGCCCAATTGTCTGAAGATTGACCGACTGCGATTATTTTTCCTTCTCTTTCAACTGCCAAACCCCAAACTATATCTCTTGTATCCGTTGTGCTAGCGCCAAAATCAGTCGTAACAAGCCCACTATTCCCAAAAGAAAAATCTAAACTACCACCTAGATTATAACGTGCTAAGGCAAAAGTACTTGATACATCGGAGTCATATATTTCCCCTGCCAAAATAATTTTGTTGCCAACTACTACTCCGGTATATGCACCGTCCAGAGACCCATTGCCAAAAAAATCTGTGACAACAATTCCACTATCACCAAAAGTCTCACTTAATTCTCCATCTCCACCACGAAATCTGTACATTACAAAATCCCGTGGAAAATAAGCATCTTCACTATAACCGACCATTACGGGTCTTGTGTCTTGCATTAAAGCTTTTGTCCCGGTTTCATAATAACCTGTCATATTAAAAGTTTGCCAGCCATCGTCCGAGAAGGATACGTCGGGTGTGCCTAGAGCCCCCATTCTCAGAATACTCATACGTCTAAGTACTCCATCCACAGAAGTTCCAGCTATAACAATTTTTCCGTCCCATTGAAGAGCTGACGAGCCCGCAGCATCATCATAACCATTGTTATCTGCGATAGATATTCCCAAACTTCCAAAAGCGTTATCAAGATCACCCGCTTGCTGCGCAAAGGAAACAAACGATATTGTCACAAAAATTAATAAGACCAGGTAATTATTAGTTTCCATTTTCCACTCCTTTTAATGAATTTTACTTCAGCAAGATATTGCCCGATAGCAATTTCATCAATCACGCAAACGCGTGGTTTTAAGGGAGAATAGAAAATGATTTTAGAGGAGTTTTTCTCTTATTGCTTTTGAAATTGCACTGCTTCGGGAGTGCACTTCCAGCTTTGCATAAATGTTACGCAGGTGTGAGTCAACGGTGTGGTGGCTAAGGAATATTTTTTCTGCTATTTGTTTTTTACTTAATCCATCAACCAAAAGACTTAAAATTTCTTTTTCTCTTCCGGAGAGACTGTAACCATTTGATTTTACGTTTTGGTCTCTGAACATACTCAGCACTTTTTTTGCAATGTGCGAGTTCATAGACGCACCGCCATTCATAACTTCAATTATGGAGGCAACTATTTTTTCTGAAGAAAGGTCTTTAAGCAAATAACCCGAAGCACCGGCACAGATTGCATTGAACACATTCTCGTTGTCATCGTGTACTGTTAGTATAATTATTTTTGAAGTCGGGGTAAGCTTTCTGACTTCGGGAATAAGATCAATTCCACTCATTCCGGGAAGACCAATATCAAGAAGGAAATCTCGGGGACTAAATCTTCACTGCTTATAAAATCAAGAGCAGACTCACCAGAACTGAATGTGTTTTTACATTTGATGCTGCTGCTCTTGTTGATAGCCTCCTTTAGTGAATCTCGGAGAAGCTCGTTGTCTTCAACTATTATAACATCTACAGGATTATTCATTATACAAACATTTGCTTTTATTTTGGTTTCAAATTAAACTGTTGAGCAGCAGATTTCAATCACGTATTTGCGTGATATTCACCAACAAATTAATAGTTGTTCCATTTTTAGGTGAGCTTTCAATACTCAAACCACCTTTAATTTCATTTGCACGCGAGTGGAGGTTCTTAAGTCCGTTTCCGCTATAGATTGTTGATGCATCAAATCCATGTCCATCATCTTTTATTGTCAGAAATATTTTTTTATCAATAACCTTCAAATCGATGTTTACCTTTTGAGCGTTTGCGTGCTTCAGTATGTTATTCAAAGACTCTTTAAAAATAAAAAACACATTCCTTTTAATTTCGGGAATAAGGTTAACTTCTGATAAATTCTTCGGGAAATTAAAATGCCATTTCATATTTCCCAGCATATCATTTGCTACCTCATTCATTTTAGAAACGAGGTCTTTAATACTATCCGAGGATGGGTTTGTTAGCCAAACTATATCGCGCATCGCCTGTGAGGATCCCTTGGCAACCTTTTGAATACGATTGATCTTTCCCAACGCTTCCGTATTAATTTTCCCATCTTTTTGAATCAGCTCACTCATTAAAGAAATACTACTTAAGTTGCTTCCAATTTCATCATGAAGATCCTGCGCAATCCTGTTTCTTATTTTCTGTTTCTCTAATTCTTTTTCCTGTTCGATTGTTATGGCTTTCAGTTTTGCTTCACGTAATAATGCTGCTTCTCTTTCTCTTCTTAATTTTTCTTCTTCTTTCTTTGTTCTCCTTTTAGTCTCAAACGCCCTTATTGATATAAGCACAGTTATAAACAGAACAGCATAAATAGAATATGCCCACCAAGTCATCCAGAATGGCGGGTTAATAACGATTGCAAGACTTGTGCCCTCTTCATTCCAAACATAAGCACAGTTATAAACAGAACAGCATAAATAGAATATGCCCACCAAGTCATATAGAATGGCGGGTTAATAACGATTGCAAGACTTGTGCCCCCTTCATTCCAAACTCCGTCGCTGTTGGTTGCTTTTACACGAAACAAATATTTACCCGCATCAAGATTTGTGTAGGTTATAAAACGACGGGTTCCACAATAAATCCATTCTTCATCAAAGCCTTCCAGCATATATGCATATTGGATGTCTTCGGGTGCATTATAATCAAGAGAAGCAAACTGGAAAGAAAAATCATTTTGATTGTAGTTAAGGTTAATGTTTTTGGCATAAGTAATGCTTTCATTCAAAGGAGAATTACCATCGTCCTCTGGCTGATTAAATATCTGGAAGTCTGTTATAACCACAGGCGGAGAGTAATTAGACTGTAACACTCGTTTAGGATCAAAAACATTTATTCCCGCTGTGCTGCCAAAGAACATGATTCCGTCATTCGATGTAATTGCAGCGTTTGAATTTGAGGCCCCTCTGTTTAAACCATCTGCCGCATTAAAGTTTGTAAAGGATTCCGTCTCGATGTTAAACTGTGATATTCCGGAACTTGTCCCGATCCAGAGATTGCCGGTTTCATCTTCAAGAATGCTTTCAATAGAATTGTCGGGCAAACCTTTTTCAACAGAGTAAACAGTATTTTCAATTGTTAAACCCGAATCACTTATCCCTTGTTGATTTTCATAAATCACAAATTTATTTAAACCGCTCGATGTCCCAATCCACAATACAGTTTTCTTAGCAGAATCTTTTTCATCAGAAGATTCATGAAATGTATAAATACTATTGCTGCTTAAAACTGATTCTGCTGAAGTGTTGTTCTTCCATGTGGTAAAATTGTTTTTTTTCTCATTAAAAAGATTTAAACCTCCACCGTTTGTTCCTACCCAAATTCTTCCCTTTTTATCCTGATGTAATGCCCAGATATCATTATAACTAAGACTCCCTTCAATTTCAGGCTGATGACGCCAATATTTAATTTCTCCAGTTGACGGATTCATTCTCGCCAGACCCCCTCCCCAAAACCCAACCCACACCATTCCTTTGTTGTCCTGTAATATCGCTTTAACATAGTAGTACGGAGAAGGATAAAAATCAGGGTTTTCCACTTTCCAGGATTTGATGTGATTTGTTTTTAAATCCAATTCCTTTAATCCCTGGCCGTATGTACCAATCCACAGGTTATCAGAATTGCCAACGTTCATAGACCAGACGTTTAATTCCTCTAATTTGGAATTTCGGAGAAGAGAACTTTTACCATTATTAATGTTAAGCCCAAACAGACCTTTCTCCGTTCCAAACCAAAAAGAGTTATTCTGAGATTGAACTACCGACCTAACATTGCCGTTTTTAATTTCCGGATAGTTGAGAGACGAAATATTTTGTCCAACTGGGAAATTAAATTTCGCCATCTTTCGTGAATAATAAATTAATCCGTTATCTGTTGCAACCCATACAACACCAGACCTATCAATTAAAAGATCGTTGACCTGATTACTCAACATACCAGAAGGCTTGGATTTGTTTAACACAAATCTTTCGTTAAAAGCAGTTGTTAAGTTTAACCTTACAAGTCCGCCGTATGTACCTACCCACAAAATTTTTTCTTCAGCAAAATTTTCTTCCACAACTGAGCTTACACTGTTTCCATATTGAAGATCGAATGATTCAGGTAAATCAATTTGATTACACTTTTGTGTTTGCGGATTGAAATTAATCAAACCGTTCAGTTTTCCAATCCAAATCGAATTCTTATAAAACGAAGACTTTCCTAAATACCATAGTGGCTCATTAAACAAAGGATTTTCTGTTATTTCAAAAGGCCTCTTGTCTGAATCCGGATTAAATTTATTTAATCCGTAGTATGTGGAGACCCAAACAGTCGAATAGTTATCCTCAAGGATTGACATAATAAAATTAGAACTCAGCATAAGCTGCTCTTCAGAAGTATTTACCCATTGAGTCAAATTATTTTGTGAGGGATCAAATCGATATACGCCGTTTCTGTAAGTGCCAAGCCACAAAAAATTATTGCTGTCTTCAGTAATAAAAGTGATATTGGCTCCCTCTGTCTCAGTTGAATCAAGATAACAATGTTTAAATTCATCTGTGTAAGGACTATATCTGTCAAGAATTCCTCCCTTTGTCCCTATCCACAAATAACCTTCTTTATCCTCAAAGATCGCCCAGATAATATTGTCTGATAGCGAGGAGCTATCACCCGGAATATTTCGAAAAACTTTTACATTGTATCCATCATAACGATTTAAACCGTCATCTGTTCCAAACCAAATAAAACCAGTCCTATCCTGCAGCATGCAATTAACGTAGCTGTTTGACAATCCATTCTTTACAGTAAGCGACTTGAACAAAACATCTTGTCCGAAGGCGTATTCTAGCGAGAGAGCTATTAATAGCAAAAATAAGATTGGGGGTTTTATTTTTTTTCTCGTAGAAATCATAAGGAGAAATTAGGCAGCTAAAGTATTTTTAACAACCCAGCATTGGGTTACCCGCGATCGTAAGTGGTTTATTCAGATTAAATTTAATCGATAAAATTCATCTTATTATGTTTACCTTATCAATTTTCCAGAATTGAAAGTTAGTGACTAATTAATAAAGGAGAACAAGGTTTATGGAAAAGGACATTCTCAAAAGTCATTTCATACATTTGTTGAAATATAATGATTGGGCAACACGTGAATCCGCTAAATCATTAAAGGGGTTTGAAAAGAAAGATGAAAAATTAGTGGAGCTACTTTCACATATTGTTTCAGCACAGAAAGTTTGGCTGAACAGAACTCTCAAAAGGGATGTTTATGCAAATCCCTGGCAAAAACATAACATGGAGGAGTGCATATCTATTTCAACGGCACAAACATCGGAATGGATAAACCTGCTAGAGAGTATGGGCGATATAGATCTCGATAAAAGAATAGAGTATACGAACACAAAGGGAGAAAAATTTGTGAATGCCATAAAAGACATTGTCAGCCATTTAATAAATCACGCAACTTACCATCGGGGACAAATCGCACAGAAGGTTAGGGCGCTTGGCGGGAAGCCTGCAGCCACAGATTACATTGTCTATCAGAGACAATTTCAGAAATAATCGGTCAAATCCGATTGGGGAGTTCCTTAAAGAATAGTTTCCAATGCTTCTCTGTGTGCTTTTATAGTTTTATCCAGATCTTCATTTGAATGTGTAGTAGAAACAAACAATGCTTCAAATTGTGCTGGCGCAAGATAAATCCCCCGCTTGAGCATTTCGTGAAAATACTTACCGTAAAGAGTTGTATCTGAACTTACCGCAGATTTAAAGTCATCAACAATTTTTTCAGTAAAGAACATACACATCATTGAACCAACACGATTCATTGCATAGTTTTTCCCGATCATTTTAAGATTCTCTTTGAATCCTTTTTCAAGATATGAGGATTTTTTTTCCAGTTCTTTATAGATCCCGGGGTTATCCTTAATATGTTTTAATGCCGCATAACCAGCTGCCATCGCCAAAGGATTTCCACTTAATGTGCCAGCTTGATAAACGGGTCCGCTTGGCGCAATCCCTTCCATTATTTCTTTTTTCCCTCCGAACGCGCCAACAGGTAATCCGCCTCCGATTATTTTTCCGAAAGTAGAAAGATCAGGTTTAACACTAAGAATTTCCTGTGCACCACCAGCAGCAACACGAAATCCGGTCATTACCTCATCAAAAATCAAAACGATTTTTTCTTCATCACAAATTATGCGAAGCTCTTTTATGAATTCATCCTTGGCTTTAACAACGCCCATATTGCCTGCGATTGGCTCGATAATAATAGCAGCAATTTCATTTTTGTTTGACGAAATAAGATTTTTAATTGATTCAATATCGTTGTAGTCTGCTAATAAAGTATCCGCAGCATTTGCCTTCGTCACGCCAGGCGAGGTTGGAACACCAAGCGTTAATGCGCCAGAACCTGCTTTAATTAAAAAGTAATCTGCATGACCGTGATAACAGCCTTCAAATTTTATGAACTTTTCTCTTCCTGTATAACCCCTTGCAGCGCGAACCGCACTCATCGTTGCTTCCGTTCCACTGTTGACCATTCGTACCATTTCAACAGAAGGCACAATCTCGGTAATCAACCTAGCCATTTCAACCTCAAGCTCAGTTGGTGCACCGAAGCTGGTTCCGTTTTCAATCGCTGCATTAAGTGCCTCGATGATAAACGAAGGATTGTGTCCAAACAAATGCGGTCCCCAGCTTCCAATGTAGTCGATATATTCGTTTTCATCTACATCCCAAAACTTTGAGCCCTCACCACGTTTAATAAAAAGCGGATCACCGCCAACGGATTTAAATGCTCTTACAGGTGAGTTAACTCCGCCGGGAATAAATTTTTTAGCTTCCTCGAAAAGTTTCTTGCTTTTATCTGTGTTCATAAGAAATTCAAAAAATTAATTTTTATGTTCCTCGTCTTTGATTTGGACCGGGTTCAACCTGTCTCCAAACAACAATTTATAATCTCTTTCTTTTCCTTCAAGCCACCATTCTTCCGGAACGATTTTCCAATTACCTATGATGTGCGGTGTGATAATTTTTTTCTCTTTAATCCATTGTATCAGGTTATATCTTATGTCACGGTTAGTCGAGCTAAGTATTCTTTCTGAAAGCTCATCCTGCGGAATATCGGCACCACGAGTTAAAAGTCCACCCCCACCGCTGCCACGATACGAATTTATTGCAACATTATATGTTTTTTCAAAGTCAAATTCACTCCCGTCACTTAAAGCTGTGATATTAACTCTATCGCCTTCTGGCTTTGAAACATCAACCGTATAATTAATCCCAGCTGCTGAGGAATAGTTGTAATAAATTTCTTCAAGTTCAGGATGGCCGGTTCTTGAAGAATACCTGATAGAGCCGTCTTCATTCAGCTTAAATCTTAAAAGATGGCCAGAACTATCTAACATCTCGTTGAACCAGTTTCCAAAAGAGTATTCCAGATAATCCCTTATTTCCTCACCAGTTAATGACATTGTATACAAATAGTTTTCGTAATGATAAAGCTTGAAAAGTTCGCCAATTTTTATCCAGCCGCTGTCTATGGTTGCGTTAAAAGAAAGCGGTGATGCGAAAGAAATATCTGCACCGGTAATATCGAGTTGGGCATCGTGGATTAAATCTACAAATTTAGAAGGTCCGAATAACGATTCACTCGAAGAAACTGTTGAGGTAATTTGTCCGAGAGGAGTTTGTGTGAAATTTTTAACAATATTTAGATCCAAGAGAAATTTACTCATAAAGTGATCATCAGCCGTATAGTTTTTCGTTTCAATTATTTCACCCGAAACATTTTTTTTAATCCATTGACCACCCAGACTGTCAAACTCCATTTCAATGTTTGCTGCAGCGATTGTCCTTGCGCGGGATAAGGGACCAAGAATTAAGACACTGTCTCCATCTTCATTTACTGTTTTAAAATTCCAGCCGGAATGATCATGACCAACAAATACAACATCGAAACCGGGAACCTGTTCAGCAACAAGTTGAGAGGCATTTTCATTTTTGTAAGTATTTTCGTACTCATTATTGTAAGTATAATCGACACCGGAGTGAAAAAGTCCAATTAGCAAGTCAGGCTTCTCTTTCTCCTGAATTATCGGGACCCACTTTTCTGCACATTCAATCATATCATCAAACTCAAGTCCTTTCCACAAGAACTCAGGAAGCCAGCTTGGAACAGAAGGTGTAATTAACCCAAGCACAGCGATTTTTATTCCCTGCTTTTCGATAATAACATATGGAGCAAAATAGGGCTCGCCCGTTTTTGTACTTATTGCATTTGCAGCGAGCCAAGGGAAATTAATTTGATTGTCGAATTTGTCATAAACATTATGACCAGCTTCAATATCATGGTTGCCTATAGTAGCAGCATCATAGCTCATAAAATTCATGGCGTCCGCAAAAATATTTACGTCTGTTGTATCTATATAATTGTAGTAGTAAGCTATCGGGTCGCCCTGAATCATATCGCCGTTATCCAGCAAAATCACTTCCTGACCGGGCACCCGTTTTTGCAGCACGACATAGGTGTGAACCTGAGCCAGCGAGCCATCGATCTGTTTATTATTAATTACGTCATAAGGCACAAGAGCACCATGAACATCACTTGTTTCAACTATTTTCAGATTAATTGTCTGAGATTTAATGAAAGAACCTGATAGAAAAAATAATAACAACAGAAAAAATTTAAATGTGTATTTATTAACCATATAAATAATTTAAAGTGAGAGTGAATATAGAAGTTAAAGTTACTAAAAATTCATTTTCGATTTGAGAGAAAAACCAATAGGAAAAATGTTATATGGATTTAGCCCAGTCAACAATAGTTCTTATGCCTTCAAGCATATGAGAGCAATAGGTGTTCATAAATTCATTTGGCAGAGGATCTTCAGGTCGGGTTGTTTCTGCCGCGGCAAGGGCTCTAGTGCCATCAAAATCCACATAGGAAAGTCTTGCAGTAAACTCATCTTCCGGTCTTCCGAAAACACTACCGGGTAATAGAGCAACTCCGGTATTTTCCAATAGCCTTGTGGTTAAATCGACACTTGTATTAATGTTTTTAGCTTTTAATTTTTCAGAATGTTTTTTGAAGCTTAAAAAAAGGTAAAATCCTCCTTCCGGCTCGGGAGTTTCAATCCCCCCATCATTAAGTATTTTATAAATTTCTAATCCCAGTGATTTTAATATTTTTCTTGCGTTCCAGAGATACCGCTCTATCTCAATTCCTCCTTTAAATGCTTTTATTGCAGCATATTGAATCGGCGCACTTGTCGATGTAAAGGTTTCGCTGGCCACTGCTGCCATACCACTTAACAAACCGGAAAGCGATTCGGGGAAAGCAAAAGTGCCAAGCCTCCATCCGCCGGCTCCGCACCACTTGCTGATGCCGCTGGATATTATAGTTCCCTCAGGGTAGAATCGAGCAATAGAACAATGAGTCCCTTTAAAGTTTAACTCTCCATAAATTTCATCAGACAATAAAATTACACGATGTTCTCTTGCCACCTCGGCAAGATCCTGTAGTTCCTCACAGGTATAAGTAACACCGGTTGGGTTAGAGGGATAGTTTAAAATTAGAATACGTGGTTTGTAATGATCATTATTGCAGATCTTCTGGAGTTCTTCGGGAAGAACTCTCCATTTATTTTTTTCCTTTGTATTAATCCATGCAACCTGCCGCCCGATAATTTTTGCCTGCGGTGCATATGATACCCAGCTTGGTGTTGGGATAACCAGCTCACCGTAATAAACAAACTGCAATAAAAACATCAACTCTTTGGAACCAGGACCAATCAGCACATTTTCAGCATTTTGTGGAATGTCATTTCGTTTAGAGTGGTAATCGGCAACAGCTTCCCGAAGTGGTTTTAATCCTCTAACTTCGAGATAATCTTTTTGATAGGCATTGGCTTGTAATTCTTCAACAACGGGTGTTGGTACCGGAAAAGGTGATTGCCCAAGACCAAACAAGTAAACTTTTTTCCCCTGCTGTTTAAGCTTTTTTGATAATTCATTAATGTGAAGAGTTGCCGACAAAGGCATACCCCTTACATTCAGATTAAGACTAAGATCAAAAGATGAATTATTGTTTTGCATTAATTTATTCTTGAACTACCTCAATTTCCCCAGGTTCAAGTATTTTGTCAAGTTCTTCCTGAAAGAAAAACTGATCTTCCCCAAAAGCAGGCTTTAAATCAGTATACCACTTTGCTTTATCATCATATTTTGCGAAGAAAGATTTTGCAACCCAGTCAGATCCTCTGCCCTGAATAAATCTAAGTGTAAAAACTTCTTCGCCTTTGATTTCGTTTACTCCAAGGATTTGCATTTTGCCGGGAAGACAAGACATGCTTGGTCCTCTAACAGTACGGCAAATTCCACTTACGGATTGATAGGCGTCGCGGAATAGTTTCCAGGCTTCAACTAGGGGAATTGAAAAATAATGATCTGCACCAGTGTTTCTTGCAACAAACATATAGTAAGGTATGCACCCAAGATTAACTTGCCTTTCCCACATTTTAGACCAGGTTTCTGGGGAATCATTTATATGTTTAAGCAATGGTGATTGTGTTCTTATAACAGCACTAGTATTTAAGATTTTTTCAATAGCCTCTTTAACTGCTGGATGATTTAATTCTGCAGGATGATTAAAGTGAGCCATGAAAGCAAGGTGCTTTCCTGCTTTTTTTATGTCACTAAAAAGTTTTAAAAGATCGTCGGCATCATCATCATCAATAAAACGGAAGGGCCAATATGCCAATGCTTTTGTACCAATTCTTATATTCATAAGGTTGTCTAAGTTAGACTCAAGAAGCGGACGGATATATGCTTCAAGTATTTTAGTTTTCATAATAAGTGGATCACCGCCGGTAAAAAGAACATCTGTAACTTCGGGGTGATCAGTAACATATTGTACAAGGTGTTCTGCTTGTCTCGAAGCAAACTTCAGCTCATCCATTCCAACAAATTGCGGCCATCTGAAACAAAAAGTACAGTAAGCGTGACAGGTTTGCCCCTGACCAGGAAAGAAAAGCACCGTTTCTCTATACTTATGCTGCATTCCAAAAATTTTTTCACCATCCATTAACGGAACATTATGATCTAGCTGTCCGGCAGGATGTGGATTTAATTCAAGTCGTATTTCATTTGCAACATCCTTAACCTCTGTCTTTGTGGCGCCACTCTTAATTGTCTGGAGCATTCTTTCATAGTGGTGAGGACGAAGCATATCTTTTCGTGGGAAAGTTAAAGTAAATATTGGATCAGTTGGTACTTTATCCCAGTCGATTAGATGTTCCACAACATAATTGTTCGTCTTAAATGGCAGCACCGAGCCGACCACATCAATGGCTTCTATCAAATCTACAGAGAGATTCTTTATCTGTGGAATGGTCTTGTAGTTGTGCAGCATATAAGCTTTGTAATTCATAATAGCCTTATATTGTTATTGATTCTGATGATAACAGCGATTACTCCCCAAAATCATAAAAAGCAGCCCCAATTTAAAATATTATTCCTTTTTTTCAAGGCAGTACGAAGCAGGATTTGCCTAACCAGCCTCGAAAAAACATTTAATTATCACTTAAAGACTTCTTAAATTTCAGTCTGAATCTTGAATAAAAGAATAACTCATCCAATATGAAATTAAAAACAGCTGTTTTACTAGTTAATTTAGGAACACCGGACAGTCCCTCAGTAAAAGATGTTCGCAAATACCTTTTTGAGTTTCTGAATGATCCCCGAGTGATAGACATTCCTGTACTTGTACGCTTCATTCTTGTTAACTTAATTATAGTTCCTTTCCGCTCACCGAAATCAGCTAAAATCTACCAGGAATTGTGGACCAACAACGGTTTACCAGACGGAAGAAAAGAATCTCCGATAATTTATTATGGCAAGTCAGTGCAAGAAAAATTACATAACACACTTGGTGATAAATTTGATGTATTTCTTGCAATGAGATATAAAAACCCATCAATTGACGATGTGCTTGCAGAAGTCTATAAGCAAAATTATGATAAAATAATTGTCATCCCGCTCTTTCCACAATATGCTTCAGCAACAACAGGCTCTGTAATTGATAAAGTAATGAAAATTGTTAGCAAGTGGTGGGTTATCCCCGAAGTAAAATTCATCAGCCAGTATTATAATAACGATGGATTCATCAATACAATAGTCGAACGCGCAAAGAAATATAATATTGATGAATATGATCACGTGCTTTTTAGCTACCATGGTTTGCCCGTAAGACAGGTCGATAAAGTTTATAAAGATAATTCCCTCTGCGAGGAACATAGCTGTGAAACCGAGATTAATGTAACAAATCAATACTGTTACAAAGCTACTTGTTATGCAACAACAAGATTAATAGTTGAAAAACTGAATCTTCCCAAAGAAAAATATACGGTCTGCTTTCAATCCCGCCTAGATAAAAAGTGGCTTGAGCCGTTTGCGGATAAAATGATAATTGAACAGGCAAAGAAAGGGGCTAAAAAATTATTGGTGTTCAGTCCATCATTTGTTGCCGATTGCCTGGAAACATTAATTGAGATCGGCGTTGAGTATCAAAAATTATTTGAAGAACACGGCGGAGAAAAGGTTCAGCTTGTAGAAAGTTTGAATGATCATGCACTGTGGATTGAAACATTGAAAGAAATGGTTTTAAACAATTAAAAATGTCTCTTTCGCAAAAAATATTTGAAGCTGGTGTAGTTGGTGCAGGTGGCGCAGGGTTTCCTACACACGTCAAAGCAAATTCCAAAGTTGAGTTTGTTCTAGCAAACGGTGCTGAATGCGAACCACTCATTCATAAAGATTACGAACTAATGCTTCATTTTCCCAAAGAGATTGTGAAAGGATTTGAACTTTTAATTGAAAGCACTTCGGCTAAAAAAGGCTTCTTCGGAATTAAAGAAAAAAATGAGAAAGCGATTTCTGCAATTAGTAAAAAATTGAACGGAAAAACAGAGTTAACCAGGCTCGGGGATTTTTATCCTTCCGGAGATGAGTTCGAATTAGTTTATGAAGCAACGGGAAGACTAATTCCTCCTGCCGGTATTCCGCTTGATGTTGGTTGTGTGGTTAATAATGTAGAAACTTCTTACAACATCGCTCTTGCAGAAAGCAATATTCCAGTTACTCAAAAATTTATTTGTGTTGCTGGCTCAGTTAAAAAACCATCATCGTTTTTTGTTCCTGTTGGAACCAGCTTTAAAGATGTAATTGATTTTGCTGGCGGAACTAAAGTTAAAGAATTTGGAGTTTTTATTGGCGGAGTGATGATGGGGCATTTAACTTTTGATTTGAATGATGTTGTTACAAAAACAACGGCAGGAATAATCATTCTTCCTATAGATCATTACCTAATCAAAAGGAAAAACCAACCCGAAGAAAATTGGCATCGTATTGGAAAGTCTGCCTGTGATCAGTGTAGTTACTGCACAGAGTTTTGTCCGCGATATTTGCTTGGCTACCAGGTTGAACCGCACAAAGTAATGCGATCACTTGGGTTTACAAAAACAGGCGCTGCTTTCTGGAATCAAATGGCAGAGCTTTGCTGCTCATGTGGGTTGTGTACTTTGTATGCGTGTCCCGAGGATCTCTATCCAAAGGAAGCCTGTGATAAAGCAAAAATAGAAATGCGGGAAGCCGGAATGAAATTTATCCAGCAAAAACCAGTTAAAGTTCATCCCATTAAAGAAGGAAGAAGAGTTCCGCTTAAACAATTAATTATGAAGCTAAAACTTCAGGATTATGATGTTGAGGCCCCATTCAACTCAAAAAGTATTTCAGTGAGCAAAGTTAACATTCCACTTCAGCAGCATGTCGGGAAACCAGCAGAAGCAGCAGTAAAAAAAGGTGAAATAGTAGAAGAAGGACAGATGATCGGAAAAATAAAGAATAACGAATTAGGTGCGAACATACACGCATCAATTGGTGGAAAAGTGAAAGATGTGACAGAGAAATTTATTAAGATAGAATCTTAAAGGAGTTTAAATGACAAATAAAAATTCCATTGGACTAATTGAATTAGGTAGCATTGCCTCAGGAATTCAGGCTGCTGATATGATGTTAAAAACTTCCGAAGTTGAGCTGATGATTTCACGGACAATTTGTTCAGGAAAATACATGACACTCATTGCCGGCGATGTTGCTGCAGTTACTTCGGCCGTGGAAAATGCGATAGAAACCATTGGGTTTGGAGTGATTGACAATTTTGTAATTCCAAACGTTCACCCAACAATTTTTCCCTCGATAGCTGGTCATAACAATGTTCAAATGCTAGAGTCTTTGGGAATAGTTGAATCATATTCTGTTGCATCGTTAATTGAAGCAGCAGATGCTGCCGTTAAATCATCTAAGGTTCAGCTTGTAGAACTTCGACTGGCCATGGCTCTTGGCGGAAAAGCCTTTTTCAGCGTGACAGGAGATGTTGCCGCAGTTACAAGCGCAGTTGAAGCTGGCGCCAGATTAGTCTCGGAAAAAGGGTTGCTCGTGAATAAGGTTGTAATTGCAAACCCACGCCAGGAACTTCTTTCAGAAATGATATAAAATATTTTCCATTTGTTAATTATTTCAGATTGTTTCCAAATAAAATATATTTCCGCGCATTACAATTGCTCTTGACAATTAATTTTAAATTGTTAAATTAAGTATAGATTAAACAACCCGTACAGCATTCACAAAATCCGGTTAGCTGCAAGATGTAATAAAATATTAATTTGAGGAGTGATGCATATGAAAATCGCGATTGAATCCAACGACGGCACAACTATCAAATCTCCCTTTTTGCCAACCAAAGGTTATGTCGTATATGATATTAATGAATCCGACATTGTGGCAACAGAGTACAGGGAAAGTGATTCCAAAAGCAAGAAGACTGCGGCTAAAATGCAACCAATCCCGGAGAGAACACACTCTTTGTTGAACGACTGCTCAGCGATCATTTCCCGTGGAATGGATCGAAGCAACGTTGATATATATAAAAAAGAAGGGATGGATGTTTTTATTACTTTTAAAACTTCTGCAAAGGATGCAGTTAAACTTTATATGAGAGAATTGTTGGTTAGCAATAAACTGGCTCATTAGCCAAAACACTGAAAAATTTCCTACTTTATCCAGAATCTGAAATAAGATTTTCCGCGTCTTTTAATAACTAAAAACGTGTGCTTGTAATGCAGTAAAAATCCTTTAACTTTCGGTTCATTAAAATACTTATCTGAAAAAATCAACAGAGTTTAATAATAATGAGTTCAAATGGAAGACCTACCTGGGATGAATACTTTTTAAAACTTGCAATGCTCGCATCGGAGAGAGCAACATGCCCAAGAATGCATTGCGGCTGCGTGCTGGTAAAAGACAGGTTTGTGCTTGCTACAGGCTATAACGGTTCTCTGCCGGGACAACCTCACTGCGAAGATGTTGGGTGTTTGATAGTTGATAACCATTGTGTAAGAACTAATCACGCAGAAATTAATGCCCTGGTTCAGGCAACCACGCACGGTGTAAACATAAAGAGCGCAACAGCATATATTACAAATATGTCATGTACAACCTGTGCGAAAGCTCTTATTGCTGCAGGAATAAAAAGAGTTGTGGTTTTTTCAGATTATCATGATACACTGGCAACCAAATTTTTCAACGATGCACAAGTTGAAATAGTAAAGGTTAATATGCCGGGTAAAATGATAAACTATGACCTCGAGAATTATTCATCGGCTAAAAAGACTGAAAAGTCTAAATAGAAGCACTTGACCAACAAAAAGTCATTTAGATATCTGCTGATACTTCTTGCGGTAATTTTTTGGGGAACTTCCTTTGTTGCTACTAAGACACTACTCACAGAAATAAAACCCGTCACGATTATAATACTCAGACTTATCATTGGTTCAGTTCTGTTAACCATCATTGCGCTTTATACAAAAAGAAATTTTTCTCTCAACTTTAAAAGCCATAGCTGGATTTTTATTCTTGCACTAATTGCAGTTTTCCACCTCTGGATACAAGTTACCGGACTGCAATTTACAACAGCGGCAAACACCGGCTGGATAATCGGAACAGCTCCGATTTTTATGGCTGTTATGGGATTGATTTTTTTCAAAGAGAAAATAACACTTCTCAGTTTTGGTGGAATCGTTTTAGCAATCTTCGGTTTGCTAATGCTGATAGGAAAAGGTAACATAACAAATATTGGATTAATCGAGAACAAAGGCGATCTGCTTGTATTGGGAAGTGCCTTTACATGGGGAGTTTATTCAATGGTGAATAAGAAAATTTCTCTTACCTACTCGCCGTTAATGACAATCCTTTATCTCTTTTTAATGATGGCAATAATCATCATTCCTTTCAACCTAAACAACGAAACAATTTCATCAGTTATTAATCTTTCCACAGTTGGCTGGGTAATGGTTTTGTTTTTGGGACTGTTCTGTTCCGGCATTGCTTATGTAATTTGGGCACAGGCATTACGCGATATGGAATCTGCAAAGGTCGGTGCGTTTCTCTATCTTGAGCCGTTGATTACTGTGTTTGCTGCCTGGTTTTTTCTCAGCGAAGAAATCACGTTATTAATGATTATCAGCGGATTGCTTATTACCATTGGTGTGATAATCGTAAACAAAGAATAAAATCAAAACAATTTATCGGTTGATTCTTCGCAGTGCTATTATTAGTTTCCTGCAAATGGTTTTTTTGTAGAACGGTTATTATAGCCAAATAAAGGAGGCGCTATGAACCAAAAAAAATTCTGGATTGCATTTATTGTAATCTTTGTTGTGTATGAGATTACAAATTTTATTGTCCACGGACTAATTCTCGGCCCGGCCTATATGAGCGATGATGTTGCCCCGCTCTTTCGACCACAGGAGGTTCTTGAATCAACAAGCTGGCTAAGGCTTTTTACCGAACTTGTCTGGTCATTCTTCTTCATATTTATTTTTGTTAAAGGATATGAGAACAAAGGTATTTTGGAAGGAGTTAAATTTGGAATTTACATCGGACTATTCTATTCATTTGTCTGGGCATATCAGTCTTACTGGATGTATCCTATGCCATATTCACTTGCTCTGGAATGGTTTATTTTCGGACTAATACAATGCGTGATACTAGGCATTATTGCTGCAATGGTATACAAACCGAAACCCTCAGAAAGTTAGTAATACCAATATTTTATTTGGGGCTGTGCCAACAGCCCCGGATCTTTTTGAATAATCACAATAACCTTTAATTACACAAAATCATTTTTTAATTTCAACCATGCGTTTAATTAATAATTTTTGAATGAGATGGATTTAGTAAACGGAAAACCGGAAATTAATTACCCGACCAAATGGGAATACAAAATTATCGGTTCCGATATTGATGAGATGATTCAGGCTGTGGAAAGTGTAGTAATTAATCTTAAATACGATATTTCCGCTTCGAACATCAGCAAGAAGGCAAACTACTTTAGCCTTAATGTTTCGGTTGAGGTCCCATCTGAAATAGTGAGAGATTTAATCTTTCAAAAGCTCGCGGCACACCCGGTGATAAAATTTGTAATTTGATTTTTTATGGAAGAGAATTGTTCTATTCCCTCGCCAATAAATTTAAATTGCTGGAAACACCAAGCAGGATTTATTAAAAAACAAATTTCCCTGGTTAAATCTGAAAAGGATATTGAAAAGATTAAAAGCAGTCTTTTAAAAATTGGTGAATCGCAGATGGATCTTTATTTTGGAAAACTCACGACAGCTGATATTTCAAAACAAATCATTTCTCACCTGAAAAAAGGAAAAAATCTTGACCTTGATAAATATATTAATTGGCTTAAAGATGATGGCAGTGATTACAAGCTCGTCCAATTATCTGATAAATCAATATGGACATTACGACTCAGTGAAAACAAAGAACGATATATGCACATTCACCCCGGAAGATATTCACCGCACACAATCCGGGCAAAAGCTATAACACTAAAAACTACGATTTTAATTTTATGTTTTGAGCAGGCTGGTGAGTTGGAGATCGTTAATACCGAAGCGATAAATCAAATCAGAAAAGAGTATTTGAATGAACCGCCGATAAGAGCATTTTCAAGCGCAGGTGGAATTAGAAGGGTATTACGAGTGTTAAGAAAATAAAAACAAAAAAATTGGCTGCCACTGTTTCCAGCAGCAGCTTTAGCATTAATTTTTACTTGGTTCGGTTTCGAGTAGCTCTTTTTCAACTGCAGATTTAAGTGAATCCTTTGGAAGTGCACCAACAGCTAGTTTTGGCTGCCCTTCTTTTGGGATGAATAACAGAGACGGAATGCTTTTTATTCCGAATACTGCACCGAGTTCCTGTTCTTCATCAGTATTTACTTTATAGAAATTTACTTTTCCTTTATACTCTGTGGAAAGCTCGTCAATTATTGGTCCGACCATTTTGCACGGTCCGCACCACGGAGCCCAGAAATCAACCACAGCAGGAAGATCACCTTCAAATTTCCACTCCTGATTTTTTTCGTAGTTAAAAACTTTTTCTAAAAATGTTTGTTTCGTTAATTGTTCAGCCATTGTTTTCCCTTTTTAGTATTAGTTAAATTGCGTTTAAAACTCTTTGCAGTCTTTCCTGCACTTCGGTTGCTATTGGTTTCATGTTGTCGTTTTCCAATATCCATGTCATTACCATCGGATCAAAAATAGAAACCTTTGTCTTGCCATCTTTTTCATACACAATTACATTACAGGGAAGCAGCAAGCCTAACTCTTCTTCTTCCTGCAAAGCCCTGTGTGCAATTGGTGGATTGCA
>Ga0210074_1000264_pt1 | contig 20058 bp, 18 predicted proteins | sample China_Galinas_Co_FD_184860 | JGI IMG/M metagenome (GOLD analysis project Ga0210074, IMG submission 184860) | Wetland microbial communities from San Francisco Bay, California, USA, that impact long-term carbon sequestration -... | ecosystem: Environmental > Aquatic > Marine > Wetlands ... | reverse complement strand
ATCTTTCTCAGGGTTCCATACTTTTGTATCAATACCGTTTATAATACCGTATAAATCATCTTTTCGTTTTGCAAGAACATCCTTCAATCCACTTCCTATTTCTTTATCAGTTCGAATCTCGTTTGCATAAGTTTTACTAACAGTGTTAATGGCATCGGCAAACATAAGTCCGCTCTTCATATAGTTAACTTTTCCTTTATGAAGAATTCCCTTTTCAGAATTTAGATTACTTGGCAAGCCAGTTTTTTTGAATGCTGTTTTTGGAAATGTACCTTGATACGCAAGATTATGTATAGTAAATAGTGTTTTAAACTTGTCAAAATTTGGTTCGTTCTGATATACATTTTTAAGATAAGCGGGAATTAAACCACACTGCCAATCGTTACAGTGGATGATGTCGGGAATCCATCCAAGCTTAATTATAAGTTCAAATACAGATCGGCTGAGAATTATAAACCTCTCATCATTATCAGGATAATCTACACCTGTCATAGGGTCCGCGTATAAGCTATTCCTGCTACCAAAATATTCAGGATTATCGAGAAAATATATTTGAACTCTAATTTTTTGACCGGGTAAAAAACACGATTTCAGAGAAAATAAAACTTCTTTTCCATCGATATTTATTGGAATATCTTTTAACCGGACAACTTCGTGAATTTTAAATTTTCTATCATCAACCGCACCATATTTGGGAACTACTATACGAACTTCATGACCAAGCTCGGCTAATGTTTGTGGTAATGCTGCTGAGACATCTGCAAGACCGCCGGTCTTTACAAATGGCACAACTTCTGATGTAACAAATAAAATTTTTAGCTTCCTTGTAGACATTTTCTTTGAAATTTGTGGAATGAATACTACAAAATTAGTAAAATACGCTATCTTTAACAAAAGTTGCTCCGATATATAACTTAACTTTCAGACAGTGATCAACCACCAATTCCTATCTTAAATTGAATCTTTAATCGAAATGAAGATAATCTTATATTGCAATCAACTAAAATATTTTTAAGCAAAGTTGAAACTATCTATAATTGCAATCGGTTTAGTTCTTACCCTATTTGGGTGCAGTGCCTCCACAGGTTCGCGATATGAAACAAATGAGGAAACCAAAACTACTACTCCATCTGAGAAGAAAAAAGAAGTGAAGGAAGATTTCGACATTTCACCTTATCTAACTGAAATAGACATTGATGCTCCACCTATTTCTACTGGTAAACTCCCGCCGGATATTTGGTATGAATATTCAACCCCGGAGCCTGATAGTGTGAAAAACATAGTCGGCACAACAGATGGTTATCGTGTTCAGGTTTTGTCTACAGATGATATTGATGAAGCTAACACGATTCGTTCCGAACTTTATGAGAAAACTGCTAAAAAAGAAATTTATATCGTTTTTGAACCACCTTTTTACAAAGTAAAAGTTGGTGATTTTACGTCAAAGTCTGAAGCTGAAAACCTGAGATTTAAATTAAACCAACTGGGTTATTCCGAATCAAAAGTTGTTCAGGAAACCGTAAACATTTTTAATTAATGAAATCCCTCATCCACAACCCTACAACGATCGTAACTGTTAATACTTTCGGAAAAAATTTTAAAAAAGGTAAAGAACTTTCTGATATAGGTTGTATTCAAGATCATTCAGTTGTCATGGAAGACGATACGATCAAAGATATTATCCCAAATCATTCAACAAACAAATATCAATTTGAAAAAATAATAGATGTCTCCGATAAAATTGTATTACCGGGTTTAGTTGAATGTCATACACACACTGCTTTTGCAGGTTCGCGTGCTAATGAATTCAGGCAGAGGCTGGCAGGTATTGGGTATGAAGAGATAGCAAAGAGAGGAGGAGGAATTAATACCACTGTCGAGGCAGTTCTTGCATCCTCGTTCGAAGAACTTGTAAATATCATAAAACCACGAATTGATAATTTCATTTCTGAAGGAATAACAACATTAGAAATTAAAAGTGGTTACGGTTTAAATTTTGAGAATGAAAGAAAACTCTTACATGTTATAAATTTTTTAAATGAAATTTATCCGATTGATATTGTTCCCACATTTCTTGGCGCACATACGTTTCCAAAAGAATTTAAAGGCAATAGAAAAGGATACATTGATGAGATAATTAATTCGATGATCCCCCACTTTGCCAATCAAAAACTAGCAGAATTCTGTGATGGGTTTTGTGAGGCGACATCATTTTCAGCAGAGGAAATTGATAGTATTTTTACTGCTGCAAATCGAAATGGACTTAAGTTAAAACTTCACACTGAACAATTCAATACAATCGGTGGATTGGATGTTGCACTAAAACATAATGCTGTCTCTGTAGATCATCTTGAAGTCATAAAAAAAGATGATGTAATAAAGCTTTCCAAATCAGAAACTGTTGCTGTTTTATTGCCTGGTGTTTCGTTCTTTTTAGATTATCAATATGCACCCGCTAGAAAATTGATTGGACAAAATGCAATTGTAGCATTAGCTACAGATTATAATCCAGGCTCGTCTCACATTTCAAGTATAAGTTTGATAATGAGTCTTGCAGCACTAAAAATGAAAATGACAATTGAAGAGACTATAAGTGCAGTAACTATTAATGCCGCGAAAGCTTTATGCAGAGAAAAAAGTGTCGGCTCAATTGAAATTGGTAAGAAGGCTGATTTCTCAATCTTCGATACAAAAGATTATTCTGATATCATTTATTCGATTGGACAAAATTTGAATTGTATGACGATTAAAGATGGAAAAATCATTTTTCAAAATTAATTTTTTTTAAAATTACTCAAACCTAAAAATCAAATCACTCACTTCCCATCTGGGTCGCAGATTTATTGTATCGGGGAAAAAAGAGAATGGCTCAGAAAATTTAATAGGTTGTGGCCAGCCATATTCATACCTTCCATCATTATCTTCATCCAGAAAACACCAAAGTAAATATTCACCAGGTTCAATACGATTAAATTCAAACTTATTAACTTCAGGTTTCTGTTGATATTTTAATTTCTGATTTGAAGTATTTTGTAATACCAGTGTTGGTGATTTTGAGTAATTCAAATTTATTATGTTTCCTGAAAGTCCGGTAAAATCCAAACCAGAAATAGTTTTGAAATTTAGAGTAAATAATGAATCCCGACTGTTCCCGGCTAAATCAACAAACTGACCAAGCTGTAGTTTAACTAAATAATTTTTATCCGGTTTTAATTTTTCCGCTGGTTTAACAACCAATGTTGCATCATCATAAAAATCAATATCGAAACTAATTGATTTATTAAAAGTGTCAGTCAAAGCTACTGCAGTAATATTAAAATCCTTATTGAAAGCTTCATCAAAAAATATTTTAATTTCAGAATTTTCATAATCAACCAGACCTTTTGATTCAGGCTCAGTACTAAAAATGTTGATTGAGGAAGTATCGATGCGGTCACTGATAGCAATTCTTGTATAGTCATTGGTCATAATATTGCCCAATTCATCAACCAGTGAATCTGCAAAGAGAAAAACATCATTTGAAGTAGAAATCTCCTCGTCAATCATCAAAATAAATTCTTCCGGTTTTGTGTTCCCTTTAAAAGCATATTCGATTTTATAAATTTCATTACTGGTAGAATCTCTCAAGAAAAAAATTTTCGACTTTATTGTATTATGAGTTATCACCCTACTACAACTTACAAGAAGATGATATCTGTCAGTCATGACACAACTTATTAATCTAGGTTTTGTTGTATCTGCATTAAATAAGTACAAATGCAAATCGGTATAGATTGAATCTATATCTGTCAAAATAATATCTTGCTGCGGAATTCCAATTTCGTCTTGATCTTGCTGAAATAAGTAATCTTTGAAGTTATCATTAACAGCGAATACTCTGTAATTACCAGAACCCAAACCTTGAAGACTAAAATTTCCGTCAATACCAGTCTGTGATGCATAGTCCGGTTTTCGATTTAATAAGGTATCTGCACCTTCACCAAGTTTGTAAGCATAAATAAAAATTCCTTCCCGTTCTTTACCATACACTTTCCCTGATATTATTTTACGATCGATTTTGGTTCCTGTGGAAAAAGAAAATGTATATGCCTGCGCCATTCTGTTTTTATTGTTCAGATCAACAACGTCCGTTCCGATAGTAATAGTGTAGGTGACATCTTCTCTTAACTTATCCGGAAAAATTACTTCCAGAGTCGTACCGGTCCAGTTGTACTCCAGGACACCTTCAATAAAAGGTGAAATAAATATTGCTTCTGTTACCGAACGCTTTTCAACATATTCTGAGAATTCAATTTCAAAATAATTTTCATCGTATTTGATTGTTCCATCAGCTGGATAAACTTCCACAATTTTTGGAGGAATTTTATCAGGGTCACCACCCGGCGGAGGTAGTTGATTTGCACACCTTACAAGGATAAAAGAAAAAAGTAGAAGTATAAAATTTATTTTTTGTTTTGTGATTTTAACCATTCTCTATATTTTTTTACGTTTCTATTGTGTTCAGCTAGTGTCCTGCCAAACATATGCCCACCAGAACCATCAGCCACAAAGTAAAGATAATTATTTTTTTCGGGATAAAGTGCGGCCAAAATAGCAGCCTCACCGGGGTTATTAATAGGTCCGGGAGGTAATCCAAAATATTTATAAGTATTGTACGGAGAATCTAACTCAAGATCTTTGTAGGTTAATCGCTTCCAACCACCGGGTAAAACATACTGGATAGTTGGATCTGCCTGGAGTTTCATCCCAACCCGAAGCCGATTATGGTAAACACCCGAAATTGTTGGCATTTCATCTTCCTTGTTAGTTTCTCCCTTGATAACGGAAGCAAATGTCACGATTTCGTTTACTGTAAATCCCAATTCTTTTGTACGGACGATAAGAGTATCATTATAAAAATTGTTAAAAGCCTTGTAGAACAAAGTAATTGCTTCTGCAGGTGAACTCCTTTCATAAATTTCATAGTTAGTTGCAAATAAATATCCTTGAAAGGAATGACGATTCAAACCTAGCGAATCTGCAAAAATTTTACTGTTGGCCAATGATACAAAATCAGTTGAGTCAATGTAAATATATTTCTGAAGTCTATGTGCAAGCCATTTAATTGTTTGTCCTGGTTTGATCGTAAAAGTTCTGAGAAAATCACAATCTCCTGAAATAAATAAATCAAGTAAATCCAGATAACTTAGTCCATTTAGAATATGAAATCTTGCTGCTCTTATTTTTTTATCAGCACCATAAATGAATCCGGCTATTTTAAAATTTGTTTTGCTTGGAATGACTCCTCTTTCATACAATCGATCAGCAACAGAGGAAAAATTTTCACCATTCCTAACATCGAAAACAATTGGCGAATTTCCCGCATAAAAATTTGGAGTAAAAAAGGTAAAGTAAGACAGGATCAAAATAAAAATGAACACCGCAGATACAGCAATAAAATTCCACCGTTTAAAAAGTTTTACTATTTTTTCTTTCACTTTTATCCGGTTTTCATTCTTAAAAAATGATTTTCGGGAATTGACGCGTATGGTTTAACTCTTAAATTATCTCTTATTCCAGTTTGATAAAGCTGATATCCTCTTAATGCTATCATAGCAGCATTGTCTCCACAGAAAGATAGTGAGGGGATAACGCAGGGAATTTTATATTTATCGGCTAGATTATTGAACTCATCTCTCAAATTCTTATTTGCCGCTACTCCTCCAACCAGTGAAAGTGATTTTACTTTAAAATTATTTAAAGCAAGATAAGTTTTTTGAATGAGCGCATCCACAAGAGCCTTTTGAAATGAAGCAGAAATATTCTGTAAATCAAAGTTCGGAATATTTCCATTGCTATAATTTTTCTGGACATACCTTAGCACGGCAGTCTTTAAACCACTAAAGGAAAAATTGTATTGATCTTTCAAATCAGCAACAGGAAATTTTATACTATTCTGATCTCCTTTTGCTGCATTTATTTCGATCTGTGGACCACCGGGATATCCAAACCCTAAAAGTTTTGATACTTTATCAAAAGCTTCGCCTGCCGCATCATCAACGGTAGTTCCAAGCAAAAATATTTTTAATTCATTTTCAATGTAAAGTAAAAGAGTATGACCACCTGAAACAACCAAAACGAGCATTGGAAATTCGGGTTTAGATTCCATTAAAAATCCGGAAAAGATGTGCCCTTCAATATGGTTAACTGCAATAAACGGTTTGTTGAGAGAGTAACATAATCCTTTCGCAAATGTAAGTCCTACCAGCAGAGCTCCAATCAGTCCTGGTCCTGCGGTTGCAGTTATTAAATCAATTTCACTTAGATTAATATTAGCTGATTTAAGTGCGCTTTCTACGAGTGGTTTTACAATTTGTAAATGTGCCCTACTTGAGAGTTCGGGAACAACTCCGCCATAAGTTCTATGAAAATGCTGGGAAGAAATGAAATTAATTTTTACTTCATCATCAGATAGTATAGCAACTGAAGTTTCATCGCAGGAGCTTTCAATTCCCAAGATATTTAATTTCCGGGATTCCGCCATTACCTGAAAGAAAAAAATTCTTTAACTATATGTCCGGTAATATTTGGGTTTTCCTGTAAACGGCGAATTGAATATTTATACCAATCTTCACCGAACGGAACATATATCCTTATTTTATATCCGTCATTGTTTATCTTGTCACGCAAATCTTCTCTTACACCAAGCAACATTTGAAATTCAAATTTGTCTTTTGGTATATTCATTTGCTTGATAAGTTCATATGACTTATCAATCAGATATTGATCGTGGGTCGCGATTCCAACATAGTTTCCACTCTTAAACATCAGCTCAAGACATTTTATATAATTATCCCTAATTGCCTGCTTATCTTTATATGCAATTGTAGCCGGTTCGATATATATTCCTTTACATAATCTGTAGTTGGTGCCATTTTTATTTAAAACGATTGTATCATTGGAACTTCTTTTAAGATATGCCTGAAGAACAACACCTACATTTTTATATTCCGCAAAAATCTTCCGGTAGACTTCCAGGGTTACATCGGTGTATGGTGAATCCTCCATATCAATTCGGACAAAATTATTAATTTCACTTGCTTTCTTTACAAGTTCCAGAATGTTCTCGTAAGCAAGTTCTTTATCAATTGCCAATCCCATTTGAGTTGGTTTGATTGATAGATTTGCCTTTAATTTGTTCTGTACAATAGCATCGAATACCTCGAGTCCTTTATTCTTTGCTTCTATGGCTTCCTCTTTGGTTTTTACAGACTCTCCCAAAACATCAAGAGTTGCAAAAATTCCTTTTGAGTTAAGCTGTTTTACAGTATCAATTGCAGACTGAAGATTTTTTCCAGCAATATACTTTTTTGAAAATAACCATACTATGTTCTCAGGCATAGCCTGAACCAGTTTTACCAGAAGATTGTGAAATACTGACACTACATTATTCTCCGTAAAAATTCTGATTGTAAAATTAGTGCATTAATGCTACTGTAAAAAGTTTTTGACAGGATTGATGGTTGGATAAATCAGCTCAAATTTAATTCGAGAATCTTCACAAGTAGCGATGCTTTCTCCTTTAATTCAGTTTTCGTTCCATTATTCGTAAAAGTAAAATCAGCTTTTTTCTGCTTAATTTCCTCTTTAATCTGATTATTCTCTCTATTCAAGAAATCTTGCTCCGTAAAATTTTTATTCTTAATTGATCTCATCATACGAATGGTTTTTTCCGCCGAAATAAGTACAACATAATCGAACATTTCATCCATACTTGATTCATAAATTAGCGCAGCCTCCACAAAAATCATTTTATCTGTCTGGAAGAATTTTCTTGAGAGTTCTTCAATTTTAGTGCGAACCTTAGGATGGAGAATTGAGTTTAATTTATTTAGCTTTTTTTTATCTGAAAAAACTACGCTTGCAAGGAATTGACTGTTGATTTTATTATTGATGTAGGATTGTGCTCCCATATGCTTCATTACTTCCATTCTCACTTGCGTATCACTTGACAATATCTGCTTTGAGATATCATCAGCATAAATCATTGGATACCCAAACTCCAAAATAAATTTTGAAAAAGTTGATTTACCGGAACCAATATTTCCGGTTATGGCAACGAGAAGGTTTTTTGATTTAGCCATTCTAAAAAAATCATTTCAACTCTTATTTCGCATATCCAATTTTTCTTACTTCACGGATAACTGTCACTTTAATTTGACCCGGATAATCCATTTCTTCTTCTATCTTTGAAGCAATATCTTTAGCCAATTTATCAGCCAGAAAATCATCAATTTTTTCATGTTCAACAACAACTCTAACCTCTCGCCCAGCCTGTATGGCATAAGTCTTTGCAACACCTTCAAATGATTTGGCAAGTGACTCCAGATTTTCTAGTCTTTTCACATAGCTCTCAAGTGGCTCACGTCTAGCACCAGGGCGTGCTCCGCTAATAGCATCAGCAGCCTGAACAAGGGCAGCTATGGGATGTTCCATTTCAATATCTTCGTGATGGGAACCTACTGCATTAACTACAATGGGATTTTCGTTGTACTTTTTGGTTAACTCATATCCGATTAGAGCATGAGGACCTTCAACACTTTTATCTACTGTTTTACCTATATCGTGTAACAATCCCGCTCTTTTAGCAAGATTAGATTCCAGTCCGAGTTCAGCCGCCATTATTCCGGTTAAATAAGCAACTTCAATACTGTGTTGCATCAAATTTTGACCAAAGCTTGACCTAAATTTCATTTTACCAATATGCCTGATCAATTCATTATGGACATTGTGCAGACCTAATTGCATAACGACATTTTCTCCATCACGAATCAACTCCTCCTCAAGTTCCTGTTTTACTTTTTCAACAACCTCTTCAATTCTTGCCGGATGAATCCTTCCATCAGATATTAATCTTTCCAATGATACCCTGGCAACTTCTCTTCTGAATTGATCGAAGGATGAAAGAATTACAGCTTCAGGAGTGTCATCAACTATTACATCAACACCTGTGCTTGATTCAAAGGCACGGATATTTCTACCTTCTTTACCGATTATTCTTCCCTTCATCTCGTCACTTTGAATTTGCACAACTGATACCGTGCTTTCAATTGAATGGTCGGCTGCAGTTCTTTGGATGGATTGAACGATGATTTTCTGGGCTTCGCGCTTGCCTTCAGATTTGGCTTTGTCGGTAATTTCCTTGATGATTGAGGAAGCTTGAATCTTGGCTTCATTGGCAAGATTTTCCATCAGGATTTTCTTTGCATCTTCAGAAGACATCCCCGAGATTCTCTCAAGTTTTATATTCTGTTCGTGTTCAAGCTGTTTTACTTCTTCTAGTTTCGTATCCAGCTGTTTCCGCTGTTCGGTTAACTCCTGCTCAAACTTTTTATTCTCTCTCTCTTTTTGAAGTACAAGATCAAACTTTTTTTCACTGTTCTCTTCGCGCAACTGAATTTGTTTTTCGAGTGCACTTACTTTCTGTCTTTTTTGTTGTACTTCTTTATCAAATTCTGTTTTCTTTTTATACCATTCATCCTTTACTTCAAGGAGTTTTTCTCTTTTAATATTTTTAGCATCTTTTTCAGCATCATCTAAAATTTTCTTTGCTTGATCTTCGGCAGTGGCAACACTCTTTTTTCCAATCTTTGAGTTCATCATCCAGCCGAGGTAAAAGAACACAATTATAACAACAACGAGCATCGGAATTAATATCAGTACGTCCATTTTTCCTCCACACTTAAGATTATTTTTTAAGACCGCCCTCGCTGCCCCGTAACTAATAGGAAAAACCCTATTAATCACAGTGGGAATGTTCCCAGTCGCTTTTTACTTCCACTGCTATCCCATAAATGGGAAAGTCTTCAACCAAAGATTGAAGATGAGGCCTGTAATACACGCCGGAGTAATACTCCCAATTAGTACGAATGTTAGTTTTTCACTAATTATGGGAGCAGCGAAGCGGTTATACTTAAGATGGGTCTGCAGGCTGTTGTTCAGACAGCATTAATTTAATCTTCTTAACCTTATCCGAAGCCTGGATTAAAAATTCTCTATTCTTATTCTTTTCAATAAACAGATCATATGCAATATTCAAACAGGCAATAATAGCTATAGTTTGAGCCGGTTGATCAGGTAGCTCATCTTTTGTCTCTTCCATTACCTTATTTACATAAATAGCAAGTTCTTTGGCTATCTCTTCGTTCTCAACAAGTAAAGAATATTCTTTGTCAAATATTTTAATTTTCAGCTTCTTTTTTTCCATCAGTTTTTCTGCAGTAACCCACTAACAAATTATTTAAGAACTAATTATTTTTATTTATTCCTCTTTTGGCAAACATACACTATTCTGAGGATATATGTTTATCTAATCTCGAAATTAAATCTCTAATTTTACTTTTTAAATCTTCACGTTCTTCAGCATTTATTTTTAAATTTTCCTCCGATGTTTGTTTTATTTCTTCTATTTCTGATTCCAATTCGGAAATTTTTTGATGTAAAATGTTTTTGTCCTGTTGAATTTCATTCAAAGAAACTTCAAGTTCTTTGTTTCTTTCAACCGTATCATTGTACTTATCTCTTAATATCTCGACCTGAGATTCAAGTTTGCTCAGATCACTTATTAGGGTTTCGTATTTAGCCAGATCGACCAATTATTTACCTCTTAAAATAGCATTAAAATTATTTGATATTTTAGAAATTAAATTCTGAAAATCTTTATCAACTTCTGTATCAGTTAAAGTTCGGCCATAATCAAAGTACTCTAAATTAAATGCCATACTTTTTTTATCGCTTCCTATTTCGTTACTTTCAAAAAGATCAAACAGCTCGACATTCTTCAAAATACTGCTGCTGCTTTTTAAAATAAAATCCTTTACTGATATATAATTTATCGATTTATCAAATAAAAACGCAAAATCTCTGTGAACTTTAGGAAATTTCAACAAATCACTGAATTGTTTACGAATACCGGCGAATTCTCTTAGATTGCTCAATTCCATTTCAAATGCAAAAACCGGTTGATTAATATCGAAATAACTCAATATTACAGGTTTTAATTTTCCACCTTGCCCAATCTCAATATCATTATAGCTTACACTGAACTGATACTCATAAATCTTATTTTGTAAGAGGTTAGAAGAATCATCTAAGTTATTATCAACTAAATATTTTGAAAAAAGTGTACTAATTATTCCCTTCAAATCGAAAATATCATATTCGATTTCCGAAGTGTACCATTGACGATTCTCTTTCATCCCGCAAAGAATAGTAAGTAATTTTCTTTTTTCTGTAAAGTCAGAAAATGAATTTAATTCAGTATTTATTTTTTGGAACGAGTCTCCAATTTCAAAGAGCGCTAAGTCTTTTTCCCCTTTTCGGATATTCCTGGAAATAACCGGTAAAGCTGCTACTAATAGGGACGTCCGAAGGAAGGACATATCCAAGCTCTGCGGATTTGAGATTCTTACAGGTTCACCAGTTAGTCTTGTATCTTTTTCCGGAATCAATGGATTATTTACCATCTCATTGAAACCGAGACCTACTAAATTCTCTCTTAGATTATCTTCAAATTCGAAATCATCTCTTCTCTCGTGTAGAGTAATGCTGACCTTCTCAATGACCGGAATATTATCATAGCCGGCAATCCTTGCTACTTCTTCAATTAGGTCAGCTTCTCTTTCTATATCAGGGCGCGAAGCAGGAATTATAACTTCGAGTGAATCACTCATATCTTTCAGCAAATTTATTCCAAGCCTTTGAAAAATTCTGATGACTTCTGATTTGGCTACTTCATATCCCAGAAGTTTTTTTAATCGTGTAAGTCTGAGTGTTACTTCTTTCTGCTTTATCTTTGATGGATATTCATCGATAACTCCTTTTGCGATCTCTCCACCGGAAATAGCAGCGATAATCTGCGCAGCCCTTTGTGCCGAAAACACTGTATTCGATGGATCAGTACCTCTTTCAAATCTGTACGCAGAATCAGTCGATAGTTGTAATTTTTTTGAAGTTCGCCGGACAGAAGTGGAATTGAAAAATGCAGATTCGATTAAAATATTTTTTGTTGAAGAAGTGACTTCGGAATTTTCGCCGCCCATCACTCCGGCAATTGCAACTTCTCTTTCCCCATCGCAAATCATTAACGTACCTTCTGGTAATTTTCTTTCTTTGGAATCGAGAGTTGTGAATTTTAAATCCTGATTTAAACTCCTTACAATTATTTTCTTTTTAGAAAGCTGATCAAGATCAAATGCGTGTAATGGCTGTCCTAACTCATGAAGTATAAAATTAGTCACATCAACAACATTATTGATCGGACGTAACCCTATTTTGGTTAATTTATTTTTCAACCATTCTGGTGATTCTTCAATATTAACTCCTGTTACAACCGTTGCCGAATATCTCGGACAATTTATCTTATCGTCAATTTCAATTTTAGCAAGCTGATTGATATCGGTTTGAGATGTCTGGAATTCAAGTTTAGGAATTCTCAAATCACGATTGAATATTGCTGACAGATCCCGCGCAACTCCGATATGGGATAAAGCATCCGGTCGGTTTGGAGTAATTGCAATCTCAAGAATAACGTCATTTAATTTTAATGCTTCACTGATCAAAGTTCCTGCACTTAGTTCATCACTTAAAACCATAATTCCTGAATGATCATCGCTTAGCTGCAACTCGTCTTCGGCACAAATCATCCCGAATGACTCAACGCCGCGAATTTTAACTTTTTTGATTTCCATATTCCCTTGTGGAATAATGGAACCGATTGGTGCAAATACTACATTCTGACCTTTATTAACATTCGTTGCTCCACAAATAACCTGCAGATCAGCATTTCCATCGTAAACTGTGCAGATAGTAAGTTTATCAGCATCAGGATGTTTATTAACTTCTTTGACCAGTCCAACAACAATTCCTGAATAGATTTTATTTTCATCAACATAATCCTCCACCTCAAGTCCGCACATAGTTAACTTATCAACAATCTCGTTAATGGAGATGCCGTCCAGGTTTATATAATCTTTAATCCAATTGAGTGAAATTTTCAAGAAGGATTTCCGCTAATATTGTTTGAGGAATCTTGTATCATTTTCAAAAAATATTCTTATGTCATCAATTCCATACTTAAGCATTGCAATTCTTTCTATACCCATTCCAAAAGCATAGCCAGTAAATTTTTCTGAATCGTAATTAACATGTTTAAATACATTTGGATCAACCATACCGCAACCGAGTATTTCGAGCCAGCCTGTATGTTTACAAACACGACATCCTTTGCCTTTACATATATAACAAGTGATATCCATCTCAGCACTCGGCTCTGTGAAAGGAAAGAAGCTTGGTCTAAACCTATATTTCAATCCCTGACCATAAAATTGTTCAGCAAACGAAACCAAAGTTCCTTTTAATTCAGCAAACGATACATCAGTATCAACATAAATACCATCTACCTGATGGAACATACAATAACTTCTGGAGCTTATGGCTTCGTTACGGTACACCCTACCAGGCATAATGGCTCGTATCGGTGGTTGTTCTTTTTCCATTATTCTGATTTGGACAGGGGTGGTATGTGTGCGAAGTAAATACTTATCACTTACAAAAAATGTATCCTGCATATCTCTCGCAGGATGGTCAGGTGGGAAATTGAGAGCTTCAAAATTATAATAATCCGATTCAAGCTCGGGACCATCATAGACTGAAAAACCCAGTCCTTTAAAAATTGATTTGATTTCAAATAATGTTTGAGTGAGAATATGCTTACTTCCAAGTTTTACCTTTTTACCCGGAAGTGTTAAATCAATTTCAGGCGAATCAGAAGTTTTATTGGACTCAATTTCAGACTTTTTGTTATTGAATAACTCCGTTACTTCGGTTCGAAGGTTATTAAGAAGTTTTCCGAATGTTGGTTTATCTTCAGATGGGACAGATTTCAGCTCTTCAAAAAGTTTTGTAACAATTCCGTTTCGGCTTAGATATTTAATACGGATTTGTTCAATTTCAGCATCATCAGATACACTTTCTATTTCCCGACTGAAATCTTTTTTTATACTCTCAACTTCTGAAACTTGCATAGCAGATTGATGAATATTTAAAATAATACCCTCACAGAAAAATAATCTTCCTGTGAGGGCTGAAATTAATTAGAAGCGAATTTTACCAGTTCAGAAAAAGCATCAGGATTATCAACAGCAAGATTAGCAAGAACCTTACGATTGATAACTACACCTTTGGTATCCAGAGCATTTATAAATTTCGAATAGTTTAAACCATGAGGTCTAACTGCTGCATTAATTCTTGTGATCCAAAGTTGTCTGTAGATTCTTTTCTTTGTTTTTCTATCGCGGTAAGCATGAACCAGCCCCTTTTCAACTGCATTCTTTGCAATAGTATAAACATTACCACGGCTTCCCCAGTAACCTTTCGACAGCTTTAATATCTTTCTTCTTCGTTTTCTGGAAGCAACGTTATTCTTTGCTTTAGGCATTTTAGTTTTCCTTTATCATTTTTGAACCATTATACTTACTCTTTTGTGGTCTGCTTTAGAGACCGTAGTAGCTTTCCTCAACTGTCTTTTTGTTTTTGTAGACTTTGAGGTGAGAATATGACTCTTATAAGCTTTATGTCTTTTAAACTTTCCCGAAGCCGTTTTTTTAACTGATTTGGAAGCACCCCGGTTACTCTTCATCTTAGGCATAATTAATCCTGATTTTGTTGTTGTTTTTTCTTTCCTTTTTTCGCTGTCGGAACCACAATAAGGCTCATATTTCTACCTTCCATTTTTGGTTCCACTTCAACTTTAGCTATATCCTCTACCCTATCCAAAAATCTTTTTAATAAATTTTCACCCTGATCTTTATAAGCCATTTCTCTGCCTTTAAAAACAACTGTAGCTTTTACCTTATTTCCTTCTTCAAGAAAATTTATAGCATGTCTGGTTTTAAAATCAAAATCGTGAACATCAGTGTTTGGATGAAATCTTATTTCCTTTAATACTGAAACTTGTTGATTTTTTTTCTGAATTTTTTCTTTCTTCTGCTGTTCATATCTAAACTTACCGTAATCAATAATTTTACAGACAGGAGGTTTAGCCTGTGGGGCAATTTCCACAAGATCTTTTCCTCGATCACTTGCCAGTTTTCTTGCATCTTTAATTAAAAAAACTCCCAGCTGCTTTCCATCAACATCAATCACTCTTACTTTTGAAGCCTGGATTTCTTCGTTAATGTGAATATAATCTACTTGAGCGATGTATAACCTCTTTAATTTGTTAAATAAATTTTGTTTTTTATTTCATCAGTAATTTTATCAATAAATTCCATTAAATTAAATGCCCCTAAATCACCTTTTTTATGCTGACGCACCGAGATGTTATTGGCACTTTGTTCCTTTTCTCCAACAATAATCATATATGGAACCTTCTGTGTTTCCCAATCTCTTATTTTATAGCCAATTTTCTCATTGCGATCATCAAATTCTGTTCTAATACCTGAAATTACTAATTTTTCATTAACTGACTTAGCATATTCAGAAAAATTCTGAGAAACCGGAATTACCGCTGCCTGAATCGGTGCTAACCATGTAGGAAAGTCCCCAGCATAGTGTTCAATAAGAATTCCAATAAATCTTTCAAGTGAACCAAAAGGAGCTCTGTGGATAACAACAGGTCTGTGTTTCTGACCATCACTCCCAGTGTATTCAAGGTCAAATCTTTCAGGCATAACATAATCAACCTGAACTGTTCCTAGCTGCCATCTTCTTCCTAAAGCATCTCTTACCATAAAATCAATTTTAGGCCCATAGAATGCAGCTTCACCTTCTGCAATTTCATATTTCAATTTCATTTTATCTGCAGCTTCTTTTAATTCCTTCTGCGCTCTTTCCCAAAGTTTTATATCTCCGCCATACTTTTCTTCATCTTCATCACGAAATGAAAGCTGCGTAAAGAAATCCTCAAATCCCATTTGTTTAAACACAAGCTGAATCAGTTCTATCACATTACAAATTTCATCAAGAAGCTGATCCTGTCGCACAAAAATATGTGAATCATCAACTGCAAAAGATCTGACTCTTGTTAATCCATTTAATTCTCCAGACTGCTCGTAGCGGTAAACAGTTCCAAATTCAGTTAAGCGAATTGGAAGATCCCGATAACTTCTTGGTTTTGAAGCATATATCTGAAAATGATGCGGACAGTTCATTGGTTTCAGGAGATATTGCTCCTTCCCATCCTCAACAGTCATTGGAGGAAACTGGCTGTCACTGTAATAAGGGTAATGTCCGCTTCTTTTATACAAACTAATATTTCCGATATGAGGAGTTATTACAGGTTCGTATCCTCTCTTTTTTTGTTCTTCCCGAAGATAATTTTCTAATGTCTCTCTTAATATTGTACCTTTTGGTAACCAAATTGGTAAACCACTTCCAACATTATTTGTTATAAGAAAGAGCTCGAGATCTTTACCGAGCTTCCTGTGATCCCTTTTCTTGGCTTCTTCAAGACGCTCCAAATATTCATCAAGCATTTTCTTTTTAGGAAATGAAATACCATAAATTCTCTGGAGCTGTTTGTTATGTTCATCTCCACGCCAATAAGAACCGGAAACACTCAATAGCTTTACATACTTTATTTTTCCTGCAGAGGGTAGATGAGGTCCGGTACAGAGGTCAGTAAAATCACCCTCGTTATATATACTTATCTTTTCTTCTTCTTCATTGAGTTCGCTGAGTATTTCAAGCTTGTACTGATCTTCCTGTTTTTTAAAAAAATCTATTGCTTTTTGTTTTGAAAGCTCAACTCGCTCGAATGGATGATTTTCTCCGGCGATGCTCATCATTTTATTTTCAATTTTCCTCAGATCATCTTCACTTAACTGTGAATTAATATCAAAGTCATAATAAAAGCCATTCTCGATTGCAGGGCCAACACCAAATTTTGCTTCAGGATGTAGTGACTTGATTGCATGTGCCATCAAATGTGATGACGAATGCCAATAAACTTCTTTTCCTTCTTCATCGTTGAACAGTAAAAATTTTATTTCAGCATCATCATTAATTGGGCGCTGCATCTCAAGTACAGAATCATTCAACTTTGCTGCAAGAGCATCATTTGCAAGTCTCTCGGAAATAGATTGAGCAACCTGATAAGGAGTAACTCCTTTTTCAAATTCCTTTTCCTTGCCATCTGGAAATTTTATTTTTATTTTATCCATAATTTCTTATAAAAAAACCTGCCGGGTCAAATAAGACAAATCCAATTAGTTACCGGAAGGTTTTGTGGGCTCTAAAGGATTCGAACCTTTGACCTTCTGCACGTCAAGCAGACACTCTAACCAACTGAGCTAAGAGCCCGGGATTAATGTAAAATGTAGAATTAAAAATGTATAATGATATTTATTTACACATTCTCAATTAATCATTATTAAAAGTACCGAGGGCCGGACTCGAACCGGCACGGGAACAAGTTCCCACAGGATTTTAAGTCCTGTGCGTCTACCAAATTCCGCCACCCCGGCAAAATCAGCAACAAAGTAAAATTCTTTGATTTTGAGCCTGTAAAAATAACTAAAGAGGTCACATTTTGCAAAAATAGAATGTATTAATTGAAATACTGAGAGTTGACTTTCTGAAGTCTCAGTATTCGCACTCAAGCATACTTACTATATGAATTGAACTGTGCAAAATTACGAGGTATTTCCTCTCTTCACTTATTTTACCAATCAATACACAAAAAATTATTAATTGGATAACTAGAATTGTCTAAATAGCTAGTTGTTCCAATTGAATACTAACATAATTATTTGTCAATCCGAACGTCTGCTTATAAATTTGCCCATAAAATGTAAATAAAGAACGAATGAAATGTAAATCTGAAAGGAGCATGCCTGGATGTCGAATTATGAAGACTGGTTGAAGGATACATATAATAAGTTCAAATCAAAAAATCCGGAAAGAAAAACTAAGTTCACCACTGCTTCATTTACTCCGGTTAAAGAAATATTCACCCCGGATGATGTCAAAGGAAATTATAATGACAAATTAAACTTCCCTTGCGAATATCCTTTCACACGAGGAATTCAGCCAACAATGTATCGTGGAAGATTCTGGACAATGCGGCAGTACGCTGGTTTTGGAACAGCAAAAGAGTCAAACGAAAGATATCGATACTTACTTGACAAAGGTCAGTCCGGTTTATCTGTAGCGTTTGACCTGCCAACTCAAATTGGGTACGATAGTGATGACCCAATTGCTTATGGTGAGGTTGGTAAAGTTGGAGTAGCAATTGACACGCTTGCCGATATGGAAATTTTGTTCGATAAAATTCCTCTGGATAAAGTATCCACATCAATGACTATTAATGCACCGGCTTCTGTTTTACTTGCTATGTACATTGCTGTAGCCGAGAAGCAAGGTGTAAGTAAAGATCAGATTAGCGGGACAATTCAGAATGATATTCTAAAAGAATATATAGCCAGAGGAACATATATTTATCCACCAAAACCTTCAATGAGATTAATAACAAATATTTTTGAATATTGCTCAAAGGAAATTCCAAAGTGGAATACAATCTCGATCAGTGGATACCATATCCGTGAAGCTGGATCAACTGCAGCACAGGAAGTCGGATTCACTCTGGCAAACGGAATAGCCTATGTAGATGCAGCAATAAAGGCGGGACTTAATGTGGATACTTTCGGACAGAGGCTTTCGTTCTTCTTCAACTCACACAACGATCTTCTGGAAGAAGTTGCAAAGTTTAGAGCAGCACGAAGATTATGGGCAAAAATTATGAAAGAAAGATTTGGTGCAAAAGATCCTAAATCAATGATGCTTAGATTTCATACACAAACCGCAGGTTCAACATTAACAGCTCAACAAGTCGATAACAACATCGTTCGGGTTACAGTTCAAACACTCGCTGCCGTTCTTGGAGGCACACAAAGTCTTCACACCAACTCACGCGATGAAGCGCTTGCTCTTCCGTCGGAAGATTCAGTAATGATAGCACTCAGAACTCAACAAATTGTTGCTGAAGAGAGTGGCATTACAAATACAATCGATCCGCTTGCGGGTTCATACTATGTTGAATCGATGACTGATTTAATTGAAAAGGAAGCAAATAATTACATAGAAAAAATTGATTCAATTGGTGGAATGACTGAAGCCATTCACACAGGTTTTGTTCAAACAGAAATTCAGAAATCTGCTTATAAATATGAAATGGAAATAGAGGACAAGGAAAGAATAATCGTTGGTGTTAATAAGTTCCGGGTTGAAGAAGATAATAATAAAGATCTACTTAAGATTGATATTAAAGTGCAGGAAAATCAGATTAAGTTCCTGAAAAAAATCAAAGATGAAAGAAACAACGAAGATGTTAATGAAAAATTATCTGCATTAAAAAATGCTGCCGAAGGAACTGATAATTTAATGCCATTTATCATTGATGCAGTAAAATCATATGCAAGCATTGGTGAAATATCTAATACTATGCGTTCCGTTTTTGGAGAATATAAAGAACAAGTCGTATTGTAATATATAATTGAAAATTTTTAATGTAGAATGAAGGTTTAAAATGAATTTAACCCACATCGAACATATCGGAATTGCCGTTAATAATCTTGACGAAGCAATAAAATTTTATGAGGAAATTCTCGGATTGAAGTGCTACTCCATTGAAGAAGTTGCTGATCAAAAAGTTAAAACTGCTTTTTTTCAAATAGGACAAACAAAAATTGAATTACTTGAAACAACTGATCCCGAAGGTCCAATCGGAAAGTTCATCACAAAAAGAGGTGAAGGAATTCATCACATTGCATTTGCAACCGATGGTCTTAAGAAAGCAATAAACGAAATAAATGAGAAGGGAATAAAATTAATTGACGAAGAACCTCGTAAAGGTGCTGAAGGTTTGAACATTACATTCCTTCATCCAAAATCTACTTTCGGTGTACTTACTGAACTCTGTGAAAAACCAATGTGAAAGTGAAAGTTGTATTTTTAACTTATTACTATTTCGATTTTGATTCAGGATGTGAGTAGTAATAGTAATATTTATAATAAGACCCA
>Ga0210074_1000263_pt1 | contig 20083 bp, 17 predicted proteins | sample China_Galinas_Co_FD_184860 | JGI IMG/M metagenome (GOLD analysis project Ga0210074, IMG submission 184860) | Wetland microbial communities from San Francisco Bay, California, USA, that impact long-term carbon sequestration -... | ecosystem: Environmental > Aquatic > Marine > Wetlands ... | reverse complement strand
ATAGAACTGGCCCGCGAGTATGGTCTCGATGCCATGCGTTCCCTCTGTCCGGGAGAGCTGTCTGAGGCAAAGGCCCAAGGGGATCTGGCCGAAGACTTGACCCTGTTTCACAGTTTTGGCCGAAAATCCAGGGAAGTTATGAGGGCTGCCGCCATCAGGACACCAAACGGCTTATGGGGGTTATCGCAGCTGCACAGTCTCGACACGGCCAGTCTCTGCCTGCTGCTCGAGAAGCTGCCGGAAGGGTCCTGGGAGCTGATGACCCATCCCGGCTACCCTTATCCGCAAGGCCGCGCCTTTGAAGGGGGACAACGCTTGACGGAAGTGCGGGCCCTCTGCTCCGATGAGGCGAAAGACCTTATAAAACGTCGCGACATCCGGCTGGGGACCTTCGGTGAGCTGCCATGCGTATCCTGATAGTTGTCCCGCAACAGGTCCATGCCAGCGGCAACTGGGTTACCGCACGAAGGTTTCAGCAAGGGCTGGAACAAATCGGCCACCGGGTCATAACCCTCGAGATCAAGTTGCAGGGAGAAGCATCATTTCTGAAAAAGGTGATAGATTTCGCTCCCGATGTCGCCCTATTGCTGCACGCCTACCGATCCGGCAAGCCATGGTTGGAATGCACCCGGGATCTGATGATTCCTAACGTGGTCATGTTGACCGGTACCGACGTCAATCACGGGCTTGATGATCCGGAGACGAGCGACATTATTCAGGCAGTCATGCAACGGGCGGTATTCGTCATTCTCCAGAATCCGATCATTGCCGCTGCGTTATCCCGGAATCAGCCGAGACTGGCGACCAGGCTGAAGACCGTTGCACCGGGAGTCATCCTCGGCCACGAAACCTTCCATTTGCGTGCGACCCTTGGCGTAGCGCAAGAGCTGCCCCTGTTCCTGCTGCCCGCCGGGCTGCGCCCTGTCAAGAGAGCGATCGGGCTTTTGAAGATATTCGATCAACTGGGCGCCGAAGCGGAACCCTTTCATCTTGCGTTCTGCGGCCCTGTCCTCGACGAAGATTACGGCAGACGTTTCCGTGCAGAGATTGAAACACGCCCGTGGGCCAGCTACCTCGGCGTCATCCCGCCGGAGGCCATGGCAGCGGCCATGCGCAGTGCCGACGTAATCATCAACAATTCGATTTCCGAAGGTCTTGCCAACAGCCTTCTGGAAGCAGCAACTCTTGGAATCCCGATGCTTGCCAGGAACAACCCGGGGAATGCCGCGCTGGTCCGGCACGACGTCAATGGCTTATTATATGACGATGACATCGGCTGTCTCCGCCATGCAACCCGGCTTCTCGGAAAGGAGTATCGGCAACAGTTATCCCGGCCCGATCCATCCTACAACCCCGAGAGAGAGACAAAGGAACTGGAAGCCATCCTCACGGAGGCTGTCAGCCATCGGCCAAAAACACAAATAATTGCCTCCTCTGGTTGAACCTGAACGAAGAAACGCCTAATATCTTAGGGACCTCACGCACATCTGCGCCCCGGAGAGCGATTTTGCAGAAAAATTTCGGTGACAGACTGTCACCAGCCGTCAAATACTGGCTCTTCCTGACCGGAATCATCGCGGTCATTTTTACCGTGATTTTCGGCAGCTTTGCCGCGTCCTTTATGCACCTGGTCCCTGAAGAACAGGCCGTAGTCGAAACACTCTTCAACAAACTGCTGCCCTTTCCATTTATCGGCTCACTGATCCTGGTTGCATTCATCTGCACCATGGTCAGCCTGCTCTTCCGTAATTACATCATCCCTGTATTGCGCATGGCCGAGCAAACCCGCCTGATCACCGCCGCCAACCCGGACTACCGGATCTCCCCCGAAGGAGCTCGTGAGCTGATCACGCTGGCCAACATAATCAACGAATCTGCTGACGCCTACCAGACATTGCAGAGTGAGGTAGGTATTAAAATCCGCCAGTCAAATCTTGCCCTCAAGGAAGAACGCAATCGCCTGGCCGCCTTGATGTCGGAACTTCCCTACGGAGTTGTGGTCTGCAACCTGGACGGCAGGATCATGCTGTTCAACAGCCAGGCTCAGGAGATGCTGCGTGTGGACAAGAGTAAGGACGGAGGCGGCACTATCGGTCTCGGCAGGTCTGTCTTCGGAACTTTGGAGAGATCGCCCCTGGTCCACGCCCTGGAAGTGATGAATCACTCCTTTAAGCAGGGCCAGGTAAAACCGGCTCTAGGTCTGATGACCAAACTTTGCGGTGAAAGGTTTATCAGGGTCAACATGGCCCCGGTCACAAGCAACGGTGAGGAAATTCTCAAAATTACCGGTTTCGTCCTTTCGCTGGAAGATATTACCGGTGAAATCGATGCCGACAGCGAGCGGGACAGAATGTTGCAGCGGATGATTGATGCCGTGCAGAATTCTCTCGGTAAACTCCACCGGGGAATCGACACATCCCAAGATGTTCGGGTCAAGGGTGATGATGCCTGCGAACGGCACCGGGAGGTGATCGACCAGGTCTCCAGCGACCTCGAAGAATACCTGGCCATGGCCAGGCAGCTCTACAGCGAGCATCGGCAAGCCTATGGCAACCGCGAAAACGTCCAGGCCGATACGCTTTTGGCACTGGTTGCCAACAACCTCCTCGAACGCTTCGCCATAGAAACCGATTCCAGTGTCGGACAAGATATCTGGCTTAAGATTGATAGCTATGCGATCCTTCAGGCCATCACGACCCTGGCCGGCCTGCTCAAGGCTGAGCATGGCATCTCTTCAATATCGCTGAGCATTACCCAGGCAGGCGACTCTTTTGCGAAGCTCGTACTGCAATGGGCAGACCAGACGGTAACAAGCCAGTCGATCCGTGATTGGCTGAAACGACCTCTTTTCATGGACAGCGCCGGAGCCACCGACGCCACGGGAACGATCATCGACAAGCACGGCGGGGCTGTAACTATCTGCAAGACTGACGAGACATTCTGTGATGGTGCCGAGTTAACCCTGCCGACCGCACTCGACGAGGAAACCGCGAACTTGCAACCTTCCATTGCCCCTCGACCGGTCTCGTTCGAATTCGACCTCTTTCGTCAGCCCGGCCAGGAAGCTTTAGGCGGGGTCGCGCTACGCAATCTTACATACGTTGCTTTCGACACGGAAACTACCGGTCTGAACCCCTCCGAGGGAGACGAGATCATTCAACTCGGCGCTGTTCGCATCCTCAATAACCGACTTTTGCATAACGAAACGATCGATCAGCTGGTCAATCCGCAACGGGCGGTACCGAAATCTTCTGTCGAAATTCACGGTATTGACCCGGAGCTTTTGCCGACACAGCCGATCATCACGGAAGTTCTGCCGAAATTCCATGCTTTTGTCGCAGATTCGGTTCTGGTTGCGCACAACGCCGCGTTCGACATGCGGTTCCTGCAGTTGAAGGAAGAGTCCACCGGACTGCACTTCGACAACCCGGTCCTCGATACCCTGCTGTTGTCATCCGTGGTACATCCGAATCTGGAGGGGCACTCGCTCGATGCCATAGCCAAGCGCTTCAATATCACAATCGTTGGCCGTCATACGGCGCTCGGCGACGCCCTGGTCACTGCGGAAGTGTTACTGAAACTGATCCCACTTCTGGAGGCCCAGGGCATCATGACTCTGGATGATGCCCTGGAGGCTTCCATCAAATCTCCTTTCAACAAAATAAGCTACTGACCACGAAAACAGATCATGGGCTATCTAAACTTATGTCTTAACATATTATGCATGCTAAAACTTCGGAACGTGTCGATCTAAGTGCCTGGAGCCAGAAACACCTGTTCGATGCATTAAAAATCGGAAATCAAGATTAAAAATAATCCGACACAGTTGACAAATGCACTTGACAAACCGACTATTGGTTGGTGTACTTAAACGTCTGGTTTGACAAGACAAATATTAAGGCTCGAGGTTCCACATGTCGTGTATCGAGAGTGTTTGTTGCACCAATCAACCCAACGGAGGAGACTGATGAAAAAACTGAAATTTTTCGGAGTTCTGGCCCTTGCAGTACTGCTGGCAACCCCAGCCCTTGCCGCCGATACGATCAAAGTCGGCTTCAACATTCCCCTGACTGGGGATATTCCTGAAGTGGGCGAAGGCTCCAAAAACGCTGCTGAAATGTACCTGGCCGACATCAACGGTGCCGGTGGGCTGGAAATCAACGGCAAGAAGTACATGCTTGAGTTCATCTATATGGACAACGAGTCCAAGGCCGAATCGGCAGTTAACGTTGCCCTCAAGCTGATTGAGCAGGAGGAAGTCGTGGCGATTATCGGCCCCAACTCCTCCAAGCAAGCCGTACCGGCCGGTGGCACCTGCAACGACAACCGCGTGCCGATGATCACTCCCTGGTCGACCAATCCGGACACTACCAAGGATCGTCCCTGGGTGTTCCGCGCCGCGTTCCTCGACCCCTTCCAGGGCCCGGTTGTAGCCGACTTTGCCGCCAAGAAGTTCGGCGCCAAATCCGCTGCTGTCATCTTCGATATCTCCAACGACTATTCCAAAGGTCTGGCTGAAATCTTCAAGTCCTCCTGGGAGGCCAAGAACCTCGGTCCGGTGGTGGCCTTCGAATCGCACGGCACCAAGGACCAGGATTTCTCCGCCCAGTTGACCACTATCATCGCTGCCAAACCGGACTTCATCTTCGTACCGGACAACTACAACCAGGTCGCCCTGATCGTGCAGCAGGCACGTGACCTCGGCTACAAAGGCCCCTTCATGGGTTCCGACGCTTGGGGCACTCCTGACCTGATCAAGCTCTGCGGCGAGCAGTGCTACGGCCAGTACTTTTCCACTCACTACGCTGCTGCCGGCGCCAAAGGCGCCACCAAGGTCTTCATCGACCGCTATATGGAAAAATACGGTGCAGAGCCGGCTGACTATGCCGCCCTGACCTGGGATTCCATCGGCCTGCTGGTGGAAGGGATCAAAAACGCCGGAGTGTACGACTCCGACCCACGCAAGATGCGCACCGCCATCCGTGATGGCCTCGCCGCCATCAAGTCGTTTGACGGCATCACTGGCTCTTCCAAGTTCGATGATCAGGGTGATCCGATCAAGTGCGCTGTCGTGGTAAAAATCTCCGATGAAGGAACCTTCGTCTTCGAAGAGTCTGTCTGCCCATAGGGCGTAAACATTAAGGTTCAAAAAAAGCGGGGGTCTTCGGGACCCCCGCTTTGCTGCGCCTACTACGGGCCGCACGGAACGCCCCTGCGATACCAACGATTTATCTAAGGAATACCTCTGTGGATTTCATCATTCAGAATATCCTGAACGCCTTGCAGTGGGGGAGTTTCTATGCACTCATCGCGCTGGGATACACCCTGGTTTATGGGGTGCTGCGCCTGATCAACTTCGCCCATGGCGACATCTTCATGGTCGGAGCCTACATCTCATTCTTTATCGCCGGGTTCCTGCTTGGTCCGATCGTTGGACTCTCTCCGGCGATGACCTTCGTCGTGACCGTGCCCCTAACTATGTTTCTGACCTCGCTGGTCGGCGTGACCCTGGAACGGATTGCCTACCGTCCTCTGCGACGTAAAGGCGCACACCGGCTCTACGTGGTGATCACGGCTTTGATGTGCGGACTGATCCTCGAATACTCCAACTTGGCCGTACTCGGCGCCAGCCGCCTTAAGTTCCCCGAGTTGATCGAAAAACAAATCTGGAATATGGGTGGCGTCACCCTGACCAACCTCAAGGTCCTGGTGATTGTTACCGCCATCGTGGTTTTCCTGTTCCTGCAATGGGTGGTCACCAAGACCCGCATCGGCATGGCTATGCGCGGCATCTCCTACGACAAGTTTGCGATTCCGCTCATGGGTATTCCCAGCGACACAATCATCGTCTTCACCTTCGTCCTGGGTTCAGGTTTTGCCGGACTGGCCGGACTGCTGTTCGCCATGAGCTACCCGGTCCTGGAACCATTTATGGGGATGCTGATCGGCTGGAAGGCTTTTATCGCTGCGGTGGTTGGTGGTATCGGAGACATCAAGGGGGCTTTCGTCGGCGGTTTTCTCCTCGGCTTCATCGAGGTCGGTGTGGTCACGGTTTTCCCTTCGACCTACCGTGACCTGTTCGCCTTCACCATTCTGCTGCTGATCCTCTGGATGAAACCCACTGGGCTATTCGGCATGCCACAATCCACAAAGATATAGGTTGGGAGAACAGATATGAAAAAATACTCTCTCAACGTTCTGATGATTGCCTTTGCGATAGGGCTGCTAATCGCAGCGCACTTTCGCTTCATTGACAGCTACATCCAGATTGTTGTCATGACCATCGGCATTAACATTATGATGTCAACCAGCCTGAACCTTGTCAACGGCAACATGGGCGAATTCACTTGTGGACATGCTGCCTTCATGTGTGTTGGCGCCTATATTTCATCGGTTTTGTCCGTACTCTGTTTTGGTTCCAAGTTCGGCGACCCACTGCTTCCCGCGGCCTCAGTCCTGATCGTTTTCCCCATCATCCTTCTCATCGGGGGAGCCGTGGCCGCCGTATCCTCTCTCCTGGTGTCCGTACCTTCATTCAAGACCCGCGATGACTACCTGGCGATCATTTCCATCGCTGTAAACTATATGATTATTTCGGCCCTGGAGAACATGGACTTCATCGGCGGCTCCCGTGGCTTTCAGGGGATGAAAGATACGGTATGGGCCATGATCGACATCTTCGACGGCCCCTGGATGCTGTTCTGGGTGATCCTTTTTACCGTTCTCACGGTCTGGGTAATCCGGCGCTTCATCGGCTCCACCTATGGCAAGGGCGTCAACGCCATCTGCCAGGACGAGGTGGCAGCCGAGATCATGAGCGTCAATACCAACAAGATCAAGATCATCAACTTTATGGTCGCCGCCGGGCTGGCTGGGTGCGCGGGCGGTCTTTACGCCCACATCATCGGTTACGTGAATCCGCAGTCCTTCAACATTCTCAAATCGACTGAGGCTCTGGTCATGGTCTATCTCGGCGGCATGGGCTCTCTGTCAGGCGCTATTATATCCGCCATCCTCTTTACCGGACTCCTCGAAGTACTCCGCTCCCAGGCAATCGTCGATGGCCTGCTCTCGCCCATCACCCTGATGTTCCCGGACTGGGAGCCTTCAGCGGGCGTCATCAAGTGGGTGATGATACCGCTGCTGCTGGTCATTGTGATGCAGTTCCGCCCTGAAGGAATCATGGGCAACCGCGAGTTGAGCGATGTCTTTCCCTGGCTGAAGAAGTTTTACAGGTTCAAGTGATGACACAGACGCTAACACAAACCGAGATCACACCGGTTCTGGAGATACGCAACCTGACACAGCGCTTTGGCGGGCTGACGGCGGTCAACGACTTCAGCGTCAAGCTGATGCCGGGCGAACTGACCGGGCTGATCGGGCCCAACGGCGCCGGCAAGACCACCGTGTTCAATCTGGTCAGCGGCTTCTACCAACCGACCGAGGGAGAGATTCTGGCCTGCGGTGTGCCAACCGCCGGGTTGCGGCCGCACAAGGTCACCGCCCTCGGCGTCGCTCGCACCTTTCAGAACATCCGCCTCTGGAACGACATGACCGTGCTCGACAACATCAGGGTCGCCCAACATTACAGGTTGGGATATGGATTCTTCCAATCCGTGATACGCACCAAACGCTATAAGACCCGTGAGGATGAGATCGCCAGAGAGGCCGCCGAGCTTCTCGATGTCTTTGATCTGAAACGCTATGCCGAGGAGTTGCCGAAGAACCTCCCCTACGGTACCCAACGCAAACTGGAGATTGCCAGAGCACTGTCGAGTCACCCGAAGCTGCTGCTGCTCGACGAACCGGCCGCCGGGCTCAATTCGGCCGACGCCAAAGAGCTGATTCGGCTGGTCCGCTGGATTCACGATACCTTTGACGTGACCATCTGGATGATCGAGCACCACATGGACGTGATGATGGAGCTCGCTACGAAGATCAAGGTGATCGACTTCGGTGAAACCATCGCCGAAGGGAACCCGGACGAGATCCGCAGCCATCCCGCGGTCATCACCGCCTACCTGGGAGACGATAATATCTGATGCTTCTGCAAGTCGAAAATCTCGAAGTCAAGTACGGCAATATCCAGGCCCTGCACGGGATCAGCTTTCATGTCAACGAAGGCGAGATCGTCACCCTGATCGGCGCCAACGGGGCCGGCAAGACTACCAGCCTCTATTCCATCACCCGGCTACCGCCGCCCGAGGCACCGCGCGTGGTCGGCGGGGACATAATGTTCAAAGGGGAATCGATCCTCAAGACCCGGCCGAGCGACGTGGTGAAAAAGCTCCACCTGGCACTTTCTCCGGAGGGAAGGAGAATTTTCGGCAACCTGACGGTGATGGAGAACCTGAAGCTGGCAACTTACTCTCGCGAGAAGAACTCCGATCTGGATGCCGAATACGAGCGAGTCTTCGACTTGTTTCCGCGCCTCAAGGAGCGCCGCGCTCAGCGCAGCGAATCACTCTCCGGCGGTGAACAGCAAATGCTAGCTGTCGGCCGTGCTCTGATGACCGGATGCACACTTCTGCTGCTCGACGAACCGTCGATGGGCCTCGCACCAGTGCTCAAGTACGAACTGTTCCGCAAACTCAAGCAACTCAACGAAGAGGGGATGACGATCTTGCTCGTTGAGCAGAACGCGAACCTCGCCCTGCACTTGGCACATCGCGGCTATGTGCTCGATACCGGCAATATCGTCGCAGAGGGAACCGGCCAGGAACTCCTTGAAAACCCCGAAGTTAAAAAAGCCTATCTGGGCGGCTGATTTCATTTGTTGCCTATTCTCTCTTATCCAGATTTAAGCCTCTGAAATACGGCCATCTTTTTAGTTTAAGTAGATAATCAGCAGAAAACCCCACCACTTGTTAAGCAACACTTAATAAATAGAAAATGCTTGATATTTTAATGACTTCGGCTAACATGTACGTATGTGATGTCATATCTTCCAGAAAGGAGATAACCATGCAGAGAGGCCTGATCAAAAAAACCGGCAAGAGTCAAATCTCCACAGAGTCTCCGAATTTCACCAAACCTGTCTGGGGAGAACTGGAAATGTCTTGTGATGAGTGCAAGTACAACGACCAGGATATCGACACCTTCCCTTGCGCCAAGTGTCATACACGCCACTAGCCAACACTCACATTCACAAATTTACAGGCCTTTGCCATCAAGTCGGCAAAGGCTCTTTTTTATTCATGTTTTACTTTTAGTAGAATGAAAAAATAATTTTACATTTCAGACGTTAATTATCTTTTTTTATTCTTGACTATTTTAATAAGTTTTACTATTTTTTCATATAAACAGAAGTTGTGAGTAATTATATTTATATTTGATTACAACAGCAACAGCGAACAAAATCTGCGGCAAGGAGCCATATATGAGCCAGATTTATCCTGATAATTCACTGACAATAGGGCGCACCCCCCTGGTGCGTCTGAATCGAGTCGGCGCCGAAAACGGCGCCACAATTCTCGCCAAGATCGAAGGCCGCAATCCGGCCTATTCTGTCAAATGCCGCATTGGTGCGTCGATGATCTGGGATGCCGAGGAAAAAGAACTGCTCGGTCCCGGACGGGAGCTGATCGAACCGACCAGCGGCAACACCGGAATTGCCCTCGCATTCGTGGCGGCAGCACGCGGCATTCCAATCACCTTGACCATGCCTGAGACCATGAGCCTGGAGCGTCGCAAAGTCCTTAAAGCACTCGGCGCCAACCTGGTGCTGACCCCCGGTGCCAAGGGCATGGGCGGTGCGATAGCTGAAGCGGAAACCATTGCCGCCAGTGACCCGGACCGGTTTCTCCTCTTGCATCAGTTCAAGAACCCGGCGAACCCTGCGATTCACGTAAAAACAACTGGGCCCGAGATATGGGACGACACAGAGGGCAATGTTGATGTATTCGTCTCCGGCGTCGGCACCGGCGGCACTATCACCGGCGTATCACGGTATTTCAAGGAAATCCGCGGCAAGCAGATCATCTCGGTAGCCGTTGAACCTGAGGACAGCCCTGTGATTACCCAGAAGCTTGCCGGCGAGATTCTCGAACCAGGGCCTCACAAGATCCAAGGTATTGGTGCAGGATTCATCCCGGACACGCTGGAACTGGACCTGGTCGATCGCGTAGAACAGGTCAGTAACGAGGAAGCGATCGAATTTGCCAGGCGGCTTGCCCGCGAAGAAGGTATCCTGGCCGGTATTTCCTGCGGTGCAGCGGCAGCGGTTGCAGCGAGACTTGCGGCACTCCCCGAATTCAAGGGGAAGAACATCGTGGTTATACTTCCCGACTCGGGAGAACGTTACCTGAGCAGCGTACTCTACGAGGGAATACTCTGATATTTTTACCAGAGGTAAGGGAATTGGCATTGCTTAATGATTACTTTTTTCGTTGACAATTGCCTTTCAATTCTTTATTTCTGTAGTCAAATAGCTGCTTGCCAGCAGCGTCTTTATCGAGAGTGGTGGAGGGACAGGCCCTGCGAAACCACAGCAACCGATCTACCGTAGTTTTAAGCAATGGTGGGTGACAGGTGCTAATTCCTGCTCCGGATTTCCGGAGGAAGATGAGGACGGAGCTTAGAGGACGTCAAATGATTGTCTCTTCAGGCCCCTTCTCACAATCCGAGAAGGGGCTTTTTCATTCTCTTCTCCATCATCACCTTGAGGAGGTCAAATGAACAGAGTAAAACCTCACACTCTTGAGACCCGCCTGGTGCAGCTGGGTGTCGGCTTCGACGACCGGACCGGAGCAATCAGCATTCCGATCCATCCGAGCGCGACGTACCGCCATCCCGGGGTCGGTGAATCGACCGGGTATGATTATACGCGTTCAGGCAATCCGACCAGGCAGGTTCTCGAAGAGGGGCTGGCGGAACTGGAAGGTGGGGTCCGCGGGCTGGTATTTTCTTCGGGGATGGCCGCGCTAACGACTTTTTTCCTTCATTTTTCCCATGGAGACCATCTGGTCGTCAGCGAAGACTTATACGGCGGGACTTATCGCGTCCTCGATCAGATTTTCACCAGTTTCGGACTGACCGCAACCTATGTCGATACCACCAGAACGGCAAATGTCGAGTCAGCGATCAGAGAAAACACCAAGGCGCTTCTGCTAGAAACCCCGGGGAACCCCCTGCTCGGGATCTCGGACCTGGAGGCGCTCGGCAGGCTCTGTCGCAAACACAACCTCCTTTACGCCGTCGACAATACCTTTCTGAGCCCGATCCTGCAACGCCCCTTCGAATTCGGGGCAGACCTTGTCATCTACAGCGCGACCAAGTACCTCGGCGGACATAATGATCTCTGTGCCGGCGTTCTGGTGGCCCGGAGTGAGGAGCTCGGCGAGAGGCTTTACTTCCTGCAGAATTCAACCGGAGCGATCCTGCCGCCGATTGACTGCTGGCTGTTGCTGCGCAGTCTGAAAACACTCACGCTGCGCATCGAGCGTCACTGCAGGAACGCCATGCTGGTCGCCGAATGGTTGCGGCAACACCCGAAAGTCACAGAAATCTACTATCCAGGGCTGGCGGAGCATCCCGGCCATGAGCTATCATGCCGTCAGGGCAGCGGTTTTGGCGGCATGCTTTCTTTTCGGGTCGATACGGAAGAAACCGCACGTACGACTCTCAAGCGCCTGCAATTGATTTCATTTGCCGAAAGCCTGGGAGGCGTCGAATCGCTGATGACCCTGCCGGCCGTGCAGACCCACGGTGATATCCCGGAAGCCGAGCGGCTGAGGCTAGGCATCTGCGAGCGCCTGTTGCGCCTCTCGGTGGGCACTGAGTCTCCGGAGGACATCATCGCTGATTTGGAACAGGCTTTAGCTTAAAGGAGAAGCCACCAAGGCTCAAAGACACGAAAAGGTAAAGAGCTCATGGTGCAAGCTTCTTGGGCCAACAGATCTGACAAACAAAGTATTTTGAAGCTTTCCATTAATCGTTAAGTATTCTACTTTGTGGCTTAGCGTCTTTGTGGCTCAATACGAGCAGGAGAACTAGAGTATGAACAGGAAAGACTATCGTCCGGCTACTTTACTGGTCCACCAGGGCAAGGATCGCGACCCGGCGACCGGAGCGGCAACCGTGCCGATCTACCAGGCGTCCACCTATCACCATGAAGGCGGGACCGCCGGAGAATACGACTACGCCCGCAGCGGCAATCCGAGCCGGGAACAGGTCGAAGAGGCGATCGCCCTTCTCGAAGGCGGGACTCGCGGCTTTGCTTATGCCTCGGGGATGACCGCCATCGGCAGCGCGTTAGCTCTGCTCGAAAACGGCGACCACCTGATTGCTTCGGCAGGCCTTTACGGAGGCTCCTGGCGCTTCATCACCGGAGTCCTGCCGCAGCAGGGGATCTCCTGCAGTCTGGTCGACACCACGGACACGGAAGCCGTAAAGGCTGCTCTTACCCCAAGAACCAGAGCTCTGTTCCTGGAGACCCCGTCCAACCCGCTCTTCCGGATCACTGATTTGCGGGCGATGGTTCAACTTGCCCGGCAGCACGACCTGGTCACCATGCTTGACAACACCTTCATGACCCCGCTACTGCAGCGTCCGCTTGATCTCGGCATCGACCTCACCATTCACAGTGCGACCAAGTTTCTCGGCGGCCACAGCGATATACTGGCAGGCCTGGTAGCAGTCAGTGACAGTGCTCTTGGCAAGCGGCTCAAGTACTTTCAGAATGCTTTCGGTGCGGTACTATCGCCCTTTGACTCCTTCCTGCTCTCCAGGGGCATTAAAACTCTCAAGGTACGACTGGACTCGGCACAACGTTCCGCAGGGGAACTCGCTCGACGCCTGGCAGAACATCCGGCAGTCGGCAGGGTATGGTACCCGGACCTGGACGACTTCGCGGCTCGGGACCTGCATTTCTCCCAGGCGTCCGGGGCTGGAGCGGTTCTCTCTTTTGAACTCCGCGAGGAGCCACAGGTAAAAAAGCTTCTCGGCAACGTCAAGCTACCGATCATAGCTCCAAGTCTCGGCGGCGTCGAAACCATCCTCACTCATTGTTGGTCAATGTCGCACGGGGCGATCCCGGCAGAGGACAAGGTTCGCCAGGGTATATCAAAGAGGCTACTGCGTATATCGGTCGGTCTAGAAGATATCGAGGACCTGTGGGAAGACCTGGAAAGCGGTCTTTCCTGATCACTTACCATTAAAATCATGATGGCCACTTCAGGCCTGAAATTGATTGAAAGAGCAAGGAGATTGTGCTAAATATCTGAACCTTGTCAAAGTTTGCCGCTGTAGCTCAGCTGGTAGAGCAGCTCACTCGTAATGAGCAGGTCGTCCGTTCGAGTCGGATCAGCGGCTCCATAGTGAAAACAGGGGGTTAGCTATTTATGCAAACCTCCTTTTTTCTTTTCTTTTATTATTTTATCCCCACCCTCTCCCGATTTTCATTATTTTCTTCCCCTTTTTTCTGGTGCGAGAAAACTCTTTTAGAAGCTGTTGAAAACTCCAACTCCAATAGATGCGAAGCGGAGGCACCTTTCATTTGACCCCATCATTATCTAACTCTGCTCCCTGGCCACGATTTATTTTCAAAAAATCTCTAAACCCACCTAATATTACACCGCTAATGCTTTCTGCCCTTGCTACTTCCACTTCGCTTCGGGAACAACTTTTTGCAAATGTTCCCATGCCAGGGCTGGAATCACTTCGTCTAAAATTTTTAGAGAACTTGAGACAACCCGATGTGCGTCGTTAATGGATGTCACCCCCCTCTGTAGAGTGTGATTAAGTTCGGCGACTTTCGAACCGATTAATTCTGTTGTTTTGTTTTCAATAAATTCCCTGTCATGACGAAGCCTTGTAGTGAAGAGGTGCATTAATTTGGCCCTTAAAGCGGTGGTTACAGCTTCAAGTACGACTGATTTCCAAAGATCCGAGTCGTCTTCCGGATAATCGGATTTCCATACATCTACAATCCCAACAATGAGCAAAGAACTTTGATGAATGCTGTTATTAATGAAGTTCTTCCTCATTGTTATCTGGTTGCGTTTTACAATCTCCTGAATTTCCTCCGTTGAGATGGCGGGGTTTCGAGGGGCCCTTGTCGGCCAGGCTTGGTTTTGTTTTGCCAGATAATCATCCATTTGATTTAAGGCCAGACATCCCGCCTCATAATGAATCCGTTTGAGAATCGAAGCCCTACAGCGGGGCAATACTTCATGGGATTCCTTTCCAGACGTAAATGTCTCATTGGCATTTACTAAGTACTCTTTGAGAAGATCCAGTTCATGGGACGAAATACCGGTATTAAGGCGTAGATGAGTTGACTCGATATCCTGTCGAATTTTCGCATAAATTTTTTGTTCCTTGTTCTTTTTGACCTCTTCATCTTCGAACCTTAAAGCCCTTTGCCAACCGAAATTTATTTCATTCTCATTTTCACGCTGTTGTTTTTCTATTGTTTTCTCAAGCGCTATAAGAGACGTTTCGAACTGTTTGTTTAATGGCGCCCTTTCGCTTGGAGGGGGTATTGGTTCTTCTGGATCAGAGTGGTGGAAAAGGCCTATCAAACGATCGATAAAATCAAAAGGTCCTTGTCCATTGGAGGCCTGATTTCGCATTTAAATCTCCCTTTATATCAATCAGTAATTCAAACTTTATCAGCACTTTCAATTACGGCAACAAAAGAAAAGGGCCCAGTGACAACACTGGGCCCTTTTATCTGTTCGCTATCAATCCTCCAACACACCTTACATCAGTAAAGACACAAAACCGGTGACAGAAAACTATTCCCTGACGACCTCAACCAGGTACCCGTCAGGATCAGACAGAAAGTAGAAACGGGCCCCCTGGCCCGGCAGCCCCTTGAGGGGCTTCGGCTTCAGGCCCATCTCCTCATGGCGCTTGTGTGAAGCTTCGAGATCAGCGACGGAAACAGCCAGGTGGGAGTAACCGTTCCCCAGTTCATAGGGTTCGGCCTGGTCGTGGTTCCAGGTCAGTTCAAGCTCGAAGTCACTGCCCGGTGAACGCAGATAGCTCAAAGTGAATTTGTGCTCGGAGTAATCCTTGTGACGAGCCACTGTAAAGCCAAGCGCCTCGGTATAAAACTTCTCCGATCTCTCCAGATTCATAACCCGGATGCAGGAGTGTATCATTCGATAAGTCATAAGTCCTCCTTCAGCTGTTGGGTGTCTGAGTTGTTATCTGGAATTATAACAGATCATCGATATCGCCCGGCATGTTTCCATCCGGGCAATAGGTCAGCCTTTTTTTTTGCTGGGCTGGTCCTGTTTTTTCTTGATAATAAACGGGTGGGCCTGACGACTGACGATGTAATCGGCAAAGACCTTGAACCAGATGGTCACACCGGCGACTGCGCTCCAGTTCTGATAATCTTTAAAAAAAGTTGAGATCCCGGTTGCAGGGTAGAGGAGGACACCGATGATCGTCACGAGCGCCGTGCCGCCTGCAAGGAGATTCACAATACCGGTCGCAGGCGCCCATTTTGCCGGGTTTTCTGGTGCCTCGCCGCGTTTCAGTGCGACCTCGGAATAATTCTTCTTGATGAAAATACGGTAAGCACGGCGCAACCAGATAAATGCCATGGGAAAGAGAGCCAAAAAAAGTATCCATGTAATCGCTGAACTGATGTCAAACTTTAACATTCTTTACTCCAGGGATCCCAAATCAATGCTTGGGATAAATTTGTAATCTTTTTACCCGAGGTTGTCAGGTCGATCAACGAAAATCTTGAAAAAAACCCCGCCAGGCTGGCTGGCGGGGTTAATTGATCAGGCAAAAGCCGAATCAGTGATTACAATAAAGCTTAGTGTGCACCATCGACAGCCTTGGAACCGCGCGGGGTACGTACGCTTTCCACCAGGTGCTGGATATGCTCGGGAGGATCAGGAGTGACCTTGCTGACCACGTAGGCAACACCAAAGTTCACCAGTGCACCGATACCACCGATCGCGTTCGGCTCGATGCCGAGGAAGAAGTTCGGTTTGCCGCCGAAGAGGCCGAGGAACTCGGTTCCCTTGATGAAGAACAGGCCCTTGTGAGCGAACACGTAGATCATCGTGAAACCGATACCACAGAGCATACCGGCGATTGCGCCTTCCTTGTTCATCTTCTTGTTGAAGATACCCATCATCAGGGCGGGGAAGATCGAGCTGGCAGCGAGACCGAAGGCGATCGCCACGGTACCGGCTGCGAAGTCAGGCGGGTTGAGGCCGAGGTAACCGGCAACAACGATCGCACAGGCCATGGAGATCTTACCAGCCATCAGCTCGCCCTTCTCGGAGAGATCAGGCATCCACATGTCCTTCAGCAGGTCATGGGAAATAGCTGACGAAATGGCCAGCAACAGACCAGCCGCGGTCGAGAGAGCAGCAGCCAGACCACCGGCAGCAACCAGAGCGATAACCCAGTTGGGCAGCCTGGCGATTTCGGGGTTGGCGAGAACGATGATGTCGCGGTTAACGCTCAGCTCATTGCCTTTCCAACCGGCGCGTGCGAAGTTGGCATTTGCGGTCTCATTCTTGGATTTGTCATTGTAGAACTGGATGCGGCCGTCGCCGTTCTTGTCTTCGAACTTGAGCAGGCCGGTGACTTCCCAACGCTTCATCCAGTCAGGGCGCTCATCGTAAAGGATGCTGTTCTCAGGAGCGAACAGATCGCCGCCGCCTTTGACAGCCTTGTTGACGGTCGCATGCAGGTTCAGTTTCGCCATGGCGGCAACGCCAGGAGCCGTGGTGTAGAGGATCGCGATAAACACCAGTGCCCAACCAGCCGAAGCACGTGCGTCCTTAACCTTGGGAACCGTGAAGAAACGGATGATAACGTGCGGCAGACCCGCAGTACCGATCATCAGGGAGAAGGTGTAGACGAACATGTTCAGGGTGCTGATACGGGTCGAGGTGGTGTACTGCGGGAAGCCGAGGTCGGTAACGACCTGGTCGACCTTGCCGAGCAGGGTCATGTCGGTGCCAACAAAGTCACCGCCGAGGCCAAGCTGCGGAATCGGGTTGCCGGTCAGTGCCATCGAAATGAAAATTGCCGGGATGGTGTAGGCAACGATCAGAACGCAGTACTGGGCGACCTGGGTGTAGGTGATACCTTTCATGCCGCCGAAAACCGCGTACATGAAGACGATACCCATACCGACGAAGATACCGACGTGGTTGGAAACGCCCAGGAAGCGGGAGAATGCAACACCGACGCCGGTCATCTGGCCGATGATGTAGGTGGTCGAGGCGATCAGCAGGCAGATAACTGCCACGGAGCTGGCGCCCTTGGAGTAGTAACGGTCACCGACGAACTGGGGCACGGTAAACTTACCGAACTTACGCAGGTAAGGTGCCAGCAGCATGGCCAGGAGAACGTAGCCACCGGTCCAACCCATCAGGAACAGTGCACCGCCATAACCCATACCGGCGATCAGGCCGGCCATGGAGATAAAAGACGCTGCGGACATCCAGTCAGCGCCGGTTGCCATACCGTTCAGGACCGGGTGGACACCACTGCCTGCAACGTAGAATTCACTCGTGCTGCCTGCACGAGCCCAAATGGCGATACCAATGTACAGAGCAAAGGTAAGGCCGACAACGAGATAAATAGTAGCTTGTAGACTCATCAGTTATCCTCCCTTACTCTTCGTGAACGTCGAATTTTTTGTCAAGATTATCCATCAACTTAGCGTAGATGAAGATCAAGGCAACAAAAACATACATGGAACCTTGCTGTGCCCACCAGAAACCCATCGGGTAACCGCCAAGCTTTATGCCGTTAAGTGCATCAGCGAAGAGGATACCAAATCCATAAGAGACGATGAACCATACAACAAGAACGCTCGCGATGAGCTTCAGCGTTGCAAACCAATAAGCTTTTCCTACATCTTCACTCATAAAAACCTCCTTCAGGTTAGTTAAAAATACTTACGTTGCAGCAATAAAGAAATATTTCGCCTACCACCTCCTTAAATCTGCTCGGAAAATTTCAGGATACTGCTCCGATGCTGTTTGGTCTCCCTGCCGCGTCTGTTAAACAACATGAGGGAGACAAGGTTTTAATTTCCAGTTACAACGTTTGATATCAGGGCCGGAAAACCCGGCAATAACCGCTAATAAAAAAACTTTTTAAAAGACCAAAAAGATCAGGTTTTAACCATCGTTTTTATTTTTTAAGGTGCAAAAACCCCAATAAATATGAGGACTGACAGAAGATAGCTTGAGACTCGTCGTTGAGTCAATAAAAAAATATAACGTTGTTTCGTTTTTGTCAAGTCGGCCCATAAAAACACGCAGAATCGACACCTTTCAGAAGGTTGATCCGGAGCCGTCACAAGTATAGCAACAAAACACAAGTTTGGTAGTCCATGCCCTGTTTTGTTTGTCAAAGCGAGCATATTTATTGGCCAAAGAGGTCATCCATTTGTTGCATAAAATGCTGAATCCATAGACAATGTTTGCGATTCCACCCTAATTTAAGGGAACGATTATGTCCGGCAGTAATTTCAACGAAGAGAGTTTTTTCTTCCTGCATGTAAACAAAGTCTGCCGCAGCCCGGCGGTCACCTGCCCGCCCGACATCGGCGTGATTGAAGCAGCACGCCTGATGCGTGACCAGAACATTGCCGGCCTGATTGTGGTCGATGACAACGCCCCGATCGGCATCCTTTCGGTACGGGACCTGCGTGACATAATGGCCGAGGACGGCACGAACCTTCCGGCCCACAAAGTCCGTGACGTCATGCACATTGGCGTCATCACTGTCAGGGATTCCGCTTATGTATTCGAAGCCATTTTCAAAATGGCAAAAAACAATATTCACCGCCTCGCGGTCATCGATGAGAACCAGGAGTTGACGGGCATCATTAATGCGACGGACCTGCTCAGTCAGCAGACCCGCAGTCCATTGTATCTGACCCAGGAAATTCAAACAGCCGAGACCTTTACCGACCTGCAGAACATCAACAGCAACATTCTCGATATGGTCCGCAGTGCCATGGACGCCGGGGCGGACACCAGGAGTCTGGTGCACCTGATCGCCCACTTCAACGATGGCTTCACGGAACGCATCATTGAACTCATGGCATCAACAGAAGGGATTTCGCTTCCCCGAAAAGCAGCCTACCTCGCACTTGGCAGTGAAGGCCGCGGTGAGCAAACCCTGCGCACGGATCAGGATAGTGCCATGGTTTATGCAAATGACCTATCGGTCACTGAACTTGAAGAGTGTGCCCGCTTTGCCAACCGGCTGGTGGAAGTCCTCGAATTTGTCGGCATACCCCGCTGTCCGGGCAACACCATGGCCAGCAATCCGCAGTGGCGCCACAGCCTGGGTGGATGGCAGGAAAAGCTGGAGAAGTGGATCACCGTACCGGACGGGGAAAACATGGTCAACTTTGGCATGTTCCAGGACTTTCGGACGATCCATGGCGACAGGTCCCTGGAAAAACATCTTCACGAATTCATTCACACTACAGTTCAGAGACACAAGCTGTTTTTCCCGCACGTTGCCAAGAACATTGTCCGGTTCCCGGCACCCCTTGGCATGTTCGGCCGGATCAAGGTTGAACGAACCGGACCGAACCGTGGTAAAGTCGAACTAAAAAAAGCTGGCATCTTTGCGATTACTGAAGGGGCCAGCCTGCTTGCCCTGGAGAACAATGTTGACTGCGGGACAACCTGGGATAAGCTCGAGAAACTGGGGCAGTTGAGTGTTTTATCTAAGAAAGACAGTGAAACGATCAGCGAGGCGTTCAGCCAACTGGTCAATTTTCGACTGCAACGCCAACTTAGCGACCTTGCTGCAGGCAAAAAACCAAGCAACGCCATCGATCCACAGCGCATGCCGGAAAAAACCAGGAACCAGCTGCGAGAGGCCTTACGGGGAGTCAACCTTCTCCTGCGCATCATCCGCGAGCACTATCGGCTCGACTTCATCTCGCGTTGATTTCTGGGAGTACTGTCCCCCAAGAGCAATAAATGGCAGACACACCTGCCCTCAGGTTGCTGACAAGGTTCAGCCAGACTTCATGATAGAGAGGGCAACAGATGGTTAATCTGTTGCCCTACGACTTATATAAATTTTACCTGTCGAGCGTAAAAAAATCCCGGAGCATCTGTAG
>Ga0210074_1000262_pt1 | contig 20099 bp, 14 predicted proteins | sample China_Galinas_Co_FD_184860 | JGI IMG/M metagenome (GOLD analysis project Ga0210074, IMG submission 184860) | Wetland microbial communities from San Francisco Bay, California, USA, that impact long-term carbon sequestration -... | ecosystem: Environmental > Aquatic > Marine > Wetlands ... | reverse complement strand
TCGTAGGCCACCGGCACCACGAACAGGGTAAAGAAGGTTGCCGAGAGGATGCCGGCCAGCACCACGGTGCCGATGACGGTGCGTGTTTCGGTACCGGCGCCGGAGGACAGCAGCAACGGCATGGAGCCGGCAGCGGTGGTAATACCGGTCATGATGATCGGGCGCAGGCGAATGCCGGAGGCCTCGAGCAGAGCCTCCCGAAACGGCTTGCCGGCATCGCGCAACTGGTTGGCGAACTCCACGATAAGGATGCCGTTCTTGGCCGCCAGCCCCACCAGCATGATCAGGCCGATCTGGCTGTAGATGTTGAGTGTCTGGCCGGTTACATACAGCCCCAGCAGGGCACCGACCATGGCCAGTGGTACGGTAAGCATGATAATGAACGGGTGCACCCAGCTCTCGAACTGTGCGGCCAGCACCAGGTACACCACCACGATACCGAGCAGAAAGGTAAACAGGATGGCACCGCCGGACGACTTGTAGTCCTCGGACTGGCCCTTGTAATCGATAATGACCTCGCTGGGCAGATTGTCCCTGACGAGTTGCTCGAGTGCACTCAGCGCATCACCCAGTGCCACCCCCTCCGCCAGGTTGGCCTCCAGCGTGATGGCGCGTACCCGGTTGTAACGATTCAGTGCAATCGAATCGGCAAACTCCTCGAGCTTCACGAGGTTGGACAGCGGTATCAGCTGTTGTGTGCGCTGCGAACGCACGTAGATGTTTTCCATACTGGAGGGTGTGCGCTGGGTGCTGCGTTCGCCTTCCAGGATGACATCGTATTCCTCGCCGGCATCGATGTAGGTGGTGACACGGCGCGAACCCAGCAGGGTTTCCAGGGTGCGCCCGATATCGCTGATGGTCACGCCGAGTTCAGCGGCGCGATCATAGTCGATGACCACGCGCAGTTGCGGCTTGGTTTCCTTGTAATCCCAGTCGAGTCCGAGCAACCCGGGATTGTGCTCATTGATCTTCTCCACCAGGATATCGCGCCACTGCGCCAGTTGCTCATAGGTGCCACCGCCAATGACGAACTGCACCGGCTTCTGTACGCGCGCCCCGAAACCCTGGCGCATCACCGGAAAGGCACGCACGCCGGGCAGGTCATTCAAACGCTGGCGCACATCCTCCATGATGTCCCAGGCCGAGCGGCGCTGCGACCAGTCACTGAGCACGTTGATGACAATGCCGGTGTTGAAGATCTCGAGGTTACCGAATGCCCTGGGTGCACGCACCAGCATGCGCGAGATTTCGCCGTTTTCCACCAGTGGCATGAGGCGCTGCTCAATCTCGGTCATGTAGGCGGCGATGTAGGGATAGGAGGTCCCCTCGGGGCCGGTCACCATCAGGTAAAACACGCCGCGGTCTTCCTTGGGTGCGTATTCGTCGGGAATCTCGTGGTAAAGCCACAGGGCGCTGCCGAGTATGCCGGCGAACACCAGGCCGACGATCCAGCTGTGCCTGAGTGCGCCCTGCAGTGCGCGGTGATAGCCGCCGCGCACCTTGCCGAACAGACGATCTACCCGCTCCGACAGGCGCGAGTGCCTGTGATCCTGCGGCAATATCCTCGATGCCAGCATCGGCGACAGCGACAGGGCAACAAAACTGGAGAACGACACGGCCGCCGCCATGGTCAGCGAGAACTCGGCAAACAGGCGCCCGATGTCACCCTGCAGGAAGGCGATCGGAACGAACACCGCCACCAGCACCACCGTGGTGGCGATCACGGCGAAGGCGACCTGGCGCGTGCCACGATACGCCGCCACCAGCCGCGTCTCGCCGTGTTCTTCCATGCGCCGATGGATGTTCTCGATGACGACAATGGCATCGTCCACCACCAGGCCGATGGCCAGCACCAGTGCCAGCAAGGTCAGTATGTTGAGTGAAAAATCCAGCGCCAGCAGCACCATGAAGCTGGCGATCAGCGAGACCGGCACGGTCACGGCCGGCACCAGCATGGCGCGTACGCTGCCGAGAAACAGGAAAATCACACCGATGACCATGCTGATGGCAATGAACAGCGTCTTGTAGACTTCGTGGATGGCGCCTTCCACGAACACCGAGCTGTCATAGCTCTGCTTGATTGCCAGGCCCTGCGGCAACGTGGCATTGATGCGCGCCATTTCCGCCTTGGCCGCCTTGGCCACGGCCAGCGTGTTGGCGGTCGACTGCTTGGTGATGCCGATGCCGACCATGGGTACGCCGTTGCCACGGAAGAACAGGCGGTCTTCCGTGGTGCCGCGCACCACGCGTGCGACATCGCCGAGTCTTACCAGATAACCGTCATCGCCGCGCGCCAGCACCAGCCGGGCGAAGTCGTCTGCCGTCAGGAAGGTGCGCTCGGTGCGCACGGTAAACTGGCGGTTATCGGAATCGATGCTGCCCGCCGGCAACTCCAGGTTCTCTGCACGCAGTACCGCCTCCACGTCCGCCACGGTCAGGTTGCGTGCCGCGAGCTCGCGGCGATCCAGCCAGATGCGCATGGCGTAGACCTGGCCGCCGCCGACGCGTACCCGTGCCACGCCATCCAGCACCGAAAAACGGTCCATCAGGTAGCGCCTGGCATAGTCGGTCAGTTCCGGGACGCTCATGCCTTCCCCTGCCAGGTTCAGCCACATGATCACTTCCTCGTTGCTGTCCTCCTTCTGGATATCCGGCGGGTCGGCCTCGTCGGGCAGGTCGTCGAGGATCGCGGATACACGGTCACGGATGTCATTCGCGGCGGCGTCGATATCACGATTGATGTCGAATTCCACGGTGATGCGCGAGCGCCCGTCCTCACTGCTGGAGGCGATGAAGCGGATACCCTCGATGCCGGAGATACGATCCTCGATGAGCTCGGTGATACGGTTTTCGACGACGTTGGCGGCCGCACCCGGATAAACGGTGTCGACCGTCACGATGGGCGGATCGATATCCGGGTATTCACGCAGCGGCAGACGGTCAAAGGAGAGCAGGCCAAACGCGACCAGCAACAGTGACAGGACCGATGCCAGTACCGGCCGCGTGACCGAGACATCGGACAAAATCATTCGGAGCGACCGTTGCCTGGCAGGGCCTTGAGCAACTCGGGCAGCGTGCGGCTGCCATCATCAATGGCGATGATGCTCACCGCCTGACCCGGGGAGGCCCGCGAGTGACCGTGGGTGACGACCTGCTCACCGGCTGTGAGACCCTGCAGCACCTCGACCAGCCCGGGGCGACGCGCACCAATTTGGAGTTCGCGCTTTTCGACACTGTTGTCGGCTGCAACGACGAACACGAACTGCTGTTCACCCAGCGGCAGCAGCGCTTCTTCCGGGATGACCAGCGCCGTACGCGGGTCCTTCAGCAGCTCGACATACATCAACATGCCGGGCTTGAGCAGGCGCTCCGGGTTGGGCAGCAGGGCACGCACGCGAACGGAGCGGGTGACCGGATCAATGCGGCTGTCGACAGCCTTGACGCTACCGGTGAAGGTGCGCCCTGGAAAGGCGCGGCTGGTCGCCTCGACCTCGAGCCCGGGACGCAGCACGTCGAGATAGGTCGCGGAAACCGGAAATTCCAGTTTCATGACACGGTCATCATCCAGCGTGGTGATCAGGTCACCGGGCTCTACCAGTGCACCCACACTCAGGTCGCGCAGGCCGGTGACCCCGTCAAACGGCGCCTTGATGAGCCGGTCGGCCAGTCGTGACTCGATCGCATTCAGCCGGGCACGCGCCGTTTCCCAGTCGCGCTTGCGTTCATCGAGCAGTGACTTCGCCGCAGTGCCCTCGGACACCAGCGGCTTGATGCGCTGGTACTGGCGCCATGCCTCGTTGACAGTGGCGCTTGCCTCTTCCAGCTGGGCGTGTTCCTCGCCGCTGGTCATCTCCACCAGCACCTGGCCCTGCTCGACCCGATCGCCGTCGTCGTAGTGAATGACGCTGATTGTGTCCGTGACCGTGGCCGTCAGTTCAACCGACTCGTTGGCTGCCAGCGTACCGATGGCCTCTATGCGGTCGGCAAACTCGATCAGCCGGGCCGGGGCAACGATGACGCCGGGCGCCGGCGGATCAGCCGCCAGGGCAGCCGTACCGAACAGGGCCGCGCCGGCAAACAACAGACGCAGCGGGCGCGGATAGGGTACTGTTATCATAGGACCTCTGCAGGATTACCGGATTGTTATGGCAGGCGGCTCACTGCGTTTCGTAGAGTAACCTTTAGTGACCGCGCTGTCGGGATGAAGTTCGCACGAGCATCCGGGTTACCGGTCAGCATTGCACAACAACAGGCATCATTGTGAACAGAATTGCCCTCTTTGTCGATGTACAAAACATTTACTACACCACTCGCCAGGCCTATGGCCGCCAGTTTAATTACCGCAAACTCTGGCAACGCCTCCATGCCGAAGGCGAGATAGTGACGGCCATCGCCTATGCAACACAGCGCAGCGACGAAAAGCAGGTCAGGTTTCAGGAGGCGCTCAAGCACATTGGCTTCCGCGTCAAGCTCAAACCCTGGATCCAGCGCAGTGACGGCTCCTCCAAGGGCGACTGGGATGTGGGTATTACCATCGATGTCCTGGAGGCGACAAAGGATGTTGACACCGTTGTGTTGCTCTCCGGTGATGGCGATTTCGACCTGTTAGTGAAAAAGATCACACAGGATGATGGCATCAGCGCCGAGGTCTATGGCGTGCCGGGCCTGACCGCCAAATCACTGATTGATGCCGCCAGCGTCTTTCATCGCATCGAGGAAGACCTGCTCTTGTAGGGGCGGTGTCCCCGCCGTGATGGATCCAATGACGACACGTATACCTGAATCTCGCCGCGGACGGCGCGCCTGCCGGACGGTAATCCTGTTGCAGGGGCGGCGTCTCGCCGCGATGCGGTTATAAAAACAGCATCGCGCTGGCAAAGCCTCCCTGCCCCGGCTGGTTAATCTGCTATCATGCGCACCCCGACACGCCTGCAATCAGTGCCCTCACCGGCAAACACCACGTGACCGCAACCGCCTTCTCATCCCTGCCCCTGACGCCCGACGTGCTGGCCAATATCCAGTCACTGGGTTACCAGTCCATGACCCCGATACAGGCACAAAGCCTGCCGGTCATGCTGCAAGGCAGGGATTTGCTGGCGCAGGCAAAAACCGGCAGCGGCAAAACAGCGGCCTTTGCGATTGGCCTGCTGCACAGCCTGGAGACCAGCGATAACCGGACACAGGCACTGGTGCTTTGTCCAACGCGTGAACTGGCCGACCAGGTCAGCGGGGAGATTCGGCGCCTGGCGCGTACCCTGCCCAACACACGGGTCGTCACCCTGTGCGGGGGCAAGCCGCTGGCTCCGCAACGGGTATCGCTGCAAAAGCACCCGCACATCGTCGTTGGCACACCGGGTCGACTGTTAAAACACCTCGAAACCGGCGCTTTATCACTGCATGGCTTGAAGACGCTGGTGCTCGACGAGGCCGACCGCATGCTCGACATGGGCTTTCATGACGACATTATGCGCATAATCGAGCAGGCGCCGCGACACAGGCAGACGCTGTTATTCTCGGCCACCTATCCGGAGGCAATAAAGGAAATCAGCGACACCCTCCAGAACGACCCGCTTGAGATCCGCGTCGAAAGTTCGCATCACAATAAAAAAATCAAACAGGTTTTCTATGAAATACAGAAAGGCGAAAGAACCGCAATATTGACTGCCTTGCTGGAACATTATCGTCCTGAATCGAGTCTGGTGTTCTGCAATCGAAAACAGCAATGCCAGGAACTGGCGGACACCCTGTGGCAACAGGGTTTCCATGCACTGGCCCTGCACGGTGATCTTGAACAGCAGGAGCGTGACCAGGTAGTGGTGCAGTTTGCCAATAAAAGCACCTCGATCCTTATCGCAACCGATGTCGCCGCCCGCGGACTGGACATCAAGGATCTGAACGCCGTGTTCAACTTCGAGCTGTCACCGGATCCGGAAATACATATCCACCGCATTGGACGCACCGGCCGCGCCGGCAATGAAGGACTCGCCATCAGCCTGTACATGGCAACCGAACAATTCAGGATCGAGGCGATCGAGGCCTTCCAGGACAGTCCCGTCACCCTCGCGGACACCGCATCGCTGAAGGCCCGCGAGCACTTCAGACTGAGCCCGCCAATGGTCACGCTGGGCATTGGCGGTGGCCGCAAGGACAAGCTGCGCGCCGGTGACATCCTCGGTGCCCTGACGGCCAACACCGGCCTGCCGGGCAAGCAGGTCGGCAGGATCGACATCGCCGACAACCTTGCCTGGGTGGCAGTGGAGCGCCCCATTGCCAAACAGGCCCTGAAGATCCTGACGGAAGGCAAGATCAAGGGCCGCAAATTCAGGGTGCGCAAGCTGCGCTAGACGGTGTCCGCAGCGAAGGGTGCCTGCTTGAATAACGTTGCCACGGAAACACACGGAAGGACACGGAAATATTCCAGTTAGCTAGTTTTTTCTTCCGTGCTTTTTCCGTGTGATTCCGTGGCTTTGCTGGTTTTAATACGGGGCCTGCCCACAGGATAAGTAGCTATCGTCTCGGCAACCGCCTCCGATTCCTTGCAACATGTCAGCTGAAGCCATTACCACAGACGTCCTCATCATCGGTGCCGGTGCAGCCGGACTCATGTGCGCCATCGAAGCCGGCAAACGCGGGCGCAAGGTGGTGGTACTCGACCATGCCGACAGACCCGGCAAAAAGATTCTGATGTCCGGTGGTGGACGTTGCAACTTCACCAATCTTGAAATCAGCGCCGGCAACTTCATCTCACACAATCCGCATTTCTGCAAATCCGCACTGAGCCGCTACACCCAGTGGGATTTCATTACTCTGGTGGATCACTACCGTATCCCCTGGCATGAACGTGACCTCGGGAAATTATTCTGCGATGACAGCGCCAAAGACATCCTCAGGATGCTGCTCGAAGAGTGCCGTCAGGCGCAGGCAGACATTCAACTGGACTGTGACGTCGAGGCCATCGAAAAAAAAGCAAACCAGACATTTACAGTGACAACCTCCCGGGGGCAATTCCAGGCAACCTCACTGGTGATCGCCAGCGGCGGCCTGTCCATTCCGAGAATGTGCGCCAGCCCTCTCGGCTATCGAGTTGCAGAACAGTTCGGCCATCACCTCTGGCCGACGACAGCGGGACTGGTGCCCTTTACCCTGCAGTCACAGGACAAGCAGCGGCTAGCCGCGCTGTCCGGGATCTCCGTTGCCAGCGTGGTCAGCAACGCGCGCGTGCAGTTCAGGGGGAACATCCTGTTCACGCATCGCGGCCTGAGCGGCCCCGCCATCCTGCAGATCTCATCCTACTGGAAAGCGGGCGAGACCATCACGATAAACCTGTTACCGGACCTCGATGTCGTGGTGTTCGTGAAGACACGGCAAGCGACACAGCCGAACATCAAACTGAAGACGCTACTGGCTGAGGTGTTGCCAAGACGCCTCATCCCGGCCGTACTGGGAGAGGAGACCGCCAACAAACCCTTGCAGGCTTTCTCACAGCCGCGCAGGGAAGCGCTCGCCCGGCAGTTGCAATCCTGGCAAATCAAACCCGGCGGCACCGAGGGCTATCGCACCGCCGAAGTCACCCTCGGCGGCGTCGACTGTAACGAGCTATCCTCCAAAACCATGGAGTCGAGCAAGGTCGCAGGTCTGTACTTTATCGGCGAAGTCGTGGATGTCACCGGCTGGCTCGGCGGCTATAACTTCCAGTGGGCATGGTCATCGGGCTGGTGTGCAGGACAGGTCGTATAACAACAGCAATCGCGCCGGGGAAGCTGACGCGTCCTGCTCACGCCCCTCACCTGCATCCCTGCAGGCGACGGCGCCTGCACCAGTTTGAAGCACCTGCAGGAGCGCCGTCCCCGGCGCGATTGCCGCCGTGAATCCTATTCCGGCACCCCCTGCCAGAGCATTTGATAACCGAGTTCATAGGTTTCGTCACAGAACTCCACCAGCGCCGAGAATTTCTCACTGAAGACCTTGTCAGCATGTGACTTCTCATGCTGCTCGAACGACTTCCAGAATGTGACGATTGCCAGCTCGCCCTGCTTGATCCTGGCCGCTGTCTCATTGTTTTCCGGTGCGTCGCCCACCGTACCTTCTGCAGAGACGAAGCCGGAATACTTGTAGACCTGCCCTGCAATGAAACCGCCCTTGTCATCCCCGTAGGTATTTTTCACGACATTGCACATTTCGCCAAGAACCAGCTCGACGTCTTCAACCGTGACGCCGTCCTTCAGGTCAACCACGTTGAACATCATCACACAACCAAAGGGTATTTCTATGGGTTCAAACATACTGTTTCTCCATTCAGCGTTAAACGTTGTCACTCGTACGCCGGCAGTGTCATCAGCCGGGTATCCTCTACCGCTCCACCCACGGTGAAGTGATAGAGATCCTGGAAGCGCCAGCCAGTGAGTCCGAGTACCTCATGCATCGGGTCGTCGAAGTAGCAGCCGATACCGGTGCTGCGGATGCCGGCCGCCTCGGCTTCGAGGTAGAGCAGCTGGCCGATCATACCGGCCTCCCAGTAGAGGCGCGGATAAAACCACGCACCATGGCGTTGCAACGGGGCGTCGAACTCGGCCAGCATCGCCAGGCTGAAGCAGCCGTCACTGGCGATGTCCTGTTGACAGGAAATCGCCCGCGCGGCGGCACGCGTATCCCGCTCGATCAGGCAATACAGCGGCAACTGCGCCGGACAGCCCGGCGGCTTGTACCACGGGTCCGCCTGCGTGAGCGCCAGCTGCAGCGCCGCCGTCTGTGCCGGGTCGCGTACCAGCAGGTAGAGTCCAGGGTTGAGGCCCTCCACCCGATGCACCAGCAGCGCCAGGTGCAGCTGCGACGGCCAGGGCAAGGTGTTGAAGGGCACCCTGTCGGGCACCGCCAGCGTCCGGTCCAGCATACGGTAGAAAGCCTCGCGCGACAGATACGTCTGCCCGTCCATGGCCACGGCGCTGCGCCGCTGGCGGATGATGCGGCGCAGTGCCAGCGCTCGCGGTGGCGGCGACCAGGACTGCGGCGGATCTGCAAAAGAAGGGTACGCACAGTCCCCGCGCGGCTTGCGTACCGCGGCCGCAAACGCCTCGATGCCCCAGTCAACATGCGACGCGCTCAAGTGGTTGGGACGCCCCTGCCAGTTGAGCGAGGCAAACGCTTGCAGTGCCGCTTCCGGCAGGCCTGGCAATGGATCCTTCGCTTGCACCGGCAGGCAGGCAATCAGCAGATCCGGTTCTTCCGGCTCTGCGTCGTGTGCCTGCGAGGTACCCAGCAGACAGGCCAGTTCCCCTGTGCCGAGGTCATCGAGCAGACGCGTCTGCCAGCCCAGTCCGGCGGCGGCCAGGCTGAGCGCACCCAGCGCATGCCCCGCGTCATGCATACAATAACGGTATGCCCGCTGGCCATATTTCCAGGCCTCGCGCCAGTGGATGGAACTCAGTCCGATGAAAAAGGTGTGCGCGGGAAAACCGCCGCTGAGGCTATTCCAGAGGGCGGTGTCGAACTCGACGCGCACCTCCAGGCCATGTTCCCGCGCGGCATAGTGGCCCACCATGGGCCGCTCGCAGACACCCTCGACGGGTCCGCACAGCAGGTAGCCTTCAGTCGGGTGCAGGTTACCGCTGGAGGCATTGACGCGCAGCGCCCAGCGAGTGTCGCCGCTGCGCTTCCAGGCGGACAGCGCCAGACTGTCGTAGAACAGTTGCGAAATCGATTGCCGGTTCACCGCCGCCGCGGCCGGCAGATGTCCCGGCATGAAGATGGCGTCGTAGCGTGGTTCTTCGCCCGGTGCAATCTTCTCCAGCGGAATCAGCCGCGCACCCGCATAGCGGCGGAACGGGTCCGGCTGATTGACCCAGTCAAGAAATCCCGGCCCCGGCGCGAAGGCCTCGAAGCGGTGCCTGGTCGCCTGGTGAAAATCAAACACCGCTTGCAACCGGTCGGACGGATCAGGTTTGTCTTGTTTCATTCCTGAATAATAAATTCCCTGACACGAATGGCACTTACTTAAGAACCCTGCCACGGAAACACACGGAAGGACACGGAACCGTTTCCGGTAAGATAATTTATTTCTTTTTCCGTGTTTTTCCGTGTGCTTCCGTGGCCAATTGATCTTTATATGTTGATTAAACTGCTTAAGTAAGTGCCATTCGTTCCTGGCACCTTTTTCCCTGTTAATTGGCGGAAAGGCGCAGCAAGGCTTCATTCTGGTCAATAAAAAACTGAAAATGCCTGAGAAAATTCATACCCAGCAGGCCGTCCACACCTGAACCGGCACCCAGCTCCATGATACCGACTTCGAGCTGATTGACTTGCCAGTCACCCACTGCAAGGGATGCGAGCGTATAGATCGGCGCCTCGACCGGGCCGTTGGCGGTCGTGAAGACACCGCTCTTGCCGGTATCTTCATAACGGATGCCAGGTTGCTCCAGCACCTCCGGTGCAAGAATCGTCAGGGATGCGCCGGTATCGATCAGCAGCTGCATGTCCCGGCCATCGGCCGGTATCGCGTCCACAATAAAATGATGACCACTGCGCTGCAACGGTATGCCGGCCATCTCTGTCGCAGTATCCCATGACGCTGTGCCCTGCTGGCCGGCGAATGCAATGCTCAGCTCCGAGAGCATCGCCTGTGCCTGTGCGCCGACATCAGGGTCCTGCGCGATCAGCAATAATGAGCGGCGCGCGGCCTCCCTATCGTCGAGCGCCAGTTGCGTGCTGGCAAGCCCGATGAACCAGAAGGCATGATCAGGTTCCTGCTGAATAAGGTGCTGGTACAGCGCCAGCAGCCTGTCGGTATCACCCGTGCGTTTCAGCGACTGTGTCAGTTCGGCCACCGTGGATCGAATACGCCCGGTGAGGCGCTGTAGCCTGTCCGGGCGCCAGGCATAACCCCTGGCTTCGTACAACTCGTCGATCGCGGCGATATAGGCACCCTGGCCCTGGTACGCCTCCGCCAGCAGGACGCGAGCCTCCACATCACGGTAGGCTGCAACCAGGAAACCTTGCAACAGCTGCTCCGCCAGGCTGAAACGCCGTTCGTTAACGAGCTGGCGGGCGTGAGACAAAATTTGCGCCCTCGCCCCGGCCGTTGCTGCATCATCCGCCTGACCCTGCAAGGATTCATAGCGTTCCACGGCCGCCTCAAAATCCTGGCGCTGCAACAGCCGCGTCATGCCATCCGCAGCAGCAGGCGCTGTCTCGACTGGGCTGTCAGTGCCGGATTCAGGCTTAACCGGTCGTGCCGGGGCACGGATAAACGGCCGCTCCGCCGGATCCGGCTCCGTGCCCCGCTGGTGGAACGAATACCAGCCCAGGCCCCAGCCGGTCAGGAAAATCAGTACTCCGATGATGAGTGCGCGCATGATGGATCGTACCTGTGTGACAATGAGCAAACGGCATCCTGCCCCCCGGATACTGCCTGATAACCGGCCCGGCGGCTACATTCCAGGCCCACGCCTAAAGGGTGCCCGATGCGTCTGAAACGTTCAACACATCCTCCAGGAACATTTCCGGCCTGTGCCGGTCTGAGCACATTCGGTTCATCCTGCCTGTTCACTCCACGTACAATCCGGCCCATGCAAAACTCATTTCGCCAACGATTCGCCATTTTTCTGGCTCTGATACCCCTCGCGATGTTGACCGGTTGTTCACTGGGCGGCGGCGCTCATCCGCCAGCCGCAGAGGCCGCACCGCAGCCACGTCTGGTTGATCTCTTTTACGTCACCAACCGTGCACCGGATGCCGATGGTGGCCGGTATTTCAGCGGCACGCGCGGCGACCTCAGTTACGGCATCTCTCGCATCAATATTCCACCGGGTCACGTGATGGGCCAGCATGAGGAACCGTCGCTGCTCAAGCTCGAGTGGTCGAATGAGGACAGCAAGCACATCAATGTGCGTGAGGTCCGGATACTGGGCGAGGATGAGTTCACAACCCGCCTCAGCCGCGCCGTCGAGGCGTCTCCGGGTCACAAGCTGATGATTTTCGTCCACGGCTACAACGAGGAGTTTCCCGATGCCAGTCGCATGGTGGCGCAGTTCGCCGATGACGTGAAATTCCCCGGTCCCGTGGTTCTGTTCAGCTGGCCGTCGCAGGGTAGCCTGACCGGCTACACAGTCGATGAAACGAATGCGGAATGGGCAGAGTCGCACTTCGTGGAACTGCTAACAGCCTTGCTGGAGCAGATTCCGGTGCAAAGCATCTACGTGGTCGGGCACAGCATGGGCAACCGCATCATCGGCAACGCCATGATCACGCTGGCCGGCGATCGGCTGGAAAGCGACCTGATGCTGTTCAGGGAAATCATCATGATCGCGCCGGATATCGACGCGGATGTCTTCCAGATGGACATGGCGCCGCGTCTGGCACGCACCGGCATTCACGTTACGCTGTATGCCTCATCCAAAGACCGTGCCCTGATGGCCTCGAAGGCGTTCCACGGTTATCCGCGCGCCGGTGATTCCGGTGAGGCACTGGTCGTCGTGGACGGCATGGAAACCATCGATGCCAGCGACGCCTCGGGCGGATTGATCGGCCATTCCTATTTCGCCGAAGACCGCCGCATCATGGAAGACATCTTTGGCCTGCTGCAGACCGGTCAGCGTGCCGACAATCGCTTCGGGCTCGAGGCCGTGGATACCAGCCAGGGGCGCTACTGGACCTTCCGCAAATAAATCCAGGCCGTCACCCCGGCAACCCGTGCACCGCCAGGTGGCGGTCACTGATCACCTCGACGGTCAGTCCGGCAAGACCCGCGGCGACCAACTGGGCTTCGACCTCTTGCGGCTCGAAAGCAGCGCACAACGAGTTGTAGAAGTCCCTGCGCAGGATATCCGGCTCGCCAGCCGCATACGCATCCACCAGCCGCTGCGCCTCGGCAGGCGTCTGCGGCCGCATCAGGTCAACCACGTAGACCATCGTGCCAGCAGCGGCATAATTCCGAACCGTCTCCCACAACACCCGTGGCTCGTGCAAGTGATGCAGCAGACTGTTGCTGATGATCGCCGCAAACGGCACCCCGGGGATTGGCGCACCGGGCAGCAGCCCCTCGATGAACTGCACGCGTTGACCCGTCACGGACTCGCGCGCCTTGCGCGCATTGGCCAGCCGGATCATGGCGCTGGCGCCATCCACGCCGGTGACCGAGCAGCCGGGGTAACGTGCGGCGAAGCGGAAACAGATGTCCCCCGGCCCGCAGCCGAGATCAAGCACCTCTCCGGTAACCTCCTCCCCCGGAAAACAGTGCGCGAAGGTCGCCACGATACGGCTGTGGGCCTCGGCAAAATCCGCGGCCGCGTAGGCCTCGGACTGCGTCGGATCATCCATTAACTCGGGTTCGGTCACGCGCTGCATAGCTGACGGGTTGAATCGGGTTTGGTGATGGGGGCTTCTTGCCCGGATAATGGCATAAATCGCGGCAACAGGGCTATGCACCATGATAAACAGGTGGCTCTGTCCCATAGGAGCGCCGTCGTCCCCGGCGCGATTCATGGAATGACTGACAAAGACTATCGCGCCGGGGACGGCGCTCCTACAGGTATCGTTTCTGCGGCAGGATTCGTGGCATGACAAAAACAATCGCGCCGGGGACGGCGCTCCTGCAAATATGGTTTCTGCAGCGCGGCACTAACCAGACATTCTCACCCCGCTCATGCACGTTCACGACAACCGGCTATGCTATAGACCATGAAGACCGCACACCGCCCCACCCGAATCCTGTTGCTGCTAACCAGCCTGCTGCTGAGAACCAACTATTTTCTCGAGTTTGTCAAATCCGCAAAGGATCCGGGGCAGCAGCAGTAGACACAATCAGCGCTGCAGGTCGAAACCGGGACACCATCACTTGACGCGCAGCGACCTTTCAACCCATCCTTGGATGGATGAACCCGTCAACTGCCGCTCGCTCGCTCGCTTCAGGCCGCTCATGGTGCGCAATACTCTGTACGATCATTTACCTGTCCGGCTGCAGCACCTTTCCTGACTGGCGGACACGCTCGGGCGAACCACCCACCCCCAGCGACCGGTTTCTGCTGCCGCCTGAAGGCACCGATGTTGTCGGCGTTATGCAGATTACCCGCGCGACGCACGAGGACACACTGTCCGATCTCGCGCGTCGCTACGACCTGGGATACGAGGAAATCGTCGCCGCCAATCCCGGCATGGATCCGTGGTTGCCTGGTGAAGGCACCCGGGTGGTGCTCCCCACGCAGTTCGTGCTTCCGGAAACACCACGGGAAGGACTGGTCCTGAATCTGGCGTCCATGCGACTCTTTTACTATCCACAGCCCGCTGCGGATGAGCCGGCGAGGGTCATCACGCATCCGATCGGCATTGGCCGGGAAGGCTGGCAAACACCGCAGGGTACTTCACGTATTACCGAGAAACTCGTGCAACCCGCCTGGACCGTACCTGCATCCGTGCGCCGCGAACATGCCGAAAACGGTGACCCGTTGCCGCCCGTCGTGCCACCCGGTCCCGACAATCCCCTGGGAGAATATGCCATGCGGCTGAGCCTCCCGAGCTATCTCATTCATGGCACCAATCAACCCTACGGTGTCGGGCTTCGGGTCAGTCACGGTTGCGTGCGGCTCTACCCGGAGGACATCGCTCGCCTGTTCCCGGAGGTTCCGGAAGGCACACGCGTGACCATCGTCAACCAGCCCTACCTGGCGGGTTGGCTTGGCGAGCGACTTTATCTGGAGGCCCACCAGCCGCTTGCCGAGGATGCCAAACGCTGGGGTGACAGCCTCAAGCCCATGGAGCAGGCGCTGACAAGCAGGGCGCCAGCGCCTGATGCCATCAACTGGGAGAAGGCAAGAAAAGTCGCGCACGAAGCCCGGGGCATCCCGATTCCCGTCTCGCCTGACAGTCCGGATCTCGATGAGCTGCTGACGACGGCGCCGCAGGTACCGAGTACCCCGCCCTGGGCACCGGCAGACGACAGGGAAGGCTAGCACCGCGTCATTCCGGCGCAGGGCTGGATTCCGGCCTGCGCCGGAATGACAAAAGGTACATTTTTCAGGTCCTCCCTGGTTGATCGGGCAGCGTCGACCCCGTGACCTGCTATCTGCGATACGACATAATATGCAGCCACGCGTGAACCAACCACCTGGCGATCGAGTACTCCTGGAGAACACAGCAGATGAAAAAGCGTTTTGTTACCTGGCGCCGCAGGGCGTGGCTGGCCATCGCATTGACCATCCTGTCGGGTGCGACCTTTGCCGATGACTGCCCTACTGATATCACAGCCGTCACGAATACGGACGTAAAGGTGCCCATCGAGGTGCTGTCCTACCGGTTAAAGCCACTGACAAAATGCGAGCTGGAGGCGGAAGCACAGGCCTGGCTGCTGTTACTGAAGGACAAGGTAACAGAAATCAGTAACGCCGAAGTCGCCGCCATTTACAAGAAACAGGAGATCAAAAAGGCGGAGCAGGCCGAAGCGACCCTGGAGGATGCGGAAAAGGCAAAGCAAGCCGAACCTGAAGCGGCGCAGGAAGCTGCCAGTAAAGCACAACAGGCCAGGCAGGAAGCAGACGACGCTGCCGAGAAATCATCTCAGGACAGTGCGGTGCAGGAAGCCATTGAGGCTGCGGAACAAAATGCAAAGAAGGAAGGTCTGCCGGTCGATGCCGCCGAGACAACCAAAGAAGCGCAGGCAGACATCAAAACCGCGCTGATCAAGCATGTCACTAGCCTGATGGCAGAGCGAACCGCAATCATTGACCGCTTCAATGTGGTGCTGGAAGAACTGCAGGCCAAGGGCGGGGAAACAGCAGAATACGAAAGTTACATCAAGGCCGTATCCGGCATCAAGGTGGACGTCACTGATGCCAGCGCCACCTGGACAACAATCACCGGCTGGCTGCTGTCGCCAGAGGGCGGCTTTCGATGGGCCGTCAACATTATCCAGTTTATCGTGATTGTGTTTGTGTTTTATCTGCTCTCGATCTTTGCCGGCAAGGCGGCACGAAAGGCCGCTTCAAGGTCGAAGACATTCTCGTCGCTGCTAAGCGAGTTCCTGGTGACAAGTGCGCGTCGACTGGTACTGTTCATCGGCCTGTTTGTCGGGCTGTCTGCACTGGAGATCAACATCGGGCCGGTACTCGCAGTAATCGGCGCCGCCGGCTTTGTGATTGCGTTTGCCTTGCAGAATTCACTGAGCAACTTTGCCAGCGGCATCCTGATGCTGATCTACCGGCCGTTCGATACCGGTGACGTGATCAATGTGGCGGGCACACTCGGCAAGGTCGAGTCGATGAACCTGCTGTCGACACAATTAAGAACACCGGACAACCAGCTCGTTATCGTGCCCAACAACTCGGTCTGGGGCGACGTCATCACCAATATCACCGGCATCACTCAACGCCGCGTGGATATGGTGTTCGGTATCGGCTATAACGACGATATTGACAAGACACAGAAGATCCTCGAAGACATCGTTAACGGGCATGAGCTGGTCCTGAAGGAACCGGCAGCCGTCGTGAAACTCCACGAGCTGGCTGATTCCTCGGTCAACTTTATATGCCGTCCCTGGGTCAAGCCCGAAGACTACTGGGCGGTCTACTGGGACGTTACGCGGGAAGTAAAGCGACGCTTCGATGCCGAGAATGTCTCCATCCCGTTCCCGCAGCGTGATGTGCATATCTACCAGGAAACGACCGGCTGAACACTAAAGTCCAACAGTGTCGGATCCTGCTGTTTCCATAGTGGCGACCGGGATCCGGCCCCTTTTCCTGATGATTGACTGCCCAACCGGGGCCATTGAGCAAGGGCTGCCACTTGCTGTGGAATTCGTGATCGGTGCTATCAGAACCCATGGGCGCTGACTCCCGGCAAACGGACGCTGCGACCTATCGTGTTGTCGTGGAGCCCTGCGGCAAGCGGCTGCAGGTGGTCTTTGCCGGTGTAACGGTGGCAGACAGCACGGACGCGCTGGTATTGCACGAAACCCGGCTGCCAGCGGTGTACTATTTCCCTCGACAGGACGTGCGCATGGATTTATTGCGGCGCACTGACCATCACACCCATTGTCCGTTCAAGGGCAATGCATCGTACTGGAGCCTAGCGGCAGGCGATCAATTCGCGCAGAACGCGGTCTGGAGCTATGAGGATCCGCTGCAAGACGCGCAGGCGGTCAACGGTTATCTCGCCTTTGACTGGGAGGCGATGGAGGCCTGGTATGCGGACGGACAGCCGGTCCTTGTGCAACAACAGGATCCGACCCCGTCCAACCTGAATATTTTTTCCGACTGGTTATTGAATGATGCCTGGAACGCCGCGTCGGTTCGCGAGTTGCTGATCCAGCTGGCGCACTGCCTGTTTTCGTCCGGTGTACCGATTCTGCGCCTGCAACTGCTGCTGCGCACATTGCACCCGCAATTGTTCGCGACCGGCTATACCTGGTGGCGCGACACCGACGAGGTGGAAACTTTCAACGCACCATACGAGGTACTGCAGACACAGGAGCACAGGGAAAGTCCGTATCTGCCCATTCTCCAGGGTGCCGGTGGTGTACGGCGATCCATGGAAGGGCCCGACCCGCAGTTTGACTTTCCTGTTCTCAAGGACCTGCATGCCCGGGGCGGTACCGATTATGTGGCCATGCCGCTGTTTTTCTCGGATAGTCAGATCAATATCATCACCCTGGTCTCGGATCGCTCGGGTGGCTTTTCAACCGCGGAACTGGGGCAGTTCTATGAAATCCTGCCGGTGCTGAGTCGCCTCATCGAGGTACACGCCCTGCGCACGACGGCCATTACCCTGCTCGAGACCTACCTGGGCAAGCATAGCGGGCGGCGCGTCCTGGAAGGCTCGATCAAGCGCGGCGACAGCGAAAATATCCATGCGGTCATCTGGTTTTGTGATTTGCGCGATTCCACCTCACTCACGGAATCGCTCGCCCGGCAGGACTACCTGGCGATGCTGAACCAGTTTTTCGATTGCATGGCGGGCGCGGTGCTGGATCACGGCGGCGAGGTGCTGAAGTTTATCGGCGATGCGGTACTGGCAATTTTTCCGATCGATGACCCCGACAGTCCGCAGGCGGCCGGACAGGCCATTGAGGCCGCGCAGGCCGCACAACAAGCAATCAGTTTGCTGAATCGACAAAGAACCGAACAGGGTGCGAAAGCCATCGGCTTCGGCATCGGTATGCACATCGGCAACCTGATGTATGGAAATATCGGCACCCCTGGACGGCTTGATTTTACCGTGATCGGTTCAGCCGTGAACGAGGCGTCGCGCATCGAAGGCCTGTGCAAGACGCTCGATCAAAACATTCTGTTGTCCGCGGAGTTTGCCCGTCACTGTCCGGGCAAACTTGTTTCCGTCGGCACGCACACACTGCGCGGTGTCAGCACGCCGCAGGAACTGTTCACGCTGCCACCTGAACCGGGAACGATTACTCACACCACCGTGTAGGCGCGGCGAGGACGCCGCTCCTGCAGGCGTTAGGACAAAGTCCGCAAACCCCTCACATGGAATCCAGCGCCTTCTTCGCGCCCTTGTTGCCGTGATCGGCCGCCTCGGTAAACCACTTCCTGGCCGCTTCGCGATCCGGTTTCACGCCCTGCCCCTTCAGGTACATGTTGCCCAGGTTGTACTGGGCCTGGGCATGTCCATGCTCCGCGGCCTTGCGAAACCATGCCAGTGCCTCGGCGTAATCCTGGCTCACACCTCGCCCCATCCGGTAGAGAACACCGAGGTTGTTCTGCGCGCTGGTGTGACCGTGTTTGGCCGCCTTCTGGTACCACTTCGCGGCCTCGGCGTAATTCTGCCTGACGCCGTCGCCATTGGCATAACGCAGGCCCATGCTGTACTCAGCGGGCGGATAGCCTTTCTCCGCCGCCTGGCGATGCCACCTGACCGACTCCGCATAGTTCTTCTTCGTTCCCTTGCCGGTGTAATAATTGAGCCCCAGATTGTGCTGGGCAATTGTGTTCCCTTTCGCCGCGCCGAGTCGAAACCACTCGGTGGACATGACATAGTTTTGCTCGACGCCATGACCCGAGCGGTAGAGGATCCCCAGCTGCACCATCGCCTGGGTGTCACCCTTGCCGGCAGCCTGCTCCAGCCACTTCAGACCCTCCGCCTCATCCGTGTCCACGCCCTCGCCACTGGCATACATCATGGCAATGTTGATCATGGCCTTTGTATCGCCCTGCCCGGCCGCCTCGCGATACCAGCGCATGGCCTCGCCGTAATCCCTGTCGACCCCCCTGCCGGAACGGTAGAGATTGCCCAGGTTCGTTTGCGCCTTGATGTGGCCCTGCCTGGCGGCCTTGAGGTACCAGTCGGCGGCCGCGTCAGGATCCCGCTTGACGCCGCCTTTCCCCGCCTCGTAGCGCTGGCCCAAACTGAACTGGCTTGCCTGGTCTCCCTGTTCGGCGGATTTCTTGACCGCCTCGATGGAGTCGGCACACAGGGCTGGAGCTGTGGCAGACGCCAACAGCATGAACAGGAGGGTCGGGAGCAGCATTCTCATCGATAGTTTCTCCGGAATGATTGCTGGAGCTTCAGATGTATTCGTCATGCCGGCGCAGGCCGGCACCCCGTATCCTGATTAACATGGACCGTGGCATGCGCCGGGATGGCAACCAGGGAACACCTGCGGATTTCGATATATGCTGTCAGTTCACGCCCAGCAGGGCAAGCAGTTGCGCCATGTCGCGGACCTCGGCATGGTAAGTCACGCCGGGATCAGCCGGCAGACCGCGGCGGTTCATCCAGATAACGGTCACCCCCGCGTTCTGCGCACCGGCCAGATCGGTATCCGGTTCATCACCCACATGCGCGAGTTCCATGGCACTCACCTGCGCACACCGGCAGGCCTCCTCGAACATGCGTGGATGGGGTTTGGCCACTCCGGTGGTGGCAGCTGTGAGGGAAAAGTCAAACAGGTGCGCGAGTCCGAGGCGCTCCACATCGGCATTGCCGTTGGTGAGTGTGCCCAGACAGAACCGGTCTGGCGGTGAAGGTAATGCTAGAATAATCCTGTCCCCCTGCACTGCTGTCACGGTATGGTCACAGCGAAAAGCCTATCACTTACCCCGCATGACACACACCCGACAGACACATCGCTGGATCGCCCACGTTGACCTGGATGCGTTCTT
>Ga0210074_1000261_pt1 | contig 20137 bp, 21 predicted proteins | sample China_Galinas_Co_FD_184860 | JGI IMG/M metagenome (GOLD analysis project Ga0210074, IMG submission 184860) | Wetland microbial communities from San Francisco Bay, California, USA, that impact long-term carbon sequestration -... | ecosystem: Environmental > Aquatic > Marine > Wetlands ... | reverse complement strand
GACTCCAGCGACCCGGCTGACATCAAGAAAGCCAATGCACTTCAGGACAAATTCCGCATTGAAGCGGCTTCTTCGAAGCCCTACACATACCCCAACTACGACGATAAATCATACAAGGAACTGCGTGACTTGTTGTTGGGTGTGGCGAAATTCCTGCCAGATTCCACTGGAGCCTTTGGAAGCAAGAAAACCACGGAACAGGTCCCTCATTTACTGGGTGCTGCATTTGGCTGGGGCGGACTTCCTTCTCAGGATGCGTTCTACGTTACCGTAAATCCCAATCTGCCGATAGGCCGGTATCAGATTGACGTTCCGAAGGATGTGCCGGTCAAGGCATTCTGGTCAATAAGCGTTTATAACAAGAATGGTTATTTTCAGAAGAATGAGAAGGGCGTCTACAATATCAACAGCCAGTCCGGAAAGGCCAACCCGGACGGGTCCATGACGGTCAATCTGGGCGGTTGTGACAATTCCTCCCGGGTTAATTGCATACCGTTAACACAGGGTTGGAATTACGTGGTGAGACTGTATCGACCCCATGCCTCCGTTATTGATGGGAAGTGGACGTTCCCCGCGGTACAAAAGTCGAACTGAGCTACGCGAACACCTGTCACTTGATTCCTCTTTCTCAAGTTCTGGTTTAGTTTTTTCAGGTCGCTTCACACCAACTATCTTAACCTCTGCACTGGAATCATACTGCCCTCGTCCTCTTGCATCTCGGATATCTGGAGCATCCCCAGAAACTATTTCCCGCATTCTTTCCTCGTCTGGCTGTTCGTATAACCATAGGACTCTGACACACGGGGCATGCCGCGGGGGGAAGACGTGGACGGCACTGCGATACGGCGTGGTCAATTTCGGCGCGTTGGTAAAATGGACTCCTGAAGTCTTATTAGATAAGCCAATTGATTAGAATCAATGTCACTCTTACTTTGCAGTGTTTGGATGAATCCGTGAGCAAGCCCACCACCCAGTGCACCAGATATAGCAAGGATTGTTGAAACTGGTAATGTTGTTCCCATTTCAACTGCTTTTAAGACCTTCCCGAAAACGCCGGGAATGTCGCATTCTGGCAGCCGCACCCAGTCATTATAAGAGCACCTTCTCCCAACAATTCCCGGCTTATGCCTCGGCGTGATTACTGACACAGTTGTCAGTGCCTGTCAGGTTCGTCATGACACCAAATGCCGTCGAGAAGAGGGGATATTTCGTAGCCTGACATAACGTGTTTGCAATCAGACAGATGCGATCGAAGCGGTTTATGGCATAAGGCTTGCAATCGGAAACAGGCATGGAATACATCATATATGGGTTCATTATCTTTGGGTGCTTTGTTGTTGCTGTGCTGTTGGAATAACAGATTTGGGAAGACAATAAAGCCGCTTAACTTCTCCGTAATTTGGCCTCATGGCATCTTTTACTGGCGACCTTCGGGTCGCCTTTTTTATGTTCGGGAAGGTCTTGTTCTGGCCGGAAATACCCCTTGCCGGTCATAACAACAATAGGCATTGAGGGCACGTCGAGCGACAAGTAACTGCCAGGAACAAGACATTCCTGATGTAAGCGTCTGTACTCCCATCTAAACGCGTGCTATCGACCCAACTCAGTCGTAAGGGATTTAGTCTGGACGGCAGGAACGTACTGGAAATGGTCGTCCCTCGACGGATATACGCCCCAGTGGCATTAGAACGTGTGGTCCCGTTTTGCTGTGGTGCAAGAATGTCGAAAGCGTCCCTACTTGATTGATTGGCTGGCAATTCGAGTGTTATAACGAGGTCTAGTTGTAAATGTATAACGTGACAGAGTGTCTCGTTAATTCAACTGTTAGGCTTCTAAAGGAAGAGGAAGATGAAGGGTGTTCATCATATCGAGCTTTCGGTGTTAGATTACGAGAGATCAATAGAATTTTATGACAGAATGTTTGGTTGGCTTGGATACAAGAGTTTCTGGACCCATAATATTGGCTACCTTTCAACATATTACACAGCATGGTTTCCATTTTTTCATAGCTACATTGGTATTCAGCCCGCTCAAACAGGCGAAAAATTGAGTCCAAATGACCACGCTACGGGGATACATCATGTTGCTCTATGGGTAAAAAACAGAAATGCGGTTGATGATTTCTATGAAAACTTTTTGTTAAAAAATCATATAGAGGTAACAGATAAACCGGCAGAATATCCGATTTATTCGCCCAGCTATTATGCCGTTTTCTTTAATGACCCGATTACAGGTATCCATTTTGAACTGGCTTGTACTCCAACACTCGCAACTATTCTTGGTTTCTATAAATGGAAACGTAGGTTAAAAGACGTTTGGGAGAAAAATCCAGAATGGAAGGGGGACCCCCTGAAGGAAATGGTGAGGGCGCTACCATCGAAAGTGAAGCAAAAAAATGCTTAATATAGGTTGCACGCAGCCGCGACCTATTCATTTGTTGAATCAACGCGCTCAAGACTGACATTTTCCTGCGACGTTTTTCTTGCATTCGCCCTCTCATTTTAAATGCAAAATAACGCCGCTCCAAAATGCGGCTTGGCGCAACTTTTATGTCCGAAATTGCCGCATTCTTGCTATTCACCGAGTGTATGTGTAGGTCAGGAGTTGGCCGTACCCGGTAGGACAGTAATCACCACCGGTGTGATGAAGGCCGTCCGCTGAAAGGCCGCTCCGCCCCCCCGGAAACAGACGTTCGGAATTGCGCCCCTCCCCCTACCGGTGGCTTTGCCTGCACGCAGAAACGCCCACCTCTGGCCCGGAGTGGTCCGCTCTCAAACACATAAGGCAGAAATAGTTTCAATCCGGAAATGTCGGACTCGGGTTGGCCATTTCAAAATAATTCTTAACTACATAACAAAAGCATTCGGGTAGAAAGCACACCTGAATGCGGGGGCAACTGTCGCCTTTAATTTGCCAATCTGTCAGCTCGTCTGAAATTGTTATCAAAAGGTAATACTTTTGTTACAACGCTGTGACCTCTATCGCCTATTTTATTATCAAGCGCTGAAGCGCTGTTTTGTTTAAAGATTCAATAGAGAAGTGTTCGAATTAACATTTAAAGGAGTTTCAAAATGCGATTAATATCTTTACTTTTGGCTGTTACATTTTTGTTTCTTTCATCCGCAGGGGTGGTTATGTCAAAGGGAATGGGATCCCCAGGTGCCATATATACAATGACCAACTCGCTTTCGGGTAATGAAGTGCTGGTATTCAACCGATCAGCAGACGGGTCACTATCTCCTGCCGGGTCATTTGAAACAGACGGGGTTGGGACAGGAGACGGACTCGGAAACCAGGGAGGAGTTCTTCTCACTTCTGACAATCAGCGGTTGTATGTCGTAAATGCCGGCAGTAATACGATATCGGTTTTTAAGGTCAAACCGCGCGGTCTGAAGCTCGTGGGCTCTGTTGATTCAGGAGGGCTGCAGCCGATCAGTCTCACCGTCGACGGGGATCTGCTTTACGTACTGAATGCGGGAGGAGCCGTGGGCGGTGTGGATAATATCACCGGTTTTTTTATCGAGCCGGATGGGATGCTGCAACCACTGGCAGGATCGACGCAGCCTCTGAGTGCAGCGAACACTTCGCCTGCTCAGATCGGGTTCAGCACCGATGGCAATGTGCTGGTGGTGTCGGAAAAGGATACATCCAGGATCGACACCTATGTCGTCGATGACGACGGGCTTGCGGAGCCTCCCACAGTCTTTGACTCAGCGGGAACCGTGCCATTTGGCTTTTCCTTCAGCAAAAGAAACCGGCTGTACGTCTCCGAGGCCGGCACCAGTTCAGCCTCGTCATATAAGGTCTATCCGGATGGCGATCTCGAGGTAATAAGCCCAGTAGTCGGGAACTTCCAGGCTGGCGTCTGCTGGCTGGTGGTCACAAAAAATGGACGCTACGCGTATACCACCAATGCCGGGACCGGCAACATTTCGCTCTTCAATATCGACAGAGACGGTACCATTTCGTATGACGTTAACGCCGAAGCGATTGGCGGTGTCATTGATGAAGCGCTCACCAGTGACAGCCGTTATCTTTATGCTTTGAGCTCAGGCTCTCAAAAGATTTTCGGTTTTCAGGTGGGCTCCGATGGTCAGCTCACGAAAGTCGAGGAAATCGATCTCACCACTGGTGCGAATGGATTAGCTGCAAGGTAAGTGAATCATACTCATTTTATTAAAAGAAAGCCTCCTACATATATAACTTTGAACAGTTCACACGGCGGGAGGCTTTCTAACATTCTCGGGGATGTCTAAATGGGGTATGGATGAATGGCGCTAAGTTAAGCCCGCGACTTCTTCGCATGCCCATACTTTGCAATCTCCATCTGTGCTTGCTGCCGAAGTCTATCCAATCGCGGATAGGGCTTTGGCCTGCGTTTGACTTGCCCGCGGTTCGTTCCTACCGGGTCGGTCGGCAACCCCCTGGGTCATCATGTACTGTGCTAAAGGTCTTCATTTGGCCGAAAGTGTGAGCACTGATTTCGGAACTTGAATGGCAACAGTTGCGGCAAGTCAGACATAGATAGTTTGCCAGGAAATGGCGCATATAGGCTGCATCCAAGACATTCTGGATCAAGGGATCATAGTCCCTTTGTGCGGGGCATTGGGGGGGCGGCATGGCGGAGCATCTGTAATGCTGCAGTAGTCATCCAGTGACTGCGAGAATATTTGGAGTTATTGGATATTTCTAGTTATGCAGATACTTGTTTGGATCCACCTGTTTGCCATCGTGCATAACCTCGATGTGTACATGCGGGCCGGTTGAGCGCCCGGTGGAACCCATTAATGCAATCGCCTCGCCCTTCCCGACCGTATCACCAACTTTGACCAGGTTTTGCTTGTTGTGCCCGTAGCGGGTGACATAACCATTACCGTGATTTATTTCAACCAGCTTTCCATAGCCTGCACGTTTTCCGGACCACGTTACGACACCGTCAGCGACTGCCAGAATGCTCGAGCCTTCCTTGCTTGAAATATCGATACCCTTGTGATGTTCTTGTTTACCTGTAAACGGATCAATGCGCTTTCCGTATGTCGATGAGAGTAAGCCGTTTTCAACGGCAAGACCTGACGGGATAATACGTTCATGCAGACTGCGATTCATGATTATCTGCTCCAATAAGATCAATTTTGTTTCGCGGTCTCCAGCAATAACGTCCAACTCATCGAGCATGCCCAAGAAGTCTGGTACCGTTATTATAGAGAGGGTGCTCGCAATATGAGGCCCACCTATGGGCGGAGGCATATTGAAATCAAATTCCGCCGCATCAAGAACTGAATGCTGCACCAGACGCTCGCCGAGAATCTCCAGGCGTAGCATTTGTGCCTGCATCTGACCGAGACGCATAGTCAAAACATCCAGGTTGTCTTGGGCTGATTTGCGAGCCTGTACAATTTCTGTTTGCTGCTGCTGTAACACTGTCCTGAGTTCGGCAACCTCGGATAGTTGATGACGGGCTTCTATGTTGACTCCAACACGAAAACCGCTGAAAAGGATGCTGCCGCTAAACATGATGATTCCTGCCAAGGCCATCAAGCTCGTATGCAGCGGATTAAATACCACACTGCGGATTTTACCGTAGCGATTGGCAAGCAAAAGGGTGTTCGACGCTTGCTTCATATGGCCACCTTCCTCAGGGCGCCTTGATATACCTGTATCAGTACCTATTCAAAGTGGATATATATCTACGAGTATTAGCATCCTCATCAGTTATAACGTGACTGCCATCTCAATCTTTTTGAACTATGTGAATATATGCGTCGAATGACCCCCTCCGACGTGTTTTCGCTCATGGATATCTTGTGATTGGTCACCGATGATAGAACCATCGAAACAGCAGGTGGTAACGGAGAAAGACATGCACAAGTTGATTATTGGTCTGATGGTGGTTTTCTTCCTGGGTGACCCCAGCTTCCAGACACTGGTGAGGCTTGGCGAAATGAAGACATACATGGTTGCTGCTGCCATCGCGCTTGTTTCCACACCCTTCGTGGTCTCCCAGATTGACGGATGATCCCGGCACCGCGGCAGCCTGACACTGCCCGTGCATACACCCATCAGCGGCCTACAGGTAGCCGTTTTTATTTGTACTGAACGGAGACTTTCTGCCGTTCACAGAAGTACAGGTGCCGCGCAGCTGGTGCAATGGACATTGATCAAGAGCAGGGGGGTGTGCAGCTCACTCCACCTGATCATTGCGGCCATTCTATGTTTTCATACTACTGGCCATACTGATGTGGTTCATAAAATACTGAAAATGTTGGGGATAACCTGGATGGAATAATCCCTTGGTCCCAGGTTCGAGTCCTGGCGGGCCCACCAGCTGCATAAATTTCATAGCGTTATGACGCCAGGATCAAGGGATCATAGTCCCTTGGTGCATCTCATAGTGGAGAATCCGGGTGGCGGCCGACGAGGGGCGGGACGACTCAGGTAATGGCACCGGGAGATTGTTCCGATGGGAGTGTACCAATATCCTCTATCGTCTCTGGAATTCAATGGGTTGGTCTGCCTGATACAGTTCAAAACCGGGGGCAGAATTGAATACACGTTGACACCGGCTGGTGTGGGCATCCCCTATTAATTATCTCCGCGCTATAATCAGACAGCCAATCTTTGGTGATAATAAGGACACTCGTGAGCAGATATTTTGGATCAGAATATAAGAAATAGACTGAATGAGATTCGCCAGCGGCAGCTTGAGTCGAATAAAGAGTTTCAATCCAACAAACCACCCCCAACTGCAAGCGACAAATTACTGATATTCGCATTATTCGGTGGTGTAGCCGTTGGAATCCTGATTGCGTGGTTGATGAACTCATTCCTGTCAACAGCAAACGTCGACCTGATCGCACAGAAGTCACGTGTTGAATTTTATGAAGACGAAATCAGGGATGTGAATAAAACAATTGAACAGCTGAATGATCGTGTTGAATTGCTCAGCAAATCAGTCTCCAGCCTTGAACTTGAACTCAATAATAAATTTGAGAAGACCGCTATTACAGATCAAGATCTACCCAATCCCGCAGACGAGAAACCAGTATCTACACTGGCAGCCTCACAAGCCTCAGGAATTGCTGATAGTGCTGCAACAAGCGCTAAGACATTTATACCAACACATGTTGTAAAGAGCAGATTAAATCTCAGGTCATCCACATCCCTGGATGATGCACCAATCGGTGTGCTGAGTCCCGGCACGGTGGTTAGTTATATTGATGAGGCGAGTAGTTGGTATTACGTAGATACCGAACAGCTCGGCAAAGGCTGGTGTGCTTCTGAGTTTTTGTCACCCTTATCACCTCCATAGACATTTCCCATAGTAGACAGCCTGACAGGTCGAGTAAAATCTCGTGCATGTGAGGTCCAGGTTCGAGTCCCGGCGGGCCCACCACTTCACAATGGTGCCAACCGGTCACATGGGCACCATATCAATTGCCCAGACCACAAGCTACAGGGCATCGGCTTGATGCTGGTTAACAAAAGCTTTTAAGCGAGGCACACTGATATGGTCACTCTACTTGCTCTGATTTCGGTGTGACCGGTGGCCACATTACTTGAGGTACCAGGACACAAGCCCTATTATCTGTGCGATTAACGCCGCAAAGGGGTCGATGGATGATCAACAAATGGTTATGGCAAGCGGCTGCAATAACCTGCGTCTTTTCCGTTGCCGGATGCGCCTCGACTACCGAACTGCCCCCCGAACCGGATCACATTGACAGTACTAACCTGCCGAAAGCAGACCTTACATTGAACATACCCGGTCTCGGACCCTGCACAGACAATCCTGACCGTACCCTGCATCTTAATTCCACACAGCCCATCGTCGTGCTGGTTCATGGCTGTCTAGCCTCGGCTGGGCGATTTCGCTCTCTCGCACAGGTGTTCGCCTTTCATGAGCAGCAGAGTATCTGTTTCAGTTACGATGACAGGGACAGCCTCACCGTTAGTGCCACGCAACTGGTCACCGCTCTTGATGAACTAGCCAGTCACATGGATAACCCGCAGATGACGGTGATCGGCCATAGCCAGGGCGGGCTGATCGCGCGTAATGCTTTCACAAATGAGCGGATACAAACGCTTGGCACCGGTCTCGACCTGCGCCTGGTCACTATCTCCTCTCCTTACGCAGGCATCTCTGCAGCCGATCACTGCGCCCTGCCCTTTGCTCGCGCAGTCAGCCTCGGTCTGGTGATACCTATTTGCAAGGTGATCAGTGGTGACAAGTGGTATGAGATTACTTACGCTTCAGACTTCATTCGCGAACCCGGTACCCTCATAGGTCAGGTCGATGATTTTATAAAAATTGTTACAGACGAGCGTGGCAGTTGCCGTCGTCATGATAGTGATAGTCGCTGCATTGAGGATGATTTTGTATTCAGCGTAGAGGAACAGTATTTTCCGGCAGTTGATAGCTCGCCACAGGTAATATCGGTTGAGATCAAGGCTGGGCACTCGGAGATTATAGGCAATACCACTGTAACGCCAGATAAGCTCATCGCGATCCTGCAACAACAGGATATTCTGCACGCCACTCCTTCCACAAAGACTGATGCGTTCAATGCTTTTCTCAGTATGCTTTACCTCACAGAGTAATGGGTGGCATTCACAGCGATACACCTCTTCATGGATCAATTGTAGACATTTCTTGGTCCCGCATCGGCCGTCGCACCCATCACAAAAAAATCATAGAGTTATGTCATTGGGACAAAGAGATCTACCGTCCCCCATAATCCCTCGTTCTGAAGCGCCCCTCATAGAATTCATGAGTTTATGTGTTGCGTCGATCGGTTGAGCTGGCAGCATGGAACCATCCGTTCGCTTGAATTATACGAATGACGTGTTGTGACCATTTTGGGACCTTTCTTTGAGATAAGAAAACACCGCCATTAGGACGGGTGTTGTGTATTTTTTGTGCGCCGATCAGGTATCTTCCTGCGATTTTCCTTTACTAATACCCCGTGGTCGTCCAGGAATGGAATACTGGGCATGTTATCTTTCTGCCGCCTTTTACCAAACTGCCTACTGTTTTTCACCGTTTTCTGCTCCGTAGTTCTTTTTTACGTTCTTCGTAGGTGCTTCTATACAGTTTAGGACACATATTCTCATTAGTGAATGGTTCATAGAAAACCCCGTCACCAGGTGGGGCTGCACCCTCTCCCGTTTTGACAGATCGCAGACAGATATCTACCCCGGGTGCAGAGAAAGTATCGCCTGTTTACCAGTGCAGTCAGTCAGACAATCAGGATGATGAACCTGCTTACAAGGTGGAACTGATCGCCGGTAAGACAGTCGAGGTTGACGAAGGAAACAGGTATTTTTTCGGTGGCACGATCAAGAAGGTAACGATCGAGGACTGGGGATTTCCACGCTACAATGTCGGCAAGTTGGGACCGATGGCGGGCACACTGATGGCAATCGATAAATGACACATCGCTATAGCAAGGATCCCGAGGTCGACAACTCACTGCGCCACTCGGTGCACGACGGGGTCGCCTATTCGGTTATGTCAGGTGCGGGCGAGACCTATCTGTCTGCATTCGCGGTATTTCTGCACGCTAACACTGCGCAAATCGGCCTGTTGACCTCACTACCGGCACTGATCGGGTCGATTTCCCAACTACTTTCCGCCTGGCTCGGGCGGCGCGTGCGAAGTCGCATGCACGTGATCCTCCCCTGTGTCGTGGTGCAGGCGCTGGTGTGGTTCCCGTTAATGTGGCTACCGGTGCTGTTTCCCGCACAGGCCGTGCCACTGTCAGAACTGGAGGTCCTGGCCGCAGCGCAGGTGGACGCAGTCGATAAAGTACGTAACCAGACTGCACAGGCGACGTCCCAAGCAGGGGGTGATTATCCACTCGGATCAGGGTTCGCGATATGGCAGCGATGACTGGGCACGGTTTCTTGCGGCATACAACCTGAAGGCCAGCATGAGCCAGCGCGGTAACTGCTACGACAATGCGGTAACCGAGTCTTTCTACAGCAGCTTGAAGAAGGAGCGTATCCGGCGAAAGATCTATGCAATACGGGCAGAAGCATGCGCGGAGATATTTGATTACATCGAAATGTTCTACAATCGGACCAGAAGGCACAGCCATCCGGGCCAAGTGAGTCCTGCAGCGTATGTGGGCAGACTCACTTGGAAGCTAGGCGGTGTCTACTAAACCGGAGGAAGTCCAACTCATAACGACTCTCCATGCTACCTTCAGTAGTACCATAGGTCGAAATCGAGGGACACACATCCATGTTTGATTTGTTTGCCAACGCGCTTGCTTTCGGCATACTGGGACTGGATCCGATCTCCCGAACAGGAAGTGCTGTGCACTTCTTTATCATGGATGTGGCGAAGATCTTTGTCCTTCTGGTCGTGGTCATTTATATCATGGGTCTGTTGCGGGCTTTGGTTGCACCAGAGAAAGTGCGAGCATTTATACGCGGTCGCCCTGACTGGCAGGCGCGGGGCCTGGCGGTCTCGCTGGGTGCCGTCACGCCGTTCTGTTCCTGTTCTTCAGTACCGCTTTTCATCGGCTTTGTTGAGGCCGGTATCCCGCTGGGCGTGACCTTCTCGTTCCTGATTGCCAGCCCTATGATTAACGAGGTGGCGGCCGTCATTCTGGTGGGCGTCCTGGGCTGGAAACTGGCGTTCCTGTATGTCCTCGCAGGTCTGTTTGTGGCCTGGTTCGGCGGTATAGTCATGCAACGCTTCAGGCCCGAACGCTGGGTCGAGGATTATGTGTGGAAGATCCAGATGGGTGAGACAACCCTGCCGGAACCCGATATTTCATTCACTGGTAGACACCGGTACGCATTGGCGGAGGTTCGTGAGATTGTCGGACGGATATGGAAGTGGGTCCTGATAGGCATCGGTGTGGGTGCATTGTTTCACGGCTACGTACCCGCAGGCTGGGTCTCAGAGCATCTGGGCGGCGACAGTTGGTACACTGTACCTGCGGCAGTGGTTTTAGGTATCCCGCTCTATTCCAATGCCACCGGTATTATTCCGGTTGCCGAGGCCATGCTGGGCAAGGGCGTGGCGGTAGGCACAACCCTGGCGTTGATGATGAGCGTGGCCGCGCTCTCCCTTCCAGAAATGCTGATTCTCAGGAAAGTCATCAAGTGGCAGGCTCTGGCCCTGTTTGCTGCTGTACTCGCCGTGTCCTTTACTCTGGTCGGCTGGGGATTCAACGCAATTGTCTGAGTTTGAGGGGTGTATTTATCATGAAACAGATTAAGATTCTTGGCAGTGGCTGCCGCAGTTGCGAGATCACTGCCAACGTCATTGCACAGGCTGCAAAAGATGCCGATGTTGCGATTGAGATCGAGAAAGTTACCGACATCGCTGAGATCATGGCCTACGGGGTCATGTCCACGCCCGGTGTTGTAGTGGATGGCAAAGTTGTTCACGCCGGCGGATTGCCCGGCCCTGATCAGGCGCGGGCCTGGGTGCAAGACTGAATAGAAGCGTGTAATTTTCGAAAGGCGTATGGTCTACATCCTTGCCAGGAATTAAGACCGACTATGTAGCTTTCAAGGCATTCAATCAGACATATTGAACTTCCTCTTTGGGTCGACTCGCGACTTTTACCGAAATCTTATATAAGCACCTGGTGTAGGACCGGGTTCGGGCGGTAACTTGCCATTCGTAACCAGGACGCAGCTATTTTCTGGCTCAACTGGGTACGGGTATTAACGGCCAGAATGCGACCCTCCCAGTACTCCCGGCCAGGTTTCAGTTGGCGCAGAAGTGGACACTCAATATTTACCGACGACTGGTTTGTAGAGTCTCATATCGCAACAATCGGATTACTGTCGCCATGGCTTCCGGCGCAGGTGACTACCTTGGCTATACCCCAGTAGTTGTAACATAGTATTCTGGGACCTGGAATATACATCCTCTCGTCTACCGTTATTTTGAAGCCACCTTTTGCAAGTAGATCGGGTATGTCGCGATCCATGTTGCAGCCACCGGCAACCCTGGTCCAGAAGGGGTTCAGCCTATGTTGCCAGCGACGCACACTTTCGTCGGGAGCAATACCGTGCTCACAATACAGCAAAATTCCATCCGGCTTCAGCACCCGACGCATTCCATCCAGTGCGGCGGCAACATCAGGTATCGTGCATAGAGAATATGTAACGAGTACCGTATCTACACTGTTTGCTTCAAGTGGAATGCTTTCGCCAGGCAGATCAATAAATTCGACGTCCAGATCCGATGCATCGACCGCAGGTTGCGCCTTTTGCCGCATTCCCTCAGATGGCTCAAGCCCCCAGATCTTGTGCACTTTTTGTTTATTATAGAAAGGAAGATTTAGTCCACTGCCAAATCCGATCTCAAGAACTTCTCCCTGCGCGAGAGGTATGACCTTCTCACGCTGTTTCCTGTTGGGTTTGGTTGAGCATGCAAAATCCACCAGATGTGGAAGCACACGATCTTCGTAGATGCTCATAGCCAATACCTGGATCTGGCTGTGTTTTTAACAGCGTGTCGCACTACTGTTCGGGCAACAACACCCGAGAGCGAATATAAACCCTACTTTATTGCATTCCCCCTCATTGACAGTATATGTCAGATTATCTGCCTTGGATCTGAATTCGCCGTCTAGATAATTATCAGATAGTTATTTATTGAACGACCGGTTCCAGGCGGTTACTTGTCGCTCCTGGCTCCATTCTTACTGAATGCTGTGATGGGTGGCAAGGACCTGAACCGGCCATAAAAAAAGTCCTTCCCGGAAATTCCACGAAGGTCTTAGTTGCAAAATAACCGGTCATTCACTCTTCACAACCACGATTTCCCAGACCTGCATTTCTGCTTTGGTCGTACCTAGTCGCTAGTTCTTAGAAAGAAACATATCACGTAGTACTTTTTGCCCTGAGGCGTCGATACCCAGCCCCTCGGCGAAATATTTCTCGATGGTCCCGTACTGCTTCTGCATCTCGTCGAAGGACGCATCGAGATATTCTGTCTTCACACCGAAGACGGCGACAGCAATGTCGCGATTGCCACCGGCTGCTACGAAACTGTCAATCGCATGCTTAAATTGTGGCAGGGTGTATTCATTGGTGCGCATATAGTCAGCCATCACTGTCTCCTTCGGCACACCAAGTAGCGTGAGCAACGCGGCGGCTGCCCACCCTGTGCGGTCCTTACCGGTAGTACAATGGAAAACTGCAGGCAACTTCTTGCCGTCAGCCAGCGACTGAAATAGCGTGCGGTAAGACTGCTTTGCGCTCGGCAGTGTAATAAATTCTCGGTAGGCCTCCATGAACAGGGCCTCAATTTTCCCACCACCGAGTGCCACGTTGGCTTTCTTTGGCTCATGCATGAGTGCTTCGAGTTCTGCCGGGGCTGCTGACTTTGCGTCTGCTAGAACGTTCAGCAGGTGGTATTGCACCCCTGTTGGTATCTCATCAGGCCTTGTCTTGGCTTCAGAGGTCGTTCGCAGGTCGTAGTCATTTTTCAGTTCTAAGCGTTTAAGCTTCGTGATGTCCTCAGCGTTCATTGGGTTGAAGGTGTCAGAACGGTAGGCGAGACCATGCACCACAGTTTTACCGTCATCGGTCTTGTACCCGCCCACGTCGCGCAGGTTTGGCACCGTTGGGATATTCAGTGCTATACCGAGGCTCTGGCCAGGAGCGAGTTGTGGCAAGGAACCATTGGCTGTCTGGGCTAAAACAGGTAGGAAAGCGGCTGTTATCATGGCAACGGTTGTGGCGAATAGGATGGATGGCATGTCCTTCATTGATAACTCCATTTAATCTCTCATGGTTATGCGAGGGTAAGCGACCAGTTACAGTACCTTTCTGACCTACAATGCAAAATCCTGAACTTTCGTTTAGGGTCGGAAGTGGTCCCACACCAAACGCTAAAATAAGAAATGGCTGAAGGACCGGAGTCGACCCATCCCGGCCATTTAGCATTTGGTGATATACGCTGCGCAGTGTAGTCTTAAACGTAACCAGGTACTATTTTGACTGGTAATTATAAAAATATTTTATGCTATTTAATAATAAGATAGGTGAGACAAATGAAAAATATTATTTCGATTGGTTTAATCACATTCGCTGGCATCGCTATGAGTTCCAATGCTCTTGCTGCAGGAAGTTCATACAAACCACAGCCGCTTCAGAACTCGAGTCTAAAATACAAGTCTCTCAATTATGGAAAGAGCAGTACCAGGCGGCCCAGCAGTTCCTATAGCAAACCGTCAAGTTTCCCAGGTCAAGGTAGTAGTCATATGAATGCTACTGCGAGCAGCAAGACAACGGGCAAATTACCCAGCTTCAGCAGCTTCCCGCCATCAGGAGGTAACCACTCAGAGCCTGGTGGTGTTCCATCATCTGATACAACGGGTATACCCTCGAACTTCCCAGGTCAAGGTAGCAGTCATATGAGTGATACCGCGCTCAACAAGACAGTAGGTAAATTGCCCAACTTAAACAGTTTCCCACCATCAGCGGGTAATAACCCGGGCTCAGGTGGAGTATCTACATCGTCTTTGAGTGGTGGCATGCCCTCATCAGTTACAACGGGCAAACCAGTCAGTCTGCCACCTTCATTACCTGGCGCCGCATCAGCCGGAAGAGTTCCTTCAACGATTCCACCGGTCAGCACTGGCGGTGGTATGCCAGCGTCTATACCCTCGATGCCGAGTACGGCGAGTGCAAGAATTCCTGATGCGGCAGCTTCTGGTCTGGCAAACCGAGGTAAAGGACGCCCTTAGGGGCTTGATTGAGTTATACAGCTCATTGGTATCATAAGGCGGCCTTCGTTTACCGTTGGCCGCCGTTTTTGTTGGTGTTAAAAGGCAGGAATTGGCCGATCTGAGACCATTGCCCACAGGGTCAGCCCGCCCTGGAAATTCTTGAACTCATCCCTGATATGCGTGAGCTCACCGTCCACGATGAAAGACAAAATTGAGGTATCAGGCTGAATACGGTAGAGCTGGTCACCCTTTGCAGCGACCCGCATGACTTCCACACGTGACAGGTCCACTATGCCGTTCAAAAAGGGGGCATAGAGTTCCTCTTCCCCGGCATGTCCGCGTATGCCGGTTGGTAGCAGAAGACCTAGAATGATAACAGCCAGGGTTTTGATTCTATTCTTACTATTCACATGACTGATATGACTAACGTTTTTCCCGCCCCGAGTGCCAACATCAGTCTTGCGCGAGCCAGGCTGGTCAGTGAATATCAGGGCAAGAATGCCCATTATCAATTGCAGCGAGATGTAAATACCCAGCACTATCAATGTGTTCCAGTACACTACACACCTCCTTGTATGGGACAAATTCATTAGAAAGTAACTATATTATTTAATACGCACTTTCTAATGTTATGCTTAATGTACTCCCAGGATTAATCACAGGCTGTGCGTTGGCATACATTACGGCAACATGGTCGCATCCTTGCGATTTCGTCTTGAATGTCAGACTAGCAGGCGAACCGGGTCTCAGGCAGCTCGTGGCCTGCCCCGGGTGCCCAAGGAGCGTGAACTTCTGCTTTGGGTGGCGGGTTCAACCGGTGGACGCAACACTTTATCTTTCCACAAAAAGATAGTGTGTGAGCAATGGCTTACCGGACTCGGACCCAGACCCTTGCGGTAACAGACTCAATCCGCGAAATCATTCGGCTGGTGCTGGAGGATTTCTTCCAGTTCGAGTATCTGTCGCTTCTTTTCTTCTTCGCGCTCACGCAGAGCGCGTTCAATTTCCGCGAGGTGAGCCCGTTCAACTAATTCCGATTCCAGGTACCCGTCGTATAAATTCATATCGTTTACATACATGATTGCATCTCCTGTGGGCGTATCAGTATAAGTATATAATCGTATTCTAATTAATAATGAAGATGATGCATTGATGCCGGTCAAGTAAATTCACATTTACAGGCATGCCAGTGGCTGCGGGTGTAATAACTACTGCCCTGGAGACCCCACAAACCGGGCGCAGTTGAACTCTGCTCCATCAAGGCAGTTGACTGCTTATCCAGTCGGCACGCGGGTAAATTCACCGAAGCTTAATGATGAACGGTGTATTCAGCCTGCTGGAAATAATGCACTCTGTAGGTCTAGGTTTAGGTCTAGGTTTAGGCCTATCTCAGTCCTTCCCCAGGCACAGAAAACGTGCCGGCACAGGCTTCCTGTGAGGCAACAACCGGCCTCAAAGCGGTCATTCCCGGAATTACTGCGAAGGTCTCAGTAGCAGCAAAACCCGTCGTTGACCTGCTGTAACTTCTCTAGAATATACTACTGCTGTTGGTAGCAGTGGAGGGATAAAACTATCCCGGACGCCATTCATGATGTTCATTGACATAGTCGCTTCACCACTGCGCGGCACACTGAAAGTGACTGCAATCCAATCATCGCCTGAACAGGTTAGTCAGCAGCGTCAAAATGACACTGATGATCACCATGGACGTTATGGGTATGAATACAATCCCGCGCTCAGTCTCGATGCGTATATCACCTGGCAAGCGGCCAAACCAGCTGAAGACCCAGGGTGCGAACTGTAGTATCGCCCCAACGACCAGCAGCACGGCACCGGCCATCATGATCCATTTCGCCATGTTCAGCGTACCAACCCGTTATTCAATACCTTCAAAAATCATCAACATCATGAGCTTGTCGGCACGAGTAGACTCGGTTCACACATAACGCGACGTTCACGTCCACTACCCTGTACTCATACTTACAGCCAACAACGGACATACGCCAGACACCTACCTCTGTGGAAGATGGTCAAGTGCCTAAGCAGCCAAACGCCACTGTTGAAGGCCGGTACTGATCAAGGCGGCCCCGAAGGCTACCCCGAGCAGTATGGCGGAGCCTGTGCCTCCCAAAACGATTAACAGGGCTCCAAGTACGATGCTCGCCCATAGTCCGAGCTTGCGAAGCCCGGGCGGGTTGACTACCCCTGAGTCGCGTAGAGCCGTCAGGCCGGTGATACCGCTGAGGATAAGACCGCCTCCAAGAATGACGGCCACTACCCATAAGGCCAGTCCCGGCCAGATCAGAATAACCACGCCGGCGATCACTTGTACCCAAGGAGCGAAGACACTGACAGGGATTCCCTCCTTGCGTGCGGCACTGACGTAGAGCAGCGCCACGATGCCGCTGGCCAACATCACGCCACCGAGCATCATCACCGCGAAGGTTCCGAAAAGGTAAGGCAGGATGATCGCCGCTACACCCAGCAGGATGCTAATGACGGCACTGAATTTTGTTGGGCTCACGGGGCGACTCCTCGAGAAATACGGAATTGATTCATAGCAGATTATAGTAATTGAGCCTGGGCTGTGGTGTCACCTGCAATTGCCGATGTCCCTGTAAGAACCGAATCAGTCCTTCGTCTGAGTTCGGTGCAACTACGGACATACGTCAGAAACCTGGCCATGAATTTGTGATTATCACTGTACTACTCAGTACGGCCAGTTTCTGCCTTTTAGCATTTCTTATATTGCCGGAAAGCAAAGTCACGCATAGCCATCCTTCAGGGTAGCTGGTGCCTCCGTTGACCTATATCAACACCTGGTCAATAAAAAAGTGATAGCGTTTAAACAAGACTCATTATCTGGCTGGATTGGGAACGATGAGAAACAAGAGATCCAGGTTTACCGACAGGCGGTATAAAAACGACATGCCAAGCGTTCCATTCAAGGACAGTAACGGGGCAACAATAAAGGAATGTCGCAGGAAGATTCCAGATCGGCGCATAGCCGACATACAGGTCGAGTGGCTTGATACCGAGTGGATTGATATTTACCAGTAACCTGCACGGGTTTGACGATGCCCCGTCTTGGGAGTTGTATATGCTCGCTACTATGATGGGACGATGCCTGTGGAGAGACGCACGGTGACTAAGGATAAATGGACACTCAGACTACACCAAGCTCTGGTCCGTGATGTTGTGTCTCTCATCACTAGTGACACACCCAGCCTCAAGGAGGTCGGGGAATTCCTGAGAGGAACCGATGTGTGGATGCGCGTGTTTAAATCCCCGTTCGGGTCGCCAAAGGAATGGGTTGATATGCACCCTCCGCTGGTACTGGAAATGCTGGAGGTGGCCGGGAAGTTGGGTGGGGTGAGCACCATTGAGCATGCATTAGCGGACTTGGCGAATACGGCGCCTTGGCAGCACCACTCATTGGATGAGTTGGAGCATCACTATGACTTGTACACTCAGCATCGGGATAGCAACCTGTCCCACTACTACACACCCTATTCTTAATAATATGTAGAGGAATTCCTGCGCCCCGCTGTTGGCTTTGTCCTTTAGACACGCCGCTCAGGTTATTGAATATAATCCGTGAACCTGAGGTAGACACCTGTCTGCGATCTGACCGAGGTAACCGGGAAGAGCTGGGAGAGGGTGCGCATTAAATGACCATGGATTTGGGCGTCGGCGTGTTTGGTGATGACATGAACCGGCCAACACAGGCCCTTCACGGGCGGCCAATGGACGGTAAGATACAGCCTGAAACGGTCATTGCTTGTTTGCGCCTTAACACAGCAAACCTGTGCGTCTCCCCCCGTAAGATCAGCGGACGAATGCCGGCGGCGATATCTTTTCGTGGCACTTTTATATCATCCGTGTGGATAGTGACGGTCAGCACGTAATTAAAATCGTTAAACGACTTATTATTTTGGGCCGAATCGTGCCTTGTTAACAGTTGTGATGATACCGTTATGCGGCAACATGGTCAGATCACGCTTCTCAATCTCAGGCAGTTCTCCTGGCAGCCAGCCATTGGCCTCAATGTCGTCAATATTATCAAAATACCAGACACCCTCTTCATTGATCAGCACAATCTGAAACTCATTGCCATCTACCAGAGCATACAATCCCTTTGGTGAAGATGGCATAAACTGCTCCACACTGTTTGCGATCGCATGACCGATAACCTCATAGCCGGCCGCAACAGGGTGACCATTCTTGTCTTCCGGGTACAACGCAACAGGACCCATTGCCGCTTCTTGCAGGGGACCCAGCACATCGACATAGACAACTTCCGGGATGGCTGACAGGACGGCTGCCAAATTGGCCAGATTTTTCTTCTCCTTGTCGATGAGCAAGGCGTAATCGTCCCGCAATGCTATCGATTCACCGGCTACCTTTTCTGCGTAAGCCAGTTCCTTGGTTGGTATAATGGTAAAGACAAGTTGTATGCCCTGTAGTCGTGCTTGATTACCCATACGTCTCGCGACGGCACTCATGATGTCGTACCCGGCATGCACCGCCGGCAAATCGTTGTTTGAGGTCATTCGCAAAAGTGGGGTAAATACCGTGTGCACACCGTCCCTGAACTGAACGTCCCACGTTTCGCTTTCCGGCATATCCAGCGAGACAGTCGGTGCATCTGATTTGGATAACGTACTGTCAGGAATCAAATCCTGCCAGTGCTCGTTCCCATAGACCATGACAAAGGATTCCATAGGGTCGTTGCCCGTGTAAAAAGCTACGACGACGACACGCGGTTTGAATGCTGCCGCGTTGGTAAACATATCCAGATATTGAACAGCCGCCCAGCCCCCAGTTGACATGTTGTAGACATTAATATCATCGCGGTGCAAATTACGCCGCATGACCGACGGCCAGTTTTGGTCCATCACTGCATTGTTGCCATAGGTCATACTGTCGCCAATCGTGACAATATCAGCAACTGTCGGCACTACAGTATTTCGAAACCCAAGGATGTCATTGGGGCCGAGGTTTTTGAAGGCAGGAAAAAACGGACGGGCCCTCACCCCTGTTAACGGGTCTTTAAGCAGAAACTCCCCGTTCCCGAAGTGCTCCTCCTGAAATACACCACGATAATACGCAGGCACCTTTTCATCGAGTTGTATCAATTGCAGGTCAGCCGGACCGCCAAGTAGCCCAGGTGCCAGCCACCGAATGAGTGCAATCGAACTCACCAACGTTACTGTGATGACGCCAAGCGTGAGCATCCATTCTTTTCTAATCATATGTGGTGACTCCCAGGATGAGCCAGAAGAAGATTAACAACATTCTTTCTGAAGTCCACAGCCATTAAATACTCGCTTGAGCGGCTGAGATGCGGTTCAGCGTTCCCAGGCAATTATGGGTCGTGTTTTATCGAGCACTCAGCAGAGTGATTATTTCACTGCATAGTTACCATTCAG
>Ga0210074_1000260_pt1 | contig 20145 bp, 19 predicted proteins | sample China_Galinas_Co_FD_184860 | JGI IMG/M metagenome (GOLD analysis project Ga0210074, IMG submission 184860) | Wetland microbial communities from San Francisco Bay, California, USA, that impact long-term carbon sequestration -... | ecosystem: Environmental > Aquatic > Marine > Wetlands ... | reverse complement strand
GGGGATAGCATCAGTTCTTATGGTGTTCCTAAAACTTTGTATTCATACCTGATAAGTGTATCGGTAAATCAGGCTTTGAGCAGCAGAGATAAAATTGTAAAAATAGTTCCTATCTCTGAAGGTGCTCCAAAACCTGTAAGGGAGTTACCATTTATTATTAAAAATTCTGACTGGAAGAAAGCCATATTTGAAGCTTTTGGTGTACTTGAGGGAATGGATGGATTAAAAGGTTTAAAAAACCACAAAAGTATTATGGAGATGGAAAAGAAGCCGGCACTTACAGCAGCATTGGCTGTATAAGAATTGTAATTAGAAAAGTTTAAAACTGCTGGACTTTTTGTCCTTTTATTCGGATAGTTTGTGTTCTGCTTGAACGAGGGTATCTGCTTTTAAGCCCATTTTTTATTACGATTGCTGTACCTAAAATATCATTATTAAATCGTACAGCATATTGTCCGGCTTGAAGATTAACATTAGGAATTAAAGCTCCCATCAGATACAATTTCAGTTCTTCAAGGGATTTAATATCATATATATTTTTTGTGATATACTGCTGAAGAATTTGAGCAGCGAATGAATGCAATACTATATTTCCATTCTTATCTATTGTTCCAAACTTTGTCCCGACTCTTTGGAACAAACCGAGATTATCATCAGTCCATTCGGGAGAAGTAAAGTAAATTTCATTTCTCTTCAATAAAAACTTATAATTCGAAAAAATGCTCTCATCCATTCCAAATTCATGCGCAAGCACTGATAATTTTTTATTTATCATTTTATCGTTATGTGCACACATTTTCATTGAATAGTGTTTCTTCCATTTAAGCTGTTCCAAAGATTTAGTCTCTGCTACCTTTCTGAGCTTAATAAGAAAAAATCCATCTGAATCTGCTTCCCAGGGAAATATTCTTACTGCTTTCGATAAACGACTATCCAATTTCTCATCCTTGTAATTTATTAATCCGTTATGATGTTTGATCGGGATATTTACAGGTTCAACATTAAGAGGATATTTTTGAAGAACTTTGTTGATCAACAATTCATTCTCTTCGGGTGTGAGTGTACAGGTTGAATAGACTAATTCTCCTCCAACTTTTAACATTTTAATTGCTGATACTAAAAGCTTTAGTTGAATTTCGCTTAAGTTATTTACTCTCTCAATTGACCACCAATTGTTCACTTCATTCTTTTTCTGAATTATGCCCAGTCCACTGCAAGGTGCATCAACAAGTATTTTATCGAAATAAGCATCATAATATTTGCTTAGAATTTCACCTCTATGATTCACAACTCCGCAATTTAGAAAATTCATTTTATCCAGATTAAATACCAGCGCTTTTATTCTATTGATTTCAAGTTCATTAACTACAAGAACACCTTTGTTCTTCATCATTTCAGCCAACTGAGTGGTCTTCGAGCCGGGGGCAGAGCACAAATCAAGAACGAGATCATTTTCATTCGGGTTAAGAGCAAAGGGTGGTAGCATGGAAGTTAGTGCCTGTATGTAATATAAACCAAAAGCTATTTCCAATGTGCTTCCCACGTAATCAAAACCGTCGAGAATTTTAAGTGCACTCAAAGGATAGATAGCAGGTTCCGTCTTGATTCCATATGTTTCAAAAAGACGGTTTGCGAGATCATCACGATTTATTTTTGACTCGTTTACCCTGAGATACTTTGATGGTTCCTCTCCAACAAAATCTCTGTAATTTTTTGCAGAATCTTCACCGAAAATTTCAGAAAGGTAGGTGTAAATTTTATCCGATACGTGAGAATACCGGCTCATAGTCTTATGAGGTTTAACTTTTTAAATATTTCGTTTGAAACAGATGTGAAATTTTTCCCGTTATTAATTTTTTTCAAATAGTCCTTTTTTATCTCAAATAAAATCTGGTCAAGATATTTTTCGTACTCCACTACAGCTTTTTCAGTTAGACTTAAATCGTTTGGAATTTTTATTTTATTGATGCGATTGCGACTGGAATAAACTATATATTTAGCTTCAGCTTCACTTGAAAATGTCATCACAAAATCGCCAGTGGCTGAAGATACTTCGTAAGAACCAAAAAATTCCTTTCCAAGTACAAGTGCTTTATCCGGAACTTCCATTTCAGAAAAGTTTTTTGTGATGATAAAATCTGTTGGAAAGTTTTTTAATCCTGAAAGAGTAAGTTCTTTACTTTTGCTGAAGATGAAATCTGCTTCGTTCACTGTTTATTATTTTTGGTTAAAAATTGATTTATGTTTCTTTTTATATCTTCATCATCGAGGTATTTTTGAATTGATAACAGTGGGGAATCGCATCCCATTATCATTGCCGAGATTTGCGGAACTTCTGAATTGTACATCGCTAGCACGGGGAGCTTTCTTTGAAATATTGCATATGAAATTTCAAAACCAACACCTAAGCTTGGTCCGGATACTTCTGCAATCATAACCTTACTTCCATCAATCCATTTAAGATCACGCTTATAAATTTGCTTCTCGGTTAAAGGAATTGTGCTGCTAAACTTACCGCTTAATTCAGTAAGAACAGAGTGTCCTTGGTTTTCAATTACTTCAATAATTTTTTTGAACGATTCCTGGTATGTTGTATCACCCCTGATAGGTCCTGCACAATAAATAATCATAATTAACTTTTTAGTATCTGTTCGTAATATTCCTCATAAAGTGGAACCACTTTTGAAGTATCAAATTTATTTACTGCTCTTTGTCTCGCATTCTCAGCGAATATAGTATATTTTTTTTCATTGGTTAGAAGCTCAAGCGTATATTTAGCCATCCTGTCAATATCACCGATCTCTGCGATGAATCCCGTTTCATTATGTCTTACTAATTCGGGCAATCCCCCGACACTTGAACTAATTACGGGCAATCCACATGCCATTGCTTCCAAAGCTGCAAGCCCGAAACTTTCTGATTGAGATGGTATGAGAAATATATCTGCTGACGATAATATTTCAACCAGACCATCCTGTTTACCCAAAAACTTTACTTTGTCACACAAATCCAGCTGACGGGATAATCTTTCACACTCAGATCGGTCAGGTCCGTCGCCAATCAAGATTAATTTTGACGGAATTTCCTTTTGAACTTTTTCAAAAATTTTAATTGTATCCGGTACCCTTTTAACCGGTCGGAAGTTCGAAGTGTGTACCAGTATTTTCTCTCCTTTAGGAGCAAGTGTTTTTCTAAACTCACCATTATCCGATGGTTTAAATAAATCAGTATCAACAAAATTCGGAATTACTTTTATATCTGATTCGCACGAATAATTTGTAATTGTTTTTTCTTTAAGAAAACGGGAGACAGCAGTCACACCATCACTTTTTTCAATACTAAATCTCACCAGGGGAAGAAAAGATGGTTCAAGACCAACTAGCGTTATATCTGTACCGTGGAGCGTAGTAAAAACTTTTAGGTTACGGTTCTTTCTTAACATTTCTTTAGCGAGATACGCGCTGGTTGCATGAGGAATTGCATAATGAACATGAAGAATATCAAGTTTTTCATACTCAGCGACTTCAACCATTTTACTTGCAAGGGAAAGAGAGTAGAGTGGAAATTCAAACAAGGGATAATTACTCATCTCAACTTCGTGGAACACAATATTTTCTATGTAATGAGATAGTCTGAATGGAAGTGCATAACTTATAAAATGAACTTCGTGACCTCGGAGAGCTAACTCCTTGCCTAACTCAGTTGCTATAACACCACTTCCTCCGTATGTCGGATAACATGTAATCCCTATTTTCATATAATTATATTAACTTCTTTAGTTCTCATTATTAAAAGCAAATATAGTTTAAAATGAGTGAACTTTGAAGCCAGATTTATTTCAATTGAACCGATCATCAGTCTATATTTACGAAAAAATAAAAATGAATTTTTTAATAATTGGACATTCAGTTGTAGATAAGATTACCAGGCAAGGGAAAACGTCGATTAAACCTGGTGGGGTTTTTTACTCCGTGATTTCATTTCTAAGTCAGATAGGAGTCGATGATAAATTATTTCTTTGCTCAGCAATTGAAAAGAAAAGTGAGTCTTTATTTAAAGAAATTTATAACCGAGTTGATAACAACTATTTGCAGTATGTTGACTCAATTCCGGAAGTAGAATTGAAAGTTGATGAAACAGGTGAGCGTAATGAGAAATATTCTCAGATACCTTGTAATTTAATCTTTCCAACGTTTAATCTGAACCAGTTTGATGGAATCCTTATAAATATGATTACAGGTTTTGATATTTCATTAGCACAACTTCAGGAAATTAGAAAAAACTATCAGGGATTTATCTATTTTGACGTTCATACACTCAGCCGCGGAGTTGATAAGAATTTCAACCGATCATTCAGAAGAATAAATGAATTTAACGAATGGTCTGAATGTATTGATATTCTTCAGACCAATGAAAAAGAACTTTTAACACTCTCAGAAAAAAATGATGAAACTGAAATAATTGATGGACTCCTTTCTACCGGTGTTCAGCAAATTATTATAACAAGAGCTGAAAGAGGAGTAACTATATATTTCAGAGAAGATAAACTAGCGAAATCTATTAATAAAGAATCATTGAAATTAAATTCAGTTAATAAAATCGGCTGCGGGGATGTATTTGGGTCAGTTTATTTTTATAATTACGTCCGCAAAAAAAATATTGTTTTAGCCCTAGATAAGGCAAACTTATATGCGGGAATTTCTACAACTTATTCCAATGTTAAAGACTACTTAAACTTAAAACGCGATGCAAACGAACAGCTTGGTAAAAAATAGAATACTAGTAACGGGTGCCAATGGAATGCTTGGTCAGCGTGCGGTTGAATTCTATTCATCAAAAGAAAATATTGATCTACTAGCTACTTCAGTTGAAGATAAATCGGTCATAGATGAGGTTGATTATTTATCCTGTGATTTAAAAAACAGGGATGAAATTAAAAAAGTTATTTACGATTACTATCCTGATTATATTGTTCATACAGCAGCATTCACTAATGTCGATCTTTGCGAGAAGCTCCGTGAAGATGCCTGGAAAATAAATGTAAAAGGAGTTGAATATATTTCCGAAGCTGCAAGAGCAATCGATGCGCATATAATTCACATATCTACAGATTATGTATTTGACGGTAAAGATGGACCATATAATGAAAACGCGAAACCAAATCCCATTGGTTACTATGGGCGTACAAAACTTGCAAGTGAAAATGCTCTCAGAATCAGCGGAACTTTTTATAGTATCCTCAGAACAAATGTGTTGTACGGAATAGCACATAACAGTAGACCAGATTTTGTGAGATGGGTTGTAAAGTCACTCAATAAAAAAGAAAATATTAGAATTGTAAAAGATCAAATTAATAACCCGACTTTTATTGATGACCTGGTGCAGGGAATAAACAAAATTATTGAGTTCAAGAAAACAGGAATATTTAACATTGGAGGGAAAGAATTTTTATCAAGGTTTGATTTCACACTTCGCATTGCAGATTATTTTAATCTTGATAAAAAACTGATAACACCAATTATTACTGAAGAGCTAAAGCAACCAGCAAGGAGACCGCTTAAATCTGGCTTAATAATTCTCAAAGCTGAAACAGAACTTGGATACAAACCTCATTCCATCATTGAATCGCTGGCTGCAATGAAGAAAGAACTTGAGCTTTGAGTTTAATTGAAAAATATGATTACTTTATTTTCGATCTCGATGGAACGATCTACCGCGGGGAAAACCTCATCCCTAATGCTGACAAAGTAATAAATCATTTAAAAAATTTAGGAAAGAAAGTAGTATTCGTCTCAAACAAAACAACGGGCACTGCTAAAGATTATTATATTCTTCTTAAAAATTGGGGATTGAATGTTGATGAAAATGAAATCATAAATTCTACTATTGTAGCTTCAAATTATCTAAAGCAGTATTTTAAAGGTGAATCATTTTTTGCAATAGGTGAAGATTCTTTTATTCAAGAGATAGAAAAATCCGGTTTAAAACATTCAACGTTTCCTGAGGAAATTAAGATTATTCTTGTTACACTTGACCGCACATTAAATTACAGCAAACTTGAAGTTGCCGCACATGCACTTGATAACGGTGCAAGGTTTTTTGCGGCAAACATAGATGATACTTGTCCTGTTGACGATGGTGAAGTTATAGATGCTGGTTCAACAATTTCTGCACTCCAAAAAAGAACTCACAGAAAACTAGAGCTCCATTTTGGCAAGCCATCTAAATTAATGTTCGATGAAATCAGAAGCAGACTTCAATTTATATCCGAAAAGACTTTGTTGATTGGAGACAGAATTGAAACTGATATAAAGATGGGGGACGAGTTTGGAATAGATACTGCATTAGTTCACACTGGTGTAAAATTCTTCCCGAATGGTACAGCAGGCATTGTTCCAACCTACAAATTTGATTCTGTTTTTGATTTATTAAATCATAAAAGCTAATTTTTATTCCAAAATACCCCACAACCTTTTCTAATAACACCGGGTCTAAGTAATTAGTCTATGGAAAAAGCATGCAAATAAATGATACTGATTTAATAGTTCAGGCTCAAAAAGGTGATCAAAATGCCTTTGAAGAACTCGTTTACCGCTACGATAGGAATGTTCTTTCTATTACTTTGAAGTTTGCCTTAAATGAAGATGATGCAAAGGATTTATACCAGGAAGTCTTTATTCGCGTTTATCGTGGATTAAAAAAGTTCAGATTTCAGAGTGAGTTTTCAACCTGGCTTTTTAGGATTGCAACAAATGTTTGTCTTACCTATAAAACCAAAAGCAAAGAGCATTTGAAAGTTTCAATCAATCAAGAATATGATGAAGATGGGAGTGAATTTTCTTACAAAAATGAATTGGTCTATGATGGTTCTTCACCGGAGGAAATTTCTTCAGATTCTGATTTGGGTAAATTAGTAAGTGTGGCGGTGGATTCACTATCCCCTAAACAAAGAATGACTTTTATTCTTAAACACTACGAGGGTTATAAGATAAGAGAAATTGCAGAGATGCTTAATTGCAAAGAAGGAACGGTAAAAAAATATTTGTTTGATGCGATAAAAAATTTAAGGAAAAAATTAAGTCCGGTTTATGCGTAAAAACATAAATCAAAATTTGGAGTTAAAATGAAACACAATGAATATAAACAGCTTCTTCAGCTTTCATTATATGGAGAGTTAAAATCTGAAGAACAATTAATATTGAAAGAACATTTGCAATCCTGTGAAGAATGCAGGACAGAACTTGAAGATCAGAAAAATCTTCTGGAATTAATCTCCGGGAAGAAAAAATTAAATGTTGATGAAAAAGTTTTATCCGCAGCACGCTATCAATTAAGAGGTGCTTTACGATCAGAGCATTCGAACAAAAAATTTATCGAACCACTTGTATTTAGTATTACTCAATTTTTTACCACCCCTCTGAAATTTGCAGTAGTAGGTGCGACGATGTTACTATTTGGGATTCTGATTGGCAGCCTGCTTTTCAGTGAATCATCGGGTGAAGAGTTGACAATGCAAAATGGAAACGAAAATCGTTTTGCTTCATTGAATGAAAACATCAACATTTCAAATCTACGTTTCATCGATTCAGATGCTACAGATGGCGAAGTTGAATTTACTTTCCAGGCATCAAGGCCTGTTCGTCTCAAAGGCAAGGTAAACGATCCACAGATTCAAAGCGTACTTACTTATGCAATGCTTAATGAGCAGAATCCGGGTTCAAGATTAAATTCAATTAATGCAATGGATACAAAGCAAATTGTTGAAGATGATCCGGAAGTGAAAAATGCATTAGTAACTGTTGTGATGACGGATAAGAATCCTGGTGTAAGAAGAGAAGCGATGAAGCTTATGAGCAAATTTCCATACGATGATAATATTAAGCAGGCATTATTATATGTAATTACTAATGATACTGTTTCAGGTTTAAGGATTGAAGCTTTGAATTCAATTATAGAAGCAGGAGATAAAGGCTATAAACTTGATAACTCAGAATTAAATTTATTCAGGAGTACAATTCAAAAGGATGAAAATCCTTATATAAAATTACGTTCTAAAATAATATTACAGGAGTACAACTAAAATGAAAACAAAATTATTTCCACTGTTCTTAATAATATTGACAGCTTTGCTAAGTTTAGCTATTACAATAAATGCCCAAACAAGTAAAGAAGCTAAATTTAATGTCGGCAAAGGCGATTTGCTCGATGTATCTTTAAGCCAAGGCAACATTGATATAACAACTGATAGCGGCAACGAGGTGAAGGTTACTGCTAAAAATATTGAAGAAAATGAATTGAAACTTTTGACGATAGAAAAGAAAGGAACTGGAATTGAAATAAAGTTTAAAGGCCAGGATTCAGATAACTTTCAATTAATCTTAACAATTCCCGCCTCACTAAAGATTGATCTATCAACCGGTGGTGGAAATATAAATGTAAGCGGAGAACTTAAAGGCGATGCTGATGTTTCTACTGGAGGCGGAGACATCACTGTCCAGGCAATTAATGGAACTGCTGATTTGTCAACCGGAGGAGGAAATATTGTAACTGCGGATATCAATGGTAGCGCTGATCTATCGACCGGTGGGGGAGAGATTAAAGTTGATATAATAAATGGTGTCGCAGATTTAAGTACGGGTGGCGGGAACATCTATATAACTAAAGTTAACAGCTCAGCAGATATTTCAACTGGCGGTGGAAATATTAATGTAGGAAATGTAGACGGGAAGGCTGACATTTCAACCGGAGGCGGAAATATTAAAGTTGGAAATGTTTCAGGAAGTGCCGATATATCAACAGGCGGAGGAGATATTAATCTTGAAAGCGCCAAAGGTAAAATTGATGTTAGCACGGGAGCCGGAAATATTTCACTTAAAAAGATCACAGGATTTGTTAACGCCAGCACTGGTGCAGGAGACATTTATGCAGAGTTGATCCCTGAAGGTAAAACTAATAGTGAATTGACTACAGGTTTTGGAAATATAGAACTCCAAATTTCAGGTTCTGCAAATGCCACGATCATTGCGTCAACTTCTATAAGCAATTGGAGTGGAGATGAATCAGACCTTGATAAAATAAGATCAGATTTCGAACCTTCAAATGTTAAAAGAAGCAGAGAGAATAAATCAATTGAGATAATATATATTCTTAATGGCGGCGGAAGTGAAATTGAAATCAGTACTGGAATGGGTGAAATTGATATAAAGAAAAAGTAGTTGGACTTATTAGATTTATCATTAATTACTACCGCCCATAAAAATAAATCTAATAATTCTAATAATAATTATAAAATTTGATCGTCAAGATAATTAAAGAACCGCCAACAAGCGGTTCTTCTTATTACTTAGGTGAAAGAACTGAGAATATGAAAAAGTTATTGTGCTTTTTAACTCAAATCCTGCTTTACTCAAACTTCCTATTCGGAAATTCCGATTCACTATCCATTAAAAATAATAATGTTGTTATAAACGCAATAAAAATAAATCAACCTGTTACTATTGATGGTAAGGTTGATGAGCAAGTCTGGAATAACACAAACGGGTTCGACAATTTTATTCAAAGAGATCCGAATGAAGGCGCGACTCCAAGCGAGAGAACAATAATAAAGTTAGCATACGATGAAAACTTCCTTTACCTGGCTGCAATAATGTATGATTCCGCTCCAGATTCTATTGTGGCAAGATTAACAAGGAGGGATGAATCGATTGATACAGATGATATAGTACTCTGTCTTGACCCCTACAACGATAAAAGAAGCGGTTACTATTTTGGTTTAAATGCAGCAGGTACTCAACTTGATGGCGTACTTTATAATGATAGCTGGGATGATGATTCCTGGGATGGTGTCTGGGAGGGCAAAGTTTTTAGAAATGGTCAGGGCTGGACAGCGGAAATGAAGATTCCATTTTCTCAAATGAGATTTAATCAATCCGCCAATATGGTGTGGGGAATAAATTTCAAACGGGTCATTGCTCGAAAAAATGAAGAGGACTATCTTGTTTTTGTACCTAAAAAAGAAAGTGGTTTTGTATCACATTTTGCTAATCTAACTGGCTTTGAAAATGTTGAAGGCAGTGGTCAAATGGAAATCGTTCCTTACGTAACCGCAAGAGCTGAATATGTTCAATTTGATGATGGTGACCCGTTCAATGATGGTTCAACATATATTCCGGGTGCAGGTGTCGACCTTAAAATGGGTATCGGTTCAAATCTAAATCTTAATGCTACAATTAATCCTGACTTCGGTCAGGTGGAAATTGATCCCGCTGTTATAAATCTTAGCGACGTTGAAACTTTCTACGATGAGAAAAGACCGTTCTTTATTGAAGGATCAAGTACATTCAATTTTGGATACGGCGGCGCAAAAAGTTATTGGGGATTCAATTGGGGCGGAGCTGATTTCTTTTACAGCAGAAGAATTGGAAGACCACCTCAGGGAACTGTACCTCAAGATTATGAATTTGCCGATTATCCTGCTGGCACTCATATTTTAGCTGCAGGTAAATTAACCGGCAAAATCGGAGAGAGTTGGAACATTGGTACCATCCAGAATATTACGAAACGAGAGTATGTGCAATATTCTAATAACGGAATTCAGTCTGAAGCTGAAGTTGAACCACTATCTTATTATGGAATCTTCAGAGCTCAGAATGAATTTAGCGGAGGGCAACAAGGATTAGGTTTCATCTCAACATTGTCTATTCGAGATTTTAGCAATGAATGGCTTCAGGATGAAATTAATAAAAGTGCATTCACTTTTGGTCTTGATGGCTGGACATTTCTGGATGAATCTAAAACCTGGGTAATTGCTGGCTGGACCGGAGGCAGCTATGTTTCCGGAAATGAGCAGCGAATGACGGATCTACAGCAAAGTTCAAGGCATTACTTTCAAAGACCAGATGCTGACTACGTTAATGTTGACAGTACTGCAACTTCATTATCAGGTTATGCAGGTAGGGTTTATTTAAATAGACAAAAAGGAAATTTTTTTGTTAACACTGCGTTTGGTTTTATAACTCCCGGCTTTGATGTAAATGATGCGGGATTCTTTTACAGAGCCGATATATTAAACTGGCATGCCGGAGCGGGATATTATTGGAGTGATCCTACTGATATTTACCGATATCTTGAATTTGGTGCAGCCATCTATCAAAACTATGATTTTGGGGGAAACAAAACGTGGGAAGGTATTTATCAGTTTGGTTATGTTCAATTTCTAAATTACTATTCAATTAACTGGGACTGGGCATATAATCCTCAAACATTAAATAGCACACTAACACGTGGTGGACCGCTTACAATTAATCCCGGTGGATACCAGGTTGATCTTTCTTTGTCATCAGATAGTAGAAAAGATTGGGTTGTTAGTGTTGGAGGAGGAACCTATCAGGGTAATCCTTCCTACCAATGGTACACAAATGCTGAAATAGAAATAAGACCATTGCCAAATATCTCGTTTAGTTTCGCACCACAATATTCCAGTGATTACGAATATGCACAATATGTTGATACTTACAGCGATCCAACAGCAACTAATACATATGAACACCGCTATGTATTTGCAGAGTTGAATCAGAAAACATTATCTGGTAGTTTTAGACTTAATTGGACATTTAATCCAAATCTGAGCTTACAACTTTATGTACAACCTCTTATCTCTGCAGGAGATTATACAAACTACAAAGAACTTGCAGCACCCAGTACTTATGATTTTATAGTTTTTGGTGAAGATGGTTCAACTTTCGATTCTGAAACAAATACTGCAGATCCTGATGGAGACGGTCCTGCTGAGCCAATTGAAATAGAAAATCCTGATTTTAATGTTAGATCACTTCGGGGCAATGCTGTATTGAGATGGGAATATTTGCCCGGAAGTGTAATCTACTTTGTCTGGACTCAGACACGATCAGAAGCGGAAGAAATTGGGGAGTTCAAATTTGAAGAATCAATGACAAAAATGGTCCAGATTGAACCTGATAACATTTTTATGATTAAAGTAACCTATTGGCTTAACTTCTAAACAACTTCTTTCCATTTATTAAGACTTCAAACTTCTTTAAATTTGATACAAGAATTATAAATTCCTAATTCTACAGTGTTCATTGTATAAGCCCACGTAGCTCAGTCCGCCGGAGGCGGACAAGCTGGATACCTGCCCGACTTGCGCATATATAGTTTGAGTCGGTCAAGGCTGGGAGTAACAGTTTCCTAAACAAAATATGAAATACTTCCTTTACATACTTAAAAGTTTAGAACATGAAAAGACGTATGTGGGAATTACAAATGATCTAGAGAGAAGGTTGAACGAACATAATAATGGTAAATCAAATTATACGAGAAAGTTTAAGCCATGGAAAATTTTTTATAAAGAAGAGTTGAATGATCGAAAAACTGCCAGAGAGAAAGAAAAATATTATAAATCTTCAGCAGGTATAAGAAAAATAAAATTATTGTTATATGATTAATGCCCACGTAGCTCAGCTGGATAGAGCAACGGTTTCCTAAACCGTAGGTCACGTGTTCGAATCACGTCGTGGGTACAAATTGAAATTCTGATTCTTCAAAAAATATCTTATGCCTAACTCAAAATATTTCCGTGATGAAATACTAGATTCAATAGGTGAGGGTCTTCTCACAGTTGATAAAGATTTTAAAATAAATTTTTTCAATCGCTCAGCTGAGCAGATCACCGGATATAAGCGGGAGGAAATGCTAAACCAATTCTGCAAGTATGTTTTCAAGTGTGAGCTATGCGAAACTAAGTGTCCAATAGGTTTAGTTCTGGAATCTGGTAATCCGCTTTACGATGTCAGATCAAGTATAGAGATTAAAAGTGGATCGCGGAAACCCATAAAGTTAAATGCAGCTATCCTGAAAAATGATTCAGAAGAACCAATTGGTGGAGTAATCTCGTTCAGAGACTTATCAGAACTTGAATCAATAAGAAAAGATGTTAGTTCATCCGGAAATTATTATGGCATAATCGGTCACGGAAAACTGATGCAGGATATGTTCAGATTAATTCAGGAAATCGCTGACTCAGATGCCGCTGTTTTGATTCAGGGTGAATCGGGAACAGGAAAGGAATTAGTTGCTAATGCAATACAGGCAACTAGCAGAAGAAAAAGCAAACCATTTGTGAAAATCAATTGTGCGGTTTTTCCGGAATCACTTTTAGCCAGCGAACTGTTTGGACATATTAAAGGAGCATTTACAGACGCTATTAAGGATCGACCGGGCAGATTTGAAATTGCAGATGAAGGTACAATTTTTCTGGATGAGATTGCTGAAATGCCTTTGCAGACACAAATCCAGCTTCTTCGTGTTTTACAAGAAGGAACATTTGAAAGAGTGGGGGAATCAATTCCACGGAAAACAAATGTGCGTGTAATTGCTGCTACAAATCTGGACATCAAAGACGCACTGAAAAGTAATAAGCTCAGGGAAGATCTTTATTACAGGTTGAATGTCATTCCAATTACAATTCCACCGTTGCGTGAAAGACCTGAGGACATCCCACATCTTGTAAACAGTTTTGTGAAAGATTACGCAAAAGTTTATAAAAAGAATGTAGACGATGTAAATGACGATGCACTGGAATTGCTTATACAATATTCCTGGCCCGGCAATGTAAGAGAACTGGAAAATGTAATTGAGTTTATGGTAGTTAGATCAAAAGAACATATCATCAAGTTAGAAAACTTACCGGTGCACATAAAACCTGACCTGAAAACTAATCGACCTGCAGTTGAGTTCAAGAGAGAAAACACTTCGGAAATAGTTCAGCTACTTAAAAAGCATAAATGGAATAAAACAAAAGTTGCTGAAGAACTTGGAATAGGCAGGACTACACTTTGGAGATTGTTAAAAACTATCGATGAAGATCAGTAGCTGTTTCATTCGGCAGAATAAAACAAAATGTTTCATTCTACCGTAATTGCTTATCATATAAAATCTTAGCCTCGCTATACGAACAATCATTGTTTCAATAGAAACAATTTGTTTCAGGTCAGCAGACAAATATGCTTTCTAAACGCAATAATTTATCGGCGTACTAGTTGCAACTATTATCCACTATGTATAGTGAAATGCTTGGCAATAAATATTTCTTAGCTCGCAGCTATGATCTCGCGGCTGCTAATTTTCAGGAAACTCTTAAATCAGATCCCATAAATAAAGCCATCAAGAAAAAATTAATAATCTGTTTTACACAGACAGGCCAGATTAAAAAAGCTTTTGATAATTTCTATCTGCTTGCAAAAGAAGATATCGATTATATAATTGACACTGATTTAATTGCTGATGATTGCCCATGCGCAGAACTGACAGCGAAATATGGAAACATCCTTCCCTATGAAAATGAATCTGTTGACTTAAAGTTTATGCTAGGAATGCTTTGGCTGTATTGTAATCCAAAAAAATCTGTGGATTTTTTTAAACAAATCCGGGTTGAATTGCCGGATAATAAAAGGGTTCAGGAAATAATATCATTAATTGAAAACAAAATTAGATCAAACTAAACTCAAACTCATTAAATAACTATTAATGGAGAAACTATGAAAAAAATAACCTTACTATTAACAATCTGTTTTGTGATCGGATACGTGTTACCATCACTAGGGCAGAGTAATTTTAATACCAGTCTACACAAAACAAGAAATGGGAAACCCACCTGGTATAATTCGGAAAATGATGGTTTTGAAACTCTTACAAACGTACCTGTTGAGGATATTGGATGTGTGGAGTGTCATGACGCAAATGATGCAAACGGAGATCCTTATCCGGCTACCGGATATTCACCTGATTGTGTTGATTGCCATGCAACAAATACAACTGGCTGGCCGGTTACACAAGATGATTGCCTTGGCTGTCATTCACGTGAGAAATCAATAATCAATATGAATATTCCCGATGTACATCGCAGTGCATCCATGGAATGCATGGACTGTCATAAAAAAGCAGAACTTCACGGTGATGATGGCATTAATCATGGATCAATGTTTGATCCCGGTGCCTTGCAAACTGATTGTCAACAAGCAGGTTGTCATGTTACTATACCTAGTGCTACCGAACATACCATACATGCAAATAATATTCACTGTACATCCTGTCATGCTTCAACAAATTTGACTTGTTACAATTGTCATTTTGAAAGTCAGCTTGTACACAAGAAAAGAGCTTATAAACAATTGACCAATTTTATGATATTAGTTAACAGGGATAAGGATGGTAAAGTCCATCCAGCAACTTTTCAATCGTTATCTTATGAAGGAAATACCTGGATTGCAATGGGTCCTTCAGTTGCGCACACAATTGTTGATGGTTCACAAGCCAGAACCTGTAACGATTGTCACCATAGTTCCTCAAACACTGTCCCTGCGATTGAACAGTATAATACAACCGGGGAAATGTGGTTTGCAACATGGAACGAAAGCGACAGCACATTAACCCCCCCATCAGGGCTTTATCCGTTACCGCTGGATTATAAACGTTCTTTCAGAATGGATTTTATTGCCTATAACGGAGATCCTGGTGACCCACTTCCAACACCAAACAATAAAGATTGGTCATTTGTAAAAAACACTGCAGACGGATTCCAATTACTTTACGCAACACCATTAACTTCAGATCAAATGGATGCACTTGGATTTGACATTACTTTGATAAGTGTTGAAAGACAAATTAATTCTATTCCAGAAGGCTTTAAACTCGAACAGAATTATCCTAATCCTTTCAACCCAGTAACAACTATAAGATACTCACTATCCGAAAGAAGTGAGATTCAATTAATTGTTTACGATGCTCTCGGAAATCAGATTCAGACACTTGTAAGCGGGGACCACGATGCAGGGGTATTTGAGGTAGATTTTGATGCCACTGGATTGACATCTGGAATTTATTTCTATCAGATCAGGACAGATACCTTTACCGAAACTAAAAAACTTGTTCTGATGAAATAATATTACTAACCTCCTTAGTAGAATGGGTGTACGTTTGTACACCCATTTTTTTATGTAAATAGTTACTGCCAGTTCTGTCGTATCTTGTAATAATTACAAGGCTAGTAAAACACTTTCATCGATTTGCAGTTATCAACCACAATCAAAGTTTCATATTGAAATTTCCTGGTGGCACCATACTTGTCTTTTCAACGACAACTGTAATAAATAGGAGTAATATAAAAATGGGAATTACTGAAATAATTGTATTAGCTTTTTTAGCCGTACTAGGATTTTTGGGATATAATAACTCAAGAAAAGTTGCAAGAGAATTAAGAAGAATGGGCGCGGATAAATAAAAAACTAAAAAGGGGAAAGAGAGTTCAAATCAATTAGGTTTGAACTCTCTTTTTTTTGTTGAATATTTTAATTGTTTTTCCTAATCCCACCACTACAGTATCGACTACTCCAAAAAACAAACCTGTTTCTACAACACCAGCAAAGCCTTTCAATTTTGCGTCAAGAGCAGCAGGGTTCGAAATATTTTCAATTTTTAGATCAATGATGTAATTATTCTCATCTGTTATAAATGGTGTATTTCCCTTCATTCTTAGTACCGGCTTGATACCAATATTTTCTAAATTAATGCAAAGTTGTGTATAGCCAAACTTAACAACCTCAACCGGCAGAGGAAATTTTCCCAAGGTCTTTACCAGCTTGGTGGAGTCAACAATCCAGATATTTTTCTTTGAGGCGGACGCAATAATTTTTTCGTGAAGTAAAGCTCCGCCGCCACCTTTAATTCCGTTTAAACTTTCATCAACTTCATCGGCTCCGTCTATAGTAACGTCTATCTCTTCCACCTCGGCAAACTTTGTAATTTTAATTCCCATTGAAGAAGCCATTTGCGAGGTAGCTTGTGATGTTGATACAGCAGTGATATTTAAACCGGCTTTTATCCTTTCAGCAAGTTTCTGCAGCATTAGTCCAACTGTTGAACCCGTACCGAGACCTACTACCATTCCATCTTCAATGAAATTTACAGAATATTCGGCAGCCATTTGCTTTTCAGTCATAGTTTTCTCAAATGTTAATAAACCTTATTTAAAAATCATTTATTTATTTTTACAATGCAAATTAAGAGGAGAAATAAAATGCATCACTTTGACCCGTCTACAGAAATCCAGGATTTTTTGGTATTTGGAGAATATGGCGACGTAAATCCTTCAATAACGGATTCTTCAACTTACACATTTTTAAGTCCGGAAAGAATGAAAGAGCTTTTTGACCATGAAGTTGAGGGCTGTTTTCTTTATTCACGTCATTGGAATCCTACAAATAAATATTTAGCAGATGCTCTCGCAAGATTGGAGGACAGTGAGGCAGCATTGGTAACCAGTTCCGGAATGTCTGCTATTGTTTGTTCAATTCTTCAAATCTGTAACACTGACGATGAAATAATTTCAAGCCGCACTATTTATGGCGGAACGTACGCATTTCTAAAAAATCTGTTACCGCGTTTTGGAATTAAAGTAACATTTGTAAATACTACAGATATTGAAGCCGTTAAAAAAGCGATTACCGAGAAGACAAAAATTATTTATTGCGAGTCAGTTAGTAATCCGCTTCTTGAAATTGCAGACATTCCTAAGCTGAGTAAATTAGCAAACGATCATAGCATTAAGCTGATAGTAGATAATACCTTCAGTCCCATCATAATCAGTCCGATTCAGCTTGGTGCACATGTGGTTGTTCATAGTCTTACAAAGTTTATAAATGGTACGAGCGATTGTGTTGCCGGATGCGTCTGCAGCAGTGAAGAATTTATTAATCAGATGATGGATATTAATTCAGGTACAGCAATGTTGCTTGGACCTGTATTAGATAGTCACCGGGCAGCAAGTATTTTGAAGAATCTTCACTCGCTTCACATAAGAATTGAAAAGCACAGTAAAAATGCTTTGCATCTTGCAGATGGTATTGAAAAACTTGGATTGAAAGTTTACTATCCTGGTCTTCCTTCGCATAGTGGTCATAAGCTCATAAAAAAATTAATGAATGAGGGATTTGGCTACGGAGGTATGTTTGCCATTGATGCAAAGGATGAGAAAACTGCTGATGCATTAATGAGAAGAATGCAGGAAGAGAAAGTTGGGTATCTTGCCGTAAGCTTGGGTTATTTTAAAACTTTATTCAGCTCGCCGGGTCATAGCACTTCCTCGGAAATTCCAAAAGAAGAGCAAATTAAAATGGGACTAAGTGAAGGACTAGTAAGAATTTCTGTTGGATTAGATAGCAACATTCACAAAACCTTTAAGCGAATTAAAAAATGCTTAAATGATGTTGGGTTAATAAAAAGCTAAAGTATATTTAATCAATGAATAAAACTGTTAAAAGAATAGTTATTATCCTTGTAATTCTAATTCTGCTTCCGGCAGCGTTTCTTACAATTAATGAAATAATATCTCTGGATGATAACGAAGAGGTTATTGGAAGAATTTATTCCAACCAGTTGGATGCAATTCTTTATTCAGTTAACCAGTATTCTGAGGATGTAGTTAGCGGTTGGGCAAGTAGAATTGATTTACTACTTGATGAATATCCTCACTTAAAACCTTCTGAAGCATCCGTGATTATTGATAGCTTTTATAACCAGATGCCTTCACTTTATGTTGTGTTTGTTGCAGACAGTGTTAATGATACCGATATCGATTTGCTGGGTTGGAATAGTGATGATGGAATTATCAATGTTGATTACCAGGAATTCAATTCGCAGATAAGCAAACTGTTGGGGCAAAATCAAAAGCTTATAAAGCGACTTATCAATTATAAAAAAACCGGATACAGGAAACTTGAACCAATCAAGACCAGTAATATTAGCGGAGAATCCATTTTACTTTTTATTGAGGATGCTCCTGATGGAACAAGCCGGCTGGCAGGGATGGTAATTGATCCAAAGGAATTTACGTACAGAATACTTTCGCCAAAGCTGCAGGATGCGGCAAAGCAGGAATTTTTGATTTCCGTTTTCAATAAATCAGAAAATTTTCAGTTCAATTCATCAAAAGATTTCAGGGTTCAAGAGGTTCAGCAGGCAAAAGATCTTTGGATATTCCCGGAATACCAGCTTGGAATTTCACTCGTCGGTAATACGATTGAAGATCTTGTTCGGCAGAGAGCAATCACAAATATTTTGTTAATTGGATTGTTGACCATTGTATTAATTCTTGGAGTGTGGATAGTTTACAGAAATATCAAAAGAGAAGTTGAACTGGCACAAATAAAATCAGAATTTGTATCAAATGTTTCGCATGAATTAAGAACCCCGCTCTCGCTTATAAGTATGTTCTCTGAAACTCTTGAAATGGATAGGGTAAAAACAGAGGAGAGGAAAAAAGAATATTATTCCATTATTAGTAGTGAAGCGAACAGGCTAAGTAAGATTGTAAATTCAATCCTGAATTTTTCTAAAATGGAAGCAGGAAAACGACAGTTTAATTTTGTTGATAGCTATTTGAATGATGTAGTCGAAAATGTTTATCGTTCATACAAATTTCATCTTGAACAAAAAAGTTTTTCTTTGGATATTCAAAAAGATGAAACCATTCCAATAATTAAAATTGATGAAGAAGCGGTTTCGGAAGCGATTGTAAATCTGGTTGATAATGCAGTTAAGTACAGTGATAATGAAAAACAAATTACTATTCGTACAGGCTTGGAAAATAATTTCGCTTTTGTTGAAGTTGAAGACAAAGGTATCGGCATTCCCGAAAAAGATCAGAAAAAAATATTTGATAAATTTTTCAGAGTTAGTTCAGGCAATGTGCATAATGTAAAGGGCTCAGGAATTGGATTAAGCCTTGTTAAATATATTGTGGATGCGCATAAAGGAAAAATTGAATTGTCCAGCGAAGTTGGAAAAGGAAGTAAGTTTAGGTTGTTATTTCCGATGGGGAATTATAAATAGATTGTCATTCCGGTGAACACAACGTTAGTTGAGTGAGTCCGGAATCTGTGATTCTTCTCAGATTCTGGACAACCTGCCTGCCGGGCAGGCAAGGCCAGAATGACAACACGATATTATTTAAAGAAAATATTTTAAGAGAATAAATATGACCAAAATTCTTATCGTAGAAGACGAACCAAATATGCGGATGGGCTTACGTGATAACCTTGAGTTTGAAGGTTACGAAGTAAGCATTGCTGA